>Ga0209048_10004036_pt1 | contig 14111 bp, 7 predicted proteins | sample FrelakmetCRP12CR_FD_187146 | JGI IMG/M metagenome (GOLD analysis project Ga0209048, IMG submission 187146) | Freshwater lake sediment microbial communities from the University of Notre Dame, USA, for methane emissions studies - CRP12 CR (SPAdes)... | ecosystem: Environmental > Aquatic >... | reverse complement strand
TCTTCTCATAACTTCTCTTAAGCTCAATGAGCATATTGACATCAACCCGAAATCCCTGTTCCATCTCCTTAAGGATGCAGGCAACTTTTTGATCGGTGTCAATCAACTGATCCTGTTTCATGCTGGTACTCCGATCTTTCTTTCAAAGGTGGCTAAGGAGGGTTCTGTCACACAAAATGTAACGAGGAAAAAGGATTTAACTGCTCCCCCTATATAAACGAGGTTTCTAAAAACAGTGAGTTAAAGAGAAACACGGGAAGGGGTAAGGAGTCCTCTCTACTTGAAGAAATTATGGTGGGTTCTCATTGTGACTCGGGAAGGATTATTGGGCTGCTATGCGACTGTAGACTTCACCACTAACTTCAAGAGGCTTGTTGACATGTCTCGTTGTGTTCTAATTTCGATTACCTAATCCAGAACATGAAAACCTGATTTATTCCCCAAGACAATGGGCCAATGGTCATTTAACAAATCAGCTCGATGATTTAAACATAAATTGAAAAGGCCAACTTTTTTATGGATGACGCCAATGAATAGAGTGGTCTTGACACCGAGGGTTTCACTGTTTCTCTGAAGGTCCCCCATCTATTCATTATCATTTTTGTATTGACTTTCCTCAGATGACATCGAGCTTTGAAGCTTGTTCAGAAGATCCTTCTCCCATGGCAAAGCGCCAGATCTATCTCTCATAAAAACCATTCTGAACTCGCTTTTTCTTCCAACCCTGAGGAAAAGACTCCACCTCTGTTCCAGTTTTATTGGGCTGACAGGTAGATCGTAATTTAGTGCCTCATCGACAAACTGTAATGCTACACCTTCGAGCATGGCATCTGTCGAGATAAGTATCCCACCACCATTTCTAAATAAATCCAACCTCATTCTTCTATCATCTTCACTGAACGACCCGGTTAAGACGTACACTGCTATATTTAAATCTTCGAGGGACGACATTAAGTACTCAGCAGTATTCCGAAATGATGTCCAAATACAAAAATATGGGGTTCCTTTACCTGCCAGGGAACTCCTCAAATAAGAAAGTAAACTATCTAACTTAGAGTCGGTCTCTATTTCTTCAAGGCTATCCAGTAACGCCTCTAATTTCTTATACAGTTCCAGGAACTTCTTGCGTTGAACGGTTAGACTGTGGGGAATGTCTTCCAAACTCTCCACGTCATCGAGTCCCGAAATGATTTCATTTTGACTTTTTTCCAAGTCCTCTTTTGTCCAGGGAATACCATGCGCAATCTTGTTCCGCATAATTCGCCATGAGGTCTGGAGTCGGCGCAAACTTTCTTCTAAAGCGTACGTACTCGAAGCAGCGGCTCGTAGTAGAATAGAACTATGAAATTTTCCATATGGTTTTAAATCGGTTATTTCCTCCGTGAATTTCGTCAAGTTCCTTAATAGGTTTTTTTCTTCCTTTGTCCTCTCAACATCAATGATCATCACCCTTTTTCTATAAGACTGATAAAGGGCATGGCCATTCCAATCAACAACATCATTCCAACTGACACTTTTTGTTGCTACACCCTCTAATTTGTGCGAGGGGGTGGCGGTTAGCAGCAGAGCACGGGCCATTGCGCCTGATTTGGTTAAATGCTGGAAGACAATTTTTCTCTTTCCTGTAAGCAAATGGCTTTCATCGATTATCACCAGGTCCCAAGTTACTACGCCGAGATTCCTGGCCATATCATCCCTTATCGCAAGCTCAATACTCATCAGGGCAATTATGGTGGTAGGCCATGGATTTTTGCCAACAGGAACACGGGATTCAAGTTCTAAGTACGTTCTTCGATCAATTATCATCGGCGTAACGGCCAGATTCACGGATGAAATCATTTCAGAGATTTGAGATTGCCACTGGAATAGAAGCGAAGCTGGGCACAAGAACAAAAATCTTTTTCTCTCAGCAACTTCCAACTCATGTGCAATGATAGCCCCCACGAGTCGGGTCTTCCCCGTTCCCACTGGGGAAGCAAGTTGCCAGTAAGGCTTTTGATCATCGGCAAGAAAGGTGACAGCAAATTCTGCCTGGAATGGCAACAACCCTTTATTTCGAAAGAACTCAATATGGGGGGATTTATTCATTGCGGTTAATCCTCTTTTTTGCCTCCAATTTTGTTATCCTTTTTAGCAGCCAGTCGCGTATATCCCTTAGTCTGTCGTATTCTTCTGCGGTTATCTCCTTTCTGAAGTGAAATATGTCGTTCCGCAATTCCGGGAGGGGTTTCAGTTTCGTATAGACTATGTTTGCATTCTCTCCAAAGGCACGCACAAACTTCTCCCAGGTCCCCTTGAACCTTAAAATATTCACGCAATCACTGATGGTCATTTCTTCCAGGCATGTTGGGACTGGAAGGTTCTTATCCTGGTAGTGAGTCTTCAAGGCCTTTTCGATACACTCTTTTAGCCCATCATCATCTACGGATATTCTCATCAATTCCCTTATCGCAAGCTCAATCTCCCGGACCAAAATGTAGGGGGCAGCCACTCGATAAAAGTAGCGTAGTGCATCAACTACGGTGACAATTCCTTGAAGGCGACTCTTGGTCCCGACAAGGACAGCGTCCTTTAAATCGAATTCATCGAGCAGTGCCTTGAGCTCATCGGTTATTTCTGCAAATTTGAAATCGTCAATAAATTCTTCCACTGGTAAAGATAGAATATCATTTTGGTTTCTGGGTAATTTGCGTATACCTTGTGCAAAGGATCTATATGAAAATACACCCAGCACTGCGTCACCCTCTATTACAGGTACTTGACTTATATTCCTTTTTCGCATCACTTCAAGTGCATCTTTGACAGGCGTTTCAGATGGAAAGGTCACGAGTTCTTGAGTTTCCGGCAAAACTTCTTTAATTAGATGAAATAGGTCTTTTAACGAACGCTCTGTCATCTCTCGTTCTCTCGCGGATGATGGGCGACGCGGGGGTCGGCTGAAGGAGGATATAAGATCGACTTAAAAGGTTCCCCGGTCTCTAACATGTCTTAATGTCAAAACATCACATGGAGGTCACTACCCTATGCTCATAAAACCGGTCTTTAAACGAATTTCCCAACCATAACAATGACAGGGTAATAAACCGTATCCTTGTTTTCCCTGCTAGTTGCCTTAACTAATTTCTCAGGAGAAAGATAAGCCGCGTAGAAGTCTATTTCGTGACAATCCTTCAACTGTTTCAAGTATTGTGAAAGAGCGGTCTCATAAGAGATTACTGTTTTTGATTGAATATTCCTCCACAAGGTTACGAAGCATAGTGCTATCCTGGCTTTTGCCGTTTTAGATTCGCTGAGTTGCTTTAATTGTTTTTCGGCTGACTTTAGCTGTGCGAGAGCAGTTCTCCGGGGGCCAGTGTCAATGCATCCATGGTCTTTTTTCACTTCAAAGTAGGCATCTATCCACCTCTCAGGATCCATGAGGATCCAGCAATCTGGTCGCCCAAGACTTGACGACTTCCCCCGATGCCTTCTCGTCTCAGTAAACTCGGGAAGAAAATACATCCCCAGTTGAGCGCAGGCCCAGAGGAAAAATCCAAAATTGGTTTTTTCAGTGTAATACCAACCATATCCGAGGTCATTTGTGGTGTTTTGATACTTACGTAAAGCCTGCCGCCATCTCTTCAAAATATGTTCAAGAGCTATTGTCACTCCCTTCTGCTTTCGTTTCCGAAACCAAACCATTTCCATAAAATAGCCTTATATTGAGTCCAGGAGCCCTAATCAGGAGGTTGAAACATCGGCAGCTTGCCAACGATAGTCGTTTAATGCCGCATCCAAGCTGCTCCCTGTAAGACGGGAACGCTGCTCATTGGGAGTCAATTCCTGTGCAAATTTGGAAAGTTCCCATTCGAAATAAGTTGTCCATTCGAAATCAGTCCCTATCCTTTTAGTAGCTTCGTTGATTCGCTGGGCCAGGGCTCCCGCACGGGTAGCTTGTGTCTTAATGGCTACCTTCAAATTGGCACCTTCGGGGTCAAGGCATTTAACCAAACGTCCCAACTCACGGGCTGTACGAAGCATGGCGGCCTGCCGCTGATGAGCATAATTAGCCGCCTCGATTTTCGTGGCGCGGGATTCCATTAACTCAACATTTCTCTCCGCTTCTTCTTGTACATAGCGTTTCGCGTCCACGACACGGTTTGCATTAGGAAGGGAACCATCCCAGGATTCGAGTCGGCGTTCCAAGTCACTGATCGAAACCATCGGTTGTAATCCTTCAGTACTCACCCATACAGCACAAGAACTGCGGAAAGGGCCATGGCGGTGACTTCCAATAACGAGAGGCAGTAATTCGCCGGGTCGGCCCAAATGATCTGCAAGAAGGGTTGTCAGCGGACTCAAGGTAGTTAAGGGTATTGCCCCGGGGTTTGCATCAAGTGTCTCATTATCCATTGCAACCTTGATTATCTTGGGATGAAGTCCTTTGATCGCTATGACTTTCCCCAAATTGACCTGTAAACCATACTCCGGTCGAAGCATCTCCAGTGCATTGTATAAGTCAGCCCGTGTTACAGGTGGCAACGTTTCCGGAACTGGTAGAACCTCCGAATCAAGATATGTCTCAGTATTCAGAAAATTCTTTTCCGCCTCAACAGCAAGCCGCTCCAGTTCCTCTAAAGAAAACGACTTTGGACGGTTGAGCATCAGCTGTGCCTTAGCAAGAACCGGCTGCATCGGGCCGACGAAGTGTTTAAAGAGGCCGCAACGATTTTGAAGCGCCCCATAAACCCGCTCGTCGATGCTATGCCTCAGGAAGAAGTTGTAGATCTTTACTTCCCTCTCGTGCTGGCCGATACGATCAATGCGGCCGATCCGTTGCTCTACTCGGCTGGGATTCCACGGTAAATCATAATTGATGAGGGCACTTGCGGCTTGGAGGTTCAAACCTTCACTGGCTGCATCAGTGCATATGAGAAAACGAATCCTGCCTGCATTCAGCGCATCCGTAATTTCCTTCTTTGTTACCTTAGACCATTTACCCTCGACGAAAAAGGCTCCTCCACTGCCGCTATAACTGGCCACTTGATCCCCATAATGGATTGCCAGATTCTCCCTGAGATATTCCATTGTATCGGCATATTCGGTAAATATGAGAACTGGCCGTCCCTCTCCGACAAGATTGCGAATGAGATCAAAAAACCTGTCCCGTTTGGTATCGGTGGCCCCGAGCGCCTTCAATTGCTCAAGCAATGGAGCAACTTCTGCTGCCTCCTTCTTTGCCTCTTCAGGACTCGCAGGCAGACTCGCGGAAATTAGGCGTGGGTCAATGTCCTCCGGCACATCGGCATCGAGTAGCCCGGCAGGCGCTTCGCTAAATTCCATGAAGCCAGAACTGGCGCGTTGAGTTATGACACGATTAAGCCCATCCAGTCTTCGTTCAAGGCTACATTTAAGCGCGTAAGGGGAGCTGGCAGCGCGTCGGCGGTAAACAGTCATGACGAAGCCTTTACCGGGTTTCTCTGTTTCAAGTTCCTCAAACCGGCGCTCAATGTATCGGCCGACCGCGTCATAGACCTTTCGCTCTGGTCCATTGGGTGGTTGGAAATCGTAAGGCCAATCTATTACTATGCGGACGGGTGGGGGGTCCGTAATTAACCCCCGATGGAAATATCCTTTAATGGTCTCCCTCGTATTCCGATGCATACGACGTGCTAAAGGCGAACCTCGTCTCAACCAATCTGCCACAGCCGATTTTGATACAGGTGGTACAAAACGAAACCTTCTTTCTCCATCTTCCGGCGATACAGGTTTAGCAAATCCGGAGGGCGGTTGAAGAAAGCTTCTATCAGAACACACGAGCCAGGCTGCCCGCCGTGCATTCTCGGGACTTAGGGGAGCACCTGTCTTAAGATGATGTATGACACTGTAGAATGCCCGCACTCCTTCAAAGTCAGAGAGCCATGCTCCGCCCTCACCCAGTATAGTCAACAAGTCCCATGGCTCCCAAGGCACGGTCTGCATGGGCGTAGCGCTTAAAAACAGGAACCCCCGAGCCTTGCGTCTCACTTGCAATTGCCTCAGCAGTTCCAACAAAAGTGTGCCGGAGTTAAATTCTCCCTCTTCCTGTTTGGCCCTACGGGCTGCATGGGCTTCGTCTAGCAAAACAAGGTCCCATGGCATCGCAGACAGCAGCACTGCACGATTGTTTTCCGTGCGCGCCGTTTCACGGCTCATAATAAGGATGTCTTGTTCCAGTGCCTCGGCAAGACCGGTTACTTTCTCAATATATCCATCCGGCCAAATTAGTGTTTCAATACTCTGTAAACGAGGAACGATTAAGCCACCTTTTTCGCGCAGCTCTTCCTGCCATTGACCAGTCAAACCTGCTGGCAGAAGTAACAACACCCGTTGCACTCCGCGACCGGCCTGCAGCCGGCGCAAAATCATGATGGCTTCGATTGTTTTACCCATGCCAACTTCGTCACACAGCAATCGCCCTTCAGGCCATACATTCGTAACCTCTTCAATGACACGAACCTGATGTGGCCAGAGTTTTTCCAAAGGAGCGGTGGCATCACAACAAGATGCACCATTTGGGAGGTAGGGAGCTTCAGCGATAAATCGCCACAACATTGCTGTTTTACGCCTCTCCAAATTATCAGTGGGCTCAACAACGGGTGGCTCAGGGGGGGCGAACTTGATGAGCTTCTTCTGGACCGCCTCAGGCAGTGATACAGTATGAACATCGGGGTGTTTATCTGTCCATAAGGCTTCGAACTCATCCCGATATTCTTGAAAACGTTCCAGGTCAGTCCATGATGCGGATATCTCCAGTCTTTCATAATTTGCTTTTAAACCATGGGCCGATTCGTTTCCGCTACCGTTAAATACAATTACATCACCGGCTGCATCATACATAAGTCCAAACTTTGCGTGGACCACCCCTTGTGCTTGACGCATTACGCCGACACGAACAGCCAGCAATCCCGTTTTAACCAACCAGCCCAACATACCGATACGATCTTTTTCAAGAAGATCCTTGGGAGTCTTTAACCTTTTGAGGAGCACTTCCTCCAATCGTGAGGTGTCACCTGTCTCAATGAGGGCGTGCACATCTTCCTCTGACAGTTCTTCGTTGACTACAAGCCGGACCGCTGGTTTGACTGTATTATCACCTAAAGCCAATAACCGATTAATTAAGCCGGCAAAGCCACGAGCAGCTGCCGCCAACACACTGCTGGAAAAATAAGCACAGCATCGGTCATAACGCACTGCCTCCAATAGTGCCGGTACATAGAGCTTCTCCAGTAACTCACTATCTGGACCACGCAAGAATCGGGGCCATTCGTGGCGGCGTAGTGATCCTGAGTCACTCGCTATTGAAGTAGATCCCGATGGCTCAGTTATCTTGCCGTTCATTCTTCTTCCTTTAACTCTTCTTCTTCGTCCAATTCCTCTTCATCCGATTGCGCAAACAGCCCACCAAGCTCAAGTTGAGGGGGCAGTTCCTCTTTCCATTCTGGTGGCTCGGTGCCGAAGAGAGGTTCCAGAAGATCATGCCAAGCCCGGAACTCGGGATACTTTACTGCAGCGGAGTCTTTCCCTTTCTCAAACCAGAGAGCTGGAGGCGCTGCTTTGACAAGGGCCTCCATCAGCTTTGCTACCGGCGAGCCAAGTTTCCAGTTTTGCTGAACCATTAGTTGGCGAGCCGAACCAATGCCAGGTTTGCCTCCTCCAGCCTCAATAAAACGGAGCGCCAGCGCATGACAGGCATCCAGTGCGGTGCGGAAATGCGGATCGTTTGGATGAACCTTCAAAACGTCACCTTTGCGCATCCTCTTCTTTTTGCCCTTGGATATCGCGCCGAATAAAGTTTCTTCTATCTCCTCCGCCTCCAACTTCTTGGGGCGACGACGGTCTATCGCGGATAGCACCTTAATTTTGTCGCTGGATTTTGACACGAGACCAGCAGCAACCAGCTCATCTACATCCATACCAACAGCATGACCGAGTAATTTTGCTTCGTTGAAACGGAACTCGGCTGCCTGTAATACATCCCAGCATAGAAGATAAAATTTGCCCTCTGCCTCCACGCCTTCCAATCCGCGCTTTGCAAGCTGTTGAATACGGAAGGCAGTGACCGCCTCGCTGGCTTCGTTAAGCGCTCGATCGACGCCTACATGATCCCCCGTATCCGTCCGCACTTCACTGTGCCGGCTGTAAACCTCCATTGCAGGTCCGAAAGAACCCACGAGCTGGTCTACTGGATTAAGCCCTTCCCTCTGCAACCGCTCAGCCGATTTCCGCGCTACATCCTGGATGTTCTGTTTCATCTCATCGACGAACCAACCCACTTCAGCGTTGGCCGGACGCTTTCGGGCTACGAGGATGACTGTGCTTTGGGCAGCATTCTTTTTCGCCTGATGCAGACTGTGTTCGCTCTCCGTTTTTACCGGCCACGTTGCCGTGATAGTAAATCCAGCCTGGATGAGCGATGTGAAGAGCGCCTCCCATGCTTCCTGTTTCTTGTGCGTGAACATCACCGTAAGCACACCATCGTCACGCAGGATGCGGTGGGCTTCTTTGAACGAATCGGTCATCAGCCGTTGATAGAAATCATTAGCGTGCCGTTTGGCTTCTGCAGGGGAGACACCGTCCTGTTTATGTCGAGCTGCATTGACCACAGCTTCTTCTGTGTGGTCGCAGAGGTAAGTGGAAAACCACTCGGGTCGACGATGGCCCTGCGTGCGCTTGAGCCAGACGTAAAAGAAATCTGCCAACTCAGAATACTGCACATTACCAGCGTACGGCGGATCTACCACAACCGCTGTAATACTCTTGTCTTCCAAGTATGGAAGATTAGTAGCGGAGCCCATAGAAATCTCTGAGCCTGTGGATTTGGCATTACGTAGTAACTCGACCAAGTTATCGTATGCCTCTAATGTATTATCAATGGCCCAGCCTAATCCCGCGCCAGCAATGCAAGGAGCCATTTCAGCAAAGGTCGCTTTAAACGAAAAGTCGTGCCGGTCAAATATGCTCCTTATAACCGATCGCGGCGCATGCCATGAACCCAGGATGCTGTTGTAATTAAGGAACTTATCAATGGTTAATGCCAGCAAGTGTACCACGGCCTCACCAAGTTCGTCGCCTTCTGCGTGGATAGTTTCTGATCGCAATTTCCTGAGTTCATCTACCATCACACCAAATCCTAGCAATTGGCGCGAGGAAAAAAAATCAGCCCAGCGCGGCATGCCATAAAGACGTGGCCGTAAATCACTTGAGACTTCAGGATATAGCTCAGTCGGGATGATGTTTGTCTTTACCCAACCGGGGCGAAGTTTCTTGAGCTCAGCCTCAGCATCAGTAAGTGCCCTGAGATCAGCAGTGTCTGGCGTCTGAAACTCAAGACCATTTGGTGTCTTAACCGCTATTGCATAGAGTGCCGAATGCATCTCGCCAGCCTGAGCCTTGGCCTTGATATAATCAGCAGGTATCTGGGTCCCTTTAAAAAGGGAAATGCCCTTGCCGTCGTTGTATGTTGCCTTGGGTGGGTCTTTGCTTCGCTTGGTTTTCCGGGAATCATAAATTTCCACCGACCAAATGCTACGCTTTTTGTCTACTGTTGGCTCCGCCCACACGCGAAGGGTTGAACCTTTCGGCTTGAGCAAGTGCCAGTCGGGCACAAGGGGGGTATGAACCTGGGTATCGGGACATGGCACCGTGCGGGCAAAGATATAAGCGCGAACGAGAGAATATCCTTTTCTTGGAAAAAATGGCGCCAAACGGTTTTCACATCGCTCTAACCATATTTTGGCCCATTTTCGCGCTTTATTGCCTAATTCCATACCGAAGCGGAATGGATAGTTCACTGTTGCTTCGAGAACAGAACAGGCAACAGGATTCAATTCATTGGCAAATGTGTGGAAGCCGAGCCTGGCGGATTCGAGTGGGATGGAGCCGCCGCCGGCCATCGGGTCAATAACGGTGGTATCTTTGCCCCAGAGCCGCTCAACAGCAGCGTGAGCCTTTGCAAGGTCGTCCTCACGCAAACCACGCCTAAAGGCGCGTTCGCAATTAAAACCTCCCGGTACCGTAAAACCCCTATCCATTAACTGTCGAACCCTAACGAGCTCAGCCCCCGGCAACGCAAATCCGACCAAACGCTCAAAGACATCGCGGGGAAAGTCAGCGGGTACGAGAGAGGCAAGAACAGCGGCACGGGAGGCAGTTACTGGACGCCGTGCCCACCAAATGTGTAGACGTACAATCGGCGGGAAAGAATTCCCACCCAGGGCATGCTCGCGCATGCATTCAACGCCAATGGCGGCGGCAGGAAGCCAGTCTTCAATGAGAACTCGAGGGCATTTGGCTTCGCTCACTTGACAGCCTCCAACAGGATGCGGAGCGCACGAACAGCCCGGCGGCCTTTGGCACCATTCATTAAACCAAACCACCAGGCAGCTTCTGTGCCATCAGCGCGTTTCAGATTCTCTGAAGCGTGATGAAGTCTGGTAGGATTGCGGAGGCCACGAGCCACCATGGCATAGCACGCCACGCGGGCACCTCCATCCGGATCTAATGGATAGAAAGGGCCTGGTTCTAACTTTGCCATCTTCGTCTGACTGGATACCTGAACCGCATTTCGAAAAAGCGAGGAACCTGCGGAATAAGCGAGCGGACCAATTGCGGCTACGCGCGTGAGCCGCTCGGTACCATTGATCTTTAGGGAACGGCGGTAGATTATCGCTGCAGTGCCGGATTTACGGCGAACTACGCGGAAGGCAAAAGATGCGGAACGGACACTCATGGCTTTCCTCCTGGTTTGCCGTAGGTGGCCCTTGGCTGGATGTCATCACTTGCTTTTTCAGATGCGGCCTCAAGTGCTGCTTTGATGCCAGTACGTCCAGGTTCCTTGAATTTTAGCGTGAGGCGAGTGCCGTAGCTCATACCTTCAGCCATGGCATTGAATAGCGTTCGTGCGGAATCGAGCGGTTTGATCGGTGCATTTGGTTTAACGCCCAAAACCTCAAAGCTTGCTGTACCTCCAGACTTGAGCTCACCACTGACGGTAACATCGAGCAAAAGCTGATCCGCGCCAATCGGTTGAACCAGGCCTGCAAGATTTTCAGCTGCTGCCGGAGTGCTGGTGTCAAGTGTTAACTCCAAGAGAGGGCGTGACTCTGCGTGTTTCAGAATGTCGGGCCAATTTGTGGCAATGATAGTTGGTGCCTCAAGGAACGGGGGGATTGGTGGTTCTGGTTCCTTGCCTGGCCCACCCGGTTTCGGGCGTTGTATATCTACCTTGAGCCATTGCTTTGCAGCTGCTGAGTCAGCGCGCGTAATTAACTCATCGTCGCGCAAATTGAAACTTGGAGTAGCACCATCCATACGTCGCCGCTGGCCTTCCGGACCAACAACAGCACCTGAGTTATCGTAAGCCGAACCATCGGCCAAGCGGATGACAACTTTGCCTTGTTCAAAGGATTTGTGAATAGTCTGCCGGACGACCGAAGCATCAGGCACAAGCCGGAGGCCAGGAGCGCTCAGAAAGCGTTCATGCACATCGCTAAGGCGATAGGCCTCAGGCTGATCAGGTAAAGGAGTGGCACCTATAAGGACGTTCTTGAGGAAGCGATCTGGATCGAGAGACGCGCCAGGCGGGTAAATCATATCCTTATCCTGTAAGAAGGAACGGAGGCACTTCTGGCCCTGTGGCTTGCTGAGGATTTCTTCTTCGGAGACCTGGTACTTTTCTTCCAAGCGGCCTGCTACACCATCGGTGCGAACCACAGTATCAAAGGCGCGGCAGGTCTGGATTTTAAACTCACGAGCTAGGCTTGGCTTGATGCGGTTGAGCTGCTCCCGCACGAGGGCGTGACTTTCACCATGCCTGGCATCGCGCTCAATTTGCTCAGCTGCAATCAGGCGTTTGGCTTTTTCAAGTGCGGCGTTAAATGTATCGAGAGATGGAGCTACAGCGACTATTGCGTTTCGGAAACGTCGAGGAACTGGCGCCGCAGGGTCAGTTGTGTCTGCATAAGCGCAAACCTGTTCTGCAATCTTGACGTTGCCGCAGAGAACCAGTTGCAGGTCCTTCCGTTCAAGCACATCTTTTGGGCGATCCGGCCAGCTTGAGAGCGAAAAAACAGGCCCGGCAAAGTAACCTTGGGCTTCAGTAAAAACTCGATCTTGCGCTTCTTGAAGATCCACCGTAGCTGCGCGTTGCTCTATTTGCTTGATGACATTGGGTTCGAAACGAAACTGCCACCCGCGGGCACCCGCCATCGGATAGGTGTGCCAGCAGGCACCCACGAGTCGGTCGAGTGCTTCTGACGGTTCTTGACCAGCTTCTTCTGTCCGAAGAATTGCTAAAGTCAGCTCTGCTGGGTCCAAACCACTGTGTTCGGTGCGAGGAAGGCTTTCCAAAAGTATTGCTGAAGCCACCCGATAATGGATGCCACCTCGCTTAGCGTCATCTAACCGAAAAGCATGACCTTCAAGATCAGCATCTACTGCAGCTGTGAATTGCTCGCGTCGCAATCTCTGGAGAAGATCAGCTCGGATGCGATCGCTACCCCAGTTAATGTCGCCTGCGCTGATCAATTCAAGGGGTTGTTGCTGCTCCCAGATGTCTCTGATGATCCTGGCAAAGAGACGGAGGACTCCGCGGCTTCGCTGAAACTCAGGAAGGGGGCCGAGCCGCTCCTTGGCGGTATCGATCATTCGAGGGTGAAATGGATAACATTCCTCAATGCGCTTGGCATAATCCGCACTCGTTGCACTGGCTGGCAGAAATTCAGAGCGGGCTTCGCGAACCCGATTATAGAGTTGATGGTAATTATCAGATATCTTGGCCGCAGCAGTCGGCTCAATCTTTTCGAAGAGTCGTCGTGCGATAACGCGTGCAGCCTGTTTTCCAACCGGATCGAAGTCGGTCATCTTTCGACCAAGAATTTCATCCAGTTTGACTGCCGCAGGGGTTATAGTAGCAGCCAATTGAGCAGTTACACCTGCATAGGCTGCCTGCTGACCTGGATCTGTGATTACCAACACCGCCTGAGTACGCTTGGTTATCGAGGAGATTAGCTTCGAAAGGAAACTTAGAAAATTTCCCTGTCCAGCAGCAGACAGACCAGCCATGTAGATTACCAGCTCGTCAAGGAGAATCAAGAGTGGTCCAGAACCAAGGGTCTTGAAGATCAACGGTTCATCAGGACAGGCTTCGTAGTGGTCGGCAGGACCGAGAGCTTTCAAAGCAGTAGCTTCGCCGAGTTGTAAGAAGATCTCTCCTTGCAGGCTTTGGACCTTGACCTTTCCATGGCTACTAAAAACAGGGATGCCAGCCTTGGCAGCATCGACTGCTACCACCTTCACTTCCTTGGGGCGACCAGCAGCAGGCAGTAACTCCGTACCTAAGGAGAGATTAGAGATGTTATTCGCCAGGTGCCAAAGTGCCATCAGAGTGTGCGTTTTTCCACCACCGAATCCGGTGCTCAAACGAATGAGTTGGCCGGTCTCCTTTTTGTCTGCCAGCGCACGAAAAACCGTCGCGCAAACGGCTTTAAGGTCTGGAGTCGGTTCTGTGTTGCGAAAAAAAGTTTGAGCATCCCTATAAACCTTAGGACCGGATCCATCGATGAGCTGACCGAAATCAGCTGCGAAGATGGCATCATCAAGCTCGCTTTCCAATACCTCCTTCCTGGGTTTACAGGTAGTGAGCACACCTTTTGTGGCCTTTGCTGTTTTCATTTTGACTCCTCCATTAATCTTCGACTCTTAAGAGGGCCAGTCTTTAAACCTTGAAAGGGTGCAATCGCTGGCATAATTTCCTCTCTCGAGTTGTAATTTGGCCATTCTTTATAAAAAATTTAAATACCCACCCGGTAAGGATAGTCTAATCTATCAAAAATACAAAGAAAAATCAAACCTGTTTCCCATTCTCTAATATGCCGCAAAAACAACACCTAATCAATTTGGTAGGTTCGGCATGAACATCAGAAGGACTCTTTTTCAGAGTTGGATGCTGTCTGGGGGTTTATCAAAACCTGATGACCAGTCAAAGGTTTACATGGGCGGGTAGTCGAAACCGTTCTGATCGGATATGAAACAATTCATTAATGCATTGCTTTGATAAAGGAAGGGTGCTGCGGGTGCTATTGACTGGGAAA
>Ga0209048_10004035_pt1 | contig 14113 bp, 8 predicted proteins | sample FrelakmetCRP12CR_FD_187146 | JGI IMG/M metagenome (GOLD analysis project Ga0209048, IMG submission 187146) | Freshwater lake sediment microbial communities from the University of Notre Dame, USA, for methane emissions studies - CRP12 CR (SPAdes)... | ecosystem: Environmental > Aquatic >... | reverse complement strand
GCCGCCGAGTCACACATAGCCGCCAACGAGGCGTGAAGGTCAGCTCCTGGCCGTAGAGCCGCCGGCCGGCGCCTCGGTTCGGATGGGCGTGAACGACCCCTACCTGCCGTTGGGCATTTTCGGGTCGACTGGCAGGTGTACCTTGGGAAGCGGCCATTCGCTGAACTCGTCGCGAAAACCAAAACTCGGAGAGTGCGGTCATCGGCGGCTTACCGTTACGAGACCAAGACCTCCACGCGCTCAACCGCCAGATGGATACCTGGATGCTTCCTCGCACCCGCCGCGAAATCGCGCGACCTCTGACGCAAGTCGACATCGGTAAGCAGACGCTTTACCGCCTCACGGATAAGATCGCTGGATGAGGCAGGATCGAGGGTCTCCCCGAGCTTCAGGTGGGCTACCCGCGCGGCATTGAATGGTTGGTCACCGCCTGGAGGCATGCATAGCATCGGTACGCCGGCAGTGAGGCAGGCCGCGACTGAACCGTGTCCGGCATGCGTGATCATGAGGTTCGTTTGCGCGAGCACCACATCGTGCGGGACGAATTGCGCCAGAGTGGTGGTTGGGCCTGCAATCAGGACCTCAGGCTCTATGCCGCGCCCAGTCGTAACCAGGGCTTCAATGTCGAGCGGGGCCAAAGCATCACATACTCTCTGTAGAAGTGCCTGCTGAGTCCCCGGTTTGCCCTGCAGACCGGTGCTAAGGCTTGCCATGACGAGCGGCCGACTTGGCCGACGGCGCGTCCAGTTCGTGACCGTGGCGGCGGGTCTGGCCGGACCTACAAAGACTAAATTGGGTGGGACGGTGGCGGCGTCATCGAGTGCTGCGTACGTGAAGCACAGGGCGAGATCGGCTTCGTCGATGGGACCACGAAAGACGCCGCCCGCAAGGCCGACGACAGCGCCGTAGAGTGCATGAACAAGGGCGAAGGTCGTGCGCCCGGTCCGCTTGGCGGCGCGGAGCACGCCAGGCAGCATGCAATCGACGAGCAGTGCGTCTGGTGCAAGGCGGTCGCAGGCCGCGAGCAGGTCGTTGGAGGCATCCCTGTCAAACTCCAACAGCGAGGCCAGCGGATTGGCGCCAAGCGATTGACCGTGGTCGATCTGCGGAGCGGTGTCGAAGCTGAGGAATGCAGCGCCTGTAGCCTCGATCTTCTGCCTTTGCACTTCATGGGCCAGGACATGGACCCTGTGGCCCCGGCGAAGGAGCGCGTCGACGAGAGCAAGAATGGGCGGCAAGTTGCCAGCACCGTCCCATGTCGCGACTATGAGCCGTAGCGGCCTACCCATTCATCCCTCCGGTGTAGCCGACTTGTTGCACCTCAGCAGGCTTGCCGGGCGAAGCGTAACAGAGAGACTGCATGGCTGCGGTTGGGCGCAGGTGAGGTCTTATAGCCGGTAGCGTGAATTCGCAACGGCGCGTGTTAGCTGACGGTCAGAGGCTGACAACTCCAAGGGCAGCTATCGGCAACTTGAGGGAATCTCGGCTCGCGGCCGACTTCGGACGTAGCGCCTTGCTCTCCATTGCGGTCATTGGTCGTTGCCGCGGGTGTCTATATGTCTTCTCCGGTAGCCGCAATGACCCTCCCGGCGCGGACGCTGTAGTATCTGACCAAGATCTTCTGCCGGACCCGTTCAAACCGCTAATACGGCGCAAACGCCCCATTTAACCAGGCCATTCATCCCACGATTCAGAAGCTATTGCCGTGATTCTCAATTGCATGGTGACCGCGAAGACCTTCTGGCCGGGGGCATGGACGACTACGTGACCAAGCCGATCCGCGTCGATGCGCTTGTCGAGGCGCTGATGCAGGCAACACCGCGGGGCGCGGCGTGAAGCGCAGCGCCGCGCTCGCGGCCCTGGTGCTGTGGCTGCTGGTGGGGAGCGCGCACGCGCAGGAGCCCGTCCCCTTCGACTACCGCTGCGACGCGGCGGCGGCTGCGGCTACGGGCCCGGCCGCGCTACCCGAGGAAGGGTGGCGGAAGGCGAGCGAGGAGGTGATACCGCCGGCATCGCACGCCCCCCCGTGCTGGCTGCGCGTGGCGTCCGCCCCGTTGGCGGGCCGCACGCTGCGCATCAAGCCCGCCAACACGCCCATGGCGGTGACCGTCTATTCGCAGACCGGCCAGGTACTCGCTTCGGTCCGGCCGGGCGGCGCGCGCGAGCAGGCGATCGTCGGCTCAACAGGCATCCTGTTCCCCATGCTGCGCGCCGAGGACGGCACGATCTACCTGCGCGTGCAGCCGGCGAGCGACTCGCTTGCGCTGGCGGCGGTGGACCTGCCGGCGCAGATGCAGGAAGAGCACGACCGCGACTTCTTCCTCTTCGCGCAGGGCATGCTCTATGCGGTCGCCGCCGTGGTCGCGGCGGTGCTGGGCTGGCGCAGCCGCGACCGTGCGCAGTTCGTGTTCGCCGCTCTTTTCGCCTGGCGCGTCCTCGAACTGTGGATGGGCCTCAGCGCGCTGCTCACACCGGGCATCGCCGTGCCGCGCTGGCTGACCGTGACCTGGTTGTCGGTCACCAATGCGTTGTGGATGCTGGCCGCAGACCAGGTGCTGCGCCTGGCCGAGCGCGCGCCGCGCTGGCACCGCGTCGTCCTGGGGGCGGCGGCCTTGTTCGCGCTGCCCGCGCTGCTGCGGCTGTACAGCGGCACGGTCTCCGTCGAAGACCGTCTGCAGTGGGCGCTCCTCCTCCTGGCCTGGTTTCCCGCCGTCATCGGGGCGGCGTGGTGGGTGTGGCGGCTCGGCCATCGCGTCGGCCTCCTGATCGGCGCGCTTTGGGTGTTCTCCCTGATCGTCTGGGGGCCCGAGTTGCTGGCCGGTGTGCTCGAGCCGTGGATCGCCCTCGACGTGAGCGCGTACAACAAGCTCATATCGGGCTATTGGGCCCGCGTCCTGGGGTGGAATTCCCTGCCGCTGTTCTTCATGGCCAGCATGGGCTGGCGGGGCCTGCAGTACGTGCGCAGCGTGCAGCAGGCGCGCACCGCGCGCGCCGCGGCCGAGGCGGCCAATCAGGCCAAGAGCGAGTTTCTCGCCAACATGTCGCATGAGCTGCGCACGCCACTCAACGCCATCATCGGCTTCTCTGAGGTGCTCTCCGAGCGAATGTTCGGCGAGATCAACGAAAAGCAGGCCGAATATCTTGCCGACATCCAGGAGTCGGGACGGCATCTCCTATCGCTCATCAACGATATCCTGGATCTCTCCAAGATCGAGGCTGGCCGTATGGAGCTAGAGCCGAGCGACTTCGATCTGCCGAGCGCCATCGAGCACTCGCTGACCCTGGTACGGGAGCGGGCGCACCGCAGAGGAATTGGCCTCGGGCACACGGTCGACGAGCAGCTGGGAATGATTCACGCCGACGAGCGCAAGTTGAAGCAGGTCCTGCTGAACCTTCTGTCGAACGCCTTGAAGTTCACGCCCGAGGGCGGGCGGATCGACGTGAGAGCGGCGCTACGCGACGGCGTCGCGGAGGTTTCAGTTACCGACACCGGGATTGGCATCTCTCCTGAGGATCAGGAAGCGGTGTTCGAGGAATTCAGGCAAGTGGGAACGGCTTCGAAGAAGGTGGAAGGCACGGGGCTTGGGCTCGCCATCTCCAAGAAGTTCATCGAGCTCCACGGCGGAAAGATTTGGGTAACAAGCCAGGTCGGGGCTGGCTCTACCTTCGCCTTCACGTTGCCGCTACGGTGATTCGTGGACCGTTGAAAGACTGCTTTCGAGAAGGATGTAGGTCGGCTTGGGGTCGATACCGCTACTTCAGGTCTTTAAGCAGCGGACGTTCGCGCCGCCATTTGGCGGCTGCCGGCGGCCAAGACCGTTGGGTCCGCTTCGGAGGATTGGCGGCAGCGTGTACGGCGTCGTCCCAGGTCCGCTGTGCCCCAGAGACCGGCCGTTCCCGACGTGCGAATTTCTGCCGGCGAACTTCCGGAGTTGGCCGGTCAGAGACGTCGGCCGTGACGATCCGAACGGCCGCTGAGTAGCGTACGGCGGGCGTTCAGGCGCGAAGGGCCGCTGCGGATCGTGGACCGGTCGCTTGTCGCCGGTGACCGGGCGCCCGTGCCCGACCCGCTCCTGCCGATCACGGTTCTACGAAGCAGACATACAATTCGATGAGAGCAGCCGTACAAACTTCGTTGATCAGCGACCCAGATATGCGAACCCGCCAAAGAGGCAGGGCTGAAAATGCTGCCAGTTAAGAACGATAAGATAGGTTGTCAACAGTTCGCTGAGCGCAACAGGGCTTTGGAATGGCCCGCCCTTCGCGTCAAGCCGACGCGGCGTCCGGCCCGATTTGGCCCCCGCTGGGTATCAGCACCCGCGGGCCCCACGGAGCGATTACAGCGTGCTGACCGTCCGGTATAGCCTGTCGAGACACCGCTCATCGCCGTGGATCGTCCGACCGTGGCCAACCGAGATGGAATGGACACCGCTCTCCCTTCGGGGATGAAGAGCCGGCAAACGGTCTACTCGTCGGGCGCGACCCCGAAGGCGTGCGGCGCGCGCACGCGAGGTGCATCAACGTTGAAGGGAGGCCGTTGGCGGCGTATCTGTCCCCGGCGCGCCTGACGTGGCCGTTTCGAGGGGGATCTCCAGCACCGCCTCGGTGGCTTGTGCCTCGGCCCGTCGCAGATCGAGCCTGGCGTTATCGCCAAACAGGGCAGCCAATCGCTCGCGGATGCCGTTGATCCCGTCGCCGCCGATCTCGGGTACGAACGCGGCACCACTGTCGGCGATCGCCAGCCGCAACCGGCCGTCAATTAGCTCCGTGCGGATGCTGATCGTGCCGGTCGCGGTCGAAGGCTCGAGGCCGCACACGATCGCGTGATCGATCAGCGGGAGAAGCATCATCGGCGGCATGCGCATATCGCGGATTTCTGGTGGCGTCTTGATGTCGAACGCCAGGCGCTCACCGAGTCGAATCCTGACGATGTCGAGATAGGCACGCGCCAGGTCCATTTCTTGTCCGACGGTCGAGGAGGTGTCGCGCATCAGCGGCATCGCGGCGCGCAGGTAGGAGATCAGGTCGTCGAGCATTCGTCCGGCCATTGCCGGATCGCTTTCGTAGAGCCGTTCGACCTGTGCCAGCGTGTTGAAAAGGAATTGGGGCTCGACGCGCGCCTGCATCGCCTGTAGCCGCGACTCGAGCGCGACCTTCGAGCGACGCACCCGATCGAGTTCCGCAGTGAGCAGAAGTTGCGCGGTCTTGCGCGCTGCGCGTCGGTCGGCGTACAGAAATACGGCGGATCCGCCGATCAGCAGCCAATGCGTCAGCGCAAAGATTGGATGAAAATAAAGCGACGGTGTGCCATGCAACCACGTGCGCTGTGTCGGCCACAAATCGGGCAGCAGGTACTTGCGCCATGCCCAGTTTAGAGGCTCGCTCAGCAGGATCCCGATCAGGCATCCGACCAGGGCGGCCATCACGTAGGCGTTGCGCCGGGGGGCACCCTCGTCCACCGCGCGGTCTGCAACGACGATGGCCGCGAGGAGACAAAACACCTTGATCTGATCCGAGATTACCGCTTGCAAAAGCAAGTTCGGCAACGGCATGGTCCGCGCGATCTGGAGGATTGGGTCGAGAAAGATCAGCGTCGTGACAATGGTCACGACCAGGCCAAACAGCATGGCGCCGCGGACCTGCGGCCAGCGAATGTCGCGAAATGCGCTCGCCGCCAGTTCCGCGAAGCGCTTCGCTCGGGACCGGTGAACGACATTGACGGCAGTCATGCATCGCTCCGAGCCGAGCTCGCCCGCTGGTGCGGCAACGCGAGTGTCGCGACCACGCCGCGGGGAGATTTCATGGCGAGCGAAAATTTCGCGGACGCGCCGAACTGCGACGCGAGCCGCGCCCGGATGTTGGCGAGGCCCGTTCCGCCGCCGCCTGCTTTCACGAAACCCTGACCAGTGTCCGCGACCTGGATGCGCAGTTGGCCATCCTTCGTCGAGGCGCGCACGTCGATGCGGCCGCCCTCCGGCAACGGGCTAAGGCCGTGCTTGATCGCGTTCTCGACCACGGTGAGCACCATCAGGGGCGGCAATCGCGCTTCCCGCAGCTCGGCCGGGACGTCGATCGCGAAGTCCAGCCGGGGGCCCATGCGGATCTGCTGGATGTTCAGGTACGCCGTTACGTGATCGAGTTCGCGGCCGAGCGTGGACTCGGTCGCGCGCATTTGCGGTAGCGCGACGGCAAGGTAATGCTTCAGGTTCTCCATCATCCGCGCGCCAGCGGCGCGATCGGTCTCGTAGAGCCGCTTGACATGCGCAAGCGTGTTGAACAGGAAGTGCGGCTCGATCTGCGCCTCGAGCATCTGCAGGCGCGCCTCGGCGGTCTGCTGGTCCATGCGCGCCGAGTCGACGGCGCATTGTTCCAGCGCCGCCGTGTGGTCGGCATCGGTTCGCATATACAGCCACGTGCTGGTGATGATCAGGCCGACAAAGGCGTAGCGAATCAAGTCGGTGCCCATCCCGAGCGCCACATCCCGCACTCGCCATGCCGGATCGGCGAACCACAAGGTGCCCTGCGTGGACCAGGCCTCGATGACGAGCAGTGCCGCCGCCGTAGCGATTATCACGGCCACGAACGCGACCAGGTATTGCAAGGGGCCAGTCCTCGGGAACCGATTGCGGGCCCAGACCGCCGCCAGCAGGATGGCCGTGCCGATGAACATGTGAAAGGCAAAGTCGTCGACGAACATGAACACCCACTTCGCGAAGGGCATCGTTACCAGAAATTTGGCTGTCGTATTCATCGAGGTGATCAACGCGACGATGGCCACGATCACGAAGCCAGTCCAGCCGAGGCCGTGAAACAGGCGCTGGCGCCGGGCCGGCGGTGGACGCGGAATTGGTGCTCCCGCTTTGGCGATGGTTGTGGCGTTCATCGTCGCGCTCACTTGAACGCGTAGGTCAGCTTCGCGTAGAACATGCGGCCGCGGGGGTCGGCGTAGGTGGGGTCGTAGCCGACCTGCGCGGAAAACGGCTGGTTGGTGAAGGGTGGATCGCGGTCGAAGAGATTCTTGATGCCGAGCACGATCGTGGTGTTGCGAAGGCCCGCGTAGCGCCCTTGGAGGTCCCACACGTCGTAGCTCGATACCTCTCTTGGCGGCGGCGGTGTCACGCGCGGCGCGGGGAAGAAGTTCGTATCCTGGTAGCCAGACTGATACGTCTGGGCGAGCGTTGCTCCCCATGGACCGTAGTCCCAGCTGAGCGACGCGTAGTGCTTCCAGCGCGGGAAGGGACCATTCGAGTTGATAGAATTCCGGCCGACGCTCGACACGTAGTTCAAGCCGTCAGGCTGCGCCTCCCACTCGATGAGGTACGTGCCGTTGAGCGAAAAGCCCCAGCGGCCGATCGCGGTCGCTCGGCCGCGCCAGCGAACATCGACGTCGATCCCGGAAGTGCGCACGCCGCCGAGGTTTTGTTGTGTCAGGAGGACCAAATCGATCGGGCCGGGGAGATCCGGATAAGCTGGATCGACTGGCCCGCGGATGATGTTGGTCGGCGCGTAATACGAGAAGTTCGAGAAGATCGTATCTGGGTCGAGCGAATTGATGACATTGCTCTTGTTGATCTTCCAGTAGTCGATTGCGAGCGACAGGCCACCCACCGGTTCCCAGACGACGCCGGCGTTGAACTGCTCGGAGGTCTCCGGCTTGAGATTCGGATTGCCACCGACAACAGCTGGGTGAACGACGCAGTCCTGGTCTGCTTGGGTGACCGGGCAGCGCACCGGATCTTCCTGGAACAGCACGAAGGTGCCGGACTGCGGCGTGTAAAGGTCATAGAGCGGCGGCGCTCGAAATCCGGTCCCCCATGATGTCCGGAGCAGGAGCGCCTTCACGGGTTGCCAGCGCAGCGCCACCTTGGGATTGGTCGTGCCGCCGAAATCGCTGTAGTGGTCGTAGCGGAGGGCAAGTTGCGCCTCTATGCCCGCGCCGATGGGCACACTCGCTTCGACGAACAGCGCCTGCGCGTTCCGGCCGCCCGACACCGACTGTTGCGCGAAGTTGATGCCGAGGAGGTCGCCCGAAGTGACGAACGGGGCGAAGCCATTGTCGAGCTGTTCGCGCCGTGCTTCGGCGCCGAGTGCGATTGCCAGTGACCCGGCCGGCAGCGCGTAGACGTCCTTCGAGCCCTTGAGGTCGAACTCGACCGTGGTGCCCTTAGCGAAACGCGACTCGCCGGTGACCTGTGCGCCGGCAAGGAGCGCGTTGCCCTCGGGGCCCGAAGCACCGAACGGGTTGACGAGGCCGGTGGCCATTGCGTCGAGAATCCGCTGCAGCGAAACATAGCCGCTCGTGAAACTCTGGTTCTGTTCGGTGCGGCTGTAGGTGAGCGCGGTACCGTAGCTCCAGCCCGCAAGGTCGCCATCCGCGCCGATCACCGCGCGCCAGGCCGAGGTGTCGACCTGGCTGACGCGGTTGCCCAGCGGCGCAGTACGATAGACGAGACTGAGGTCCCCGGAAATCCCGTTGGCAGCCGCGAATTCGGCGGGATAGTAAGGTCCGCCGGCGGGATAGAGGACCGGCTCGAAGTTCGGGTTCGAGAACGCCGCGACCGGTGTGGGCGCGATGCTGAAGGTCATTCTATTGGATGCGTAGGAAGCCTCGGCGAATAGCTGGTGCTGGGCAGCGATCTGGAGCGTTCCACGGCCGAACGCGCCAAGACGCTCGGCGCGGGGAATGATCGACGCGAGAGCAGCGCTGTCGTATCCGCAGGCGTCGCCCGGTGTGCGTGCGCTCGTCGCAGGGAGGGAGGAGGGAGGCGTGCAGCCACTCGAATAGGACGGATTGAAGAGCCGGGGTGGAATGACGAATATGTTCGCCGGAAACGTCGCGGGGCTCAGCTGGATGATGCCCTCGTCGGGAATGTAGCCGGTGCGCGCAAACGGCCGCTGCGTCGCGTTGAGCGCATCGTCCTTCTGGTAGGTTGCTGAGACGAAGAGGTTGTACTTGTCCCGGACGAGGTCGCCGGTCCCCACTGTGGCGATCGCCTGCCATTGGTCACCACCACCTTGCTGCGTCCAGCCGCCGAATCCCGTGAACTCGGCGCCCGTGAAATCCTTGCGCAGGATGAAGTTCACCACGCCCGCAATGGCGTCGGCGCCGTAGATCGCCGACGCCCCGTCCTTCAGAATCTCGATCCGATCGATCGCCGCCAGCGGTATCGAGTTGACGTCGACCGCGCTTCCGCTGAAGGCGTAGTTCGCCAACCGGCGGCCGTTCAGCAACACGAGCGTGGAACCTTCGCCAAGCCCGCGCAGGTTGACGCTGGAGAGTCCGGGTGTGACCGGATCTCCTACTGACAACTGGTCATTGAAACCAAGTACGTTCGCCGACACCTTGGCCATGACTTCGGCCACCGTCGTCGACCCGCTGCGCTCGATGTCTTCGCGCGTGATGACCTGCACCGGCAGCGCCGTTTCGATGTCGGACCGGGGAATGTGCGAGCCCGTGACCTCGACCTTGCCCAGGTTGAGTTCCGGCAGGGCCTCCTGTTGTGCAAGAACCGGTTCATTCAACGACGCGATCGCGCTCGCACAGACTGCGGCGAGCGCGCGCTTCCCTTGCCATCGCGGCCGGCAAGTCTCGATCGTTGTCTCCCCGTGGCGGGACAGCGTCGCCATTGATCACATCTGTTTGAACAGGTGGCAGTACGGCTCGCTCACGGCCAGCGTCTCGCTGCGCTGCTTGAGCTTCACGCGCAGCCGCCCCGCAACGTCGCGATGCACGCCGGCAATCGCATTGACGTTGACCAGCGTGCTACGGTGGATCTGCCAGAATGTTTGTGGGTCGACCTCATCGATCAGCTCCTTGATCGGACGGCGGATCAGCGATTCCTGGTCGGGCGTCACGACCAGCGTGTACTTGTTGTCGGCCTGGAAGTAGACGATTTCCTCGACGGTTATCAGCCGCAGGTCATTGCCCTGGGATGCGGTGATCCAGCGCAGGTATTCCTTCTTGGCGCCGGCCGCCTCGGCCAGCGTCTTGAGCAGGTTGTCGAGGTTCGCGGGCACGCGTGCGATCTTGTCCTTCAGCCGCGTGACGGTGGTAGCTAGGCGCGCTGGCGAGAACGGCTTCATCACGTAGTCGACGGCACCCTGCTCGAAGGCGGCCACCGCGTACTTGTCGTAGGCCGTCACGAAGGCGACATGACACTTGCCGCTCGCTTGCTTGGCCACTTCGAGGCCAGAAAGGCCGGGCATCTGGATGTCGAGGAAGAGCACGTCGGGCGCGTGCTCGTGCAGCGCGTGGAGCGCCTCGATCCCGTCGCCGGCCTCGGCGACGATGTCGAGCTCCGGCCACAGCTTGCCAAGCATTTCCTTGAGTTCGGCGCGCAGCACGGGCTCGTCCTCGGCGATGACGGCAGGGACGCGAGCGCTCATGATGCGGCAATGGCAAGAATGCGGACCGGCGAAGGGACGCCCTTCAGCGCCTGCTCGCCCCGGTCCTCGAAGCCGATCCCCGAACCGCTCACGAGGTCGCGAACGGTTGCCGATGCCAGCACTTCGCCCGGGCCGGCCAGCCCGACAATGCGGGCCCCGATATGTACCGCGATCCCGCGCACGTCGCCGCCGTGCATCTCGCATTCGCCGGTGTGCACGGCAGCGCGCAACGCCACACCAAGACCGCGCACGGACTCGCCGATCGCCAGCGCGCACCGGATTGCGCGTGCCGGGGCGTCGAAGGTGGCGAGCACGCCGTCGCCGGTCGACTTGATCCAGCGCCCGTGGAAGCGCTCTATGGCTTGACGCGAGAGGCGGTCGTGCTCGTGCAGCAGGTTGCGCCACGCGTGGTCACCGAGGCGTGACGCGGTCGCCGTCGAGTCGACGATGTCCGTGAACAGGACCGTTGCCAGCATGCGGCTCTCGTCCGACGCGTTCCCCGGCATGCCCGTGGCCCTAGCCACCACGGCCGCGTAGGCTGCGTCGACCTCGAGCGTTTCCGCGCGCTGCTTCAGTGAGATCTCCATCCGCCCCCCGATGTCGCGCGCGACGCCGGCGATGGCATTGACGTTGACCAGCGTCGCCGGGTTCACGGGAACGAACAGACTCGGGTCGAGCTCCGAGGCGAGCTGGACGATGGTCCGGCCGACGAGCGCGTCGGACGTGGCCGTGATCGCGCGGGCCTCCCCGCCATCGGCCATGAAGTAGCAGATCTCGTCCACGGTGATGAGTTGCAGCTCGTCACCCTGCGACGCAGTAATCCACCGGATGTGCTCCCGCGGCGAGGTGGCGTGAGTCAGCGACTTCAGTAATCCGTCGAGGTTTGCCGGCGCGTTCTTCACCTTCTGCTTGAGTCGCCCGACCGTCGTCATGAGCCGCGCCGCCGAGAACGGCTTCATCACGTAGTCGACCGCCCCCTGCTCGAACGCCGCGAGCGCGTACTTGTCGTAGGCAGTCACGAAGACGATGTGAGCCTTGCCGCTCATCTGTTGCGCGACTTCGAGCCCCGACATCCCCGGCATCTGGATGTCGAGGAACAGGATGTCGGGCGCGTGCTGCTCGAACGCGTGGAGCGCCTCGATCCCGTCGCCGGCCTCGGCGACGATGTCGAGCTCGGGCCACAGCTTGCCGAGCACTTCCTTGAGCTCGGCGCGCAGCACCGGCTCGTCCTCGGCGATGACGGCCTTGAGCCGCGCCATCAGCGGCTCAACACGGCCACGGAGCGCGGCTCAGACGTGAAGAGCACGTGCGTCCGGAAGACGAAACGGGAGGGAAAGGACCTGCGCGCCTTGATCCCGCCGAGAGCGACGGACATTTCGCTTGCCACGCGTGGCGTACACCATCACCTCCTTGCGGATCCGATGACGCACTGGATGCCCTCGGTCCGCTGCCGGGCCCGGCACGTTCCGGGCGCTTATCCAAGCGCCATTGCGTCGGCAAGCCGCTTGGTGCCCCCAATATAGATGATCGGTAGGTGCCGGTGTGCAATTGCGACGGATCCGCCATTTCGTGGTGCGATTCCGGCCGCTGGCGGTGTGACTCCGGCGGAGGATGGCGTGGGTTCAGGAAGAAAGAAAGCCCGTGGTGCGCCCTTGAGGGCCGCGCACGCTCTGAGGCTGCAGAGATCCGCCTTTAGCGGTCGCACCGATTCATCCGCGGATGTCAAAATCGCCGATGCAAAAATTGTAGATCATCCCCGTGTGCCAGAGGTAACACCGTAACAGACCGATCCCTTCCGCAGCTGTGCGCCATACGCCAGCTTGGAGTGGATAAGGGTCCGACGCCGGGTCGACCACGTGGGCGGTGCCTTGCGTCGGTGCCGGCGCGGCTTGCGCCAGCGGGACCTTCGGCAACGACTGCTTCCGGGCAAATTGGGCGGCGGCTACGATCGGCTGCTCATGGCCGGTCAGCGACCGTGGAGCCGACCGTCTCCGAACAGATCCCGGCCGGCTATGCCACCCCTTTCTGGTTCATGAAGTTCTCCGACCCACGTACGACGCTACCAACTTTCAATTGCGTTGCAGTGGCCATGGGTAGCCTCCTTGGAAGGTTTGCCGATTCTATTTCTTGCTGGCGGCAGCGCTAACCTGCGCGAGCAGCTTGTCGGCCGCAGGATTGTGGACCATTGTCCGCACCAGAATGTCCGGCGGCAGCACGTTTTTCCCGTAGAACGACGCGTTCCAGTCATCGGAGGGAGTGACCACGGTGCCGTCGAGATTCAGTCCGCCGTACACGCCCTTGGCCCGGTTGAAGGTGATGAGGTCGGCCACGATGTCGCTTCGGGCACCCGCGCCGACCGGACCCGCGGCGACGCTGGCGTCGCCGCCGATCTTGAACGAGGTCGCCAGCAGCGAGTTGAAGCCCGTTTCGGTCATCACCAGCGTGACGCCTTCCGCCACCGAGATCCCGGCCTGGAAGCCAACGCTGGCCGTTCCCATCGCGTAGAACGCGGGGCCCACCCATCCGCCGGTCGTCGGGTCGCGCGCGACCACGAGCGCGCGCCCGCCCGAGCCGCCGAAAATGAAACCGGCCTTGACGACCTCGGGTGTGATGATCACCGCTTTGGCGCGGCCGAAGTTCCTCTGCAACCAGTCCATGTCGGGGTCGCGGAGGAAGTTGGACAGCGTAGTCTCCGCGGCGGCGACGAGTGCCCGGGGTTCGTCCTGCACGTGAACGTTTGGCGCGACGCATGCCGAGGTCGCCGCGACGAGTGCGGCCATTCCGGCGGAACGTAGCAATCTCGATGACATGGGCATCTCCTTGACCCGAAGTTCGGGTACTGATGGTTCGGATTTCGTCGTCAGCATGGTGACGTCTGCCAACGCCGATCGAAGTCTACGCCAGCTGTACGCGGGCGACAGTTGAAGGATCTAACATGGGGCTGCGGATGGCCGGTCTCTATCAACAAGCACCGATCAACGACTGCTATGGAGCGCATTGCGCTACGACCGCTCCTGGCCGAACGCCATTTGATGAGGTTCGTCTGAACGTCCTCCATCGCCGGCATTGCTGCCGTTGGCAACGCCAAGCTCGACGGCAACGGGTCGACGCCGGCCGGTCCCGCATTTCAATACAGTCCGGTCGCGCTCCCGGTAAGCAGCGGTTCAATACAGCCTGCAACCGGCCGTCGATTCCGGTGGTTCAGGTCAAGGATATGACCTCGCGCCACGGGCCAGCTTCATCCTCTTCGGGACTCCAGTGATGCAGTTCGACCATGAAGTGGAGTCACCGTAGCGCCTGCCTTGAGCTTGTCCAGGTAATCCGCCCACTGCTGCATCATTCTGCGGCGTTCCTTGATGAACTTTGTCCGGTTGTAGGCCGTCCCGAGAACGTCGGGAACGCGGTGCGCCAGTTGATGCTCAATGACTTCCGGCGCGATACCCAGTTCTTGATGAAGGATGGTCCGCGCCATTGCTCGGAATCCGTGTCCAGTGATTTCGGTCCTGGTGTCGTATCCCATGCGTCTCAGTGCCGCATTCACGGCCGCGTCGCTCATGGGTTTCTTCGGGTCGCGCCCAGGAAATACGTAGCGCCGCTGCCCAGTCAGCGCGTGCAGGTCATTCAGGAGCGCCACTGCCTGCGTTGCAAGGGGCACGAGATGTTCCGTGTTGGTCTTGGTCACCAGGTAGCGCCATTCGCCCTTTATCAGGTCGAAGTGCACCCACTC
>Ga0209048_10004034_pt1 | contig 14113 bp, 14 predicted proteins | sample FrelakmetCRP12CR_FD_187146 | JGI IMG/M metagenome (GOLD analysis project Ga0209048, IMG submission 187146) | Freshwater lake sediment microbial communities from the University of Notre Dame, USA, for methane emissions studies - CRP12 CR (SPAdes)... | ecosystem: Environmental > Aquatic >... | reverse complement strand
CGCTGCCCAGAGATAAAGATAGAACGTATTGTTATCGGTTGCATTCCGCCCATTCCCATCGTAATTAGTCGCGGTTCCATTGAATTTGGAGTAAGCCCAGTACTGAAGGCCAACCCGCACGTATTGAACGGGTAACCAGAACACTTCCGGAACCCAAACGTCCGTTCCCGGCTTAGGGGCGAGTCCTAAATTATCGGGGTCATACAAGAGCGCATCCGACCCTCCACTCGTGTTGAAGTAAGCCAGACTGGCGCCATACTTTCCCTGATAGCTGTAAGAGGCTTTCGTCCTGAATTGCTGGAGCGTGTCCCTGGCGTTGGAAACTTGCGCGGCATAGTCTGGATTGTTGGCATTCCATTTGTAGTCGGCCCACTTAACCTTTTCATGGACGTTGCTCACCAATAGTGTGAAAGCGTGGGGGTCGAGGAGGTACTGATACTGCGCATCGACTCCGATATCCTGGTAAGAGTCGTGGGGTCCGGATGGATTCAAGTTGTCCGGGTAGACATCGGCAAGCAAGCCGAAAGTGCCCACCATGAGGTTATGGGGTCCCCACTCCTTGGTCAGCGCGAGCCGCCAGTAAGGGCTACCTCCACTGAGTTTGGTCGTGTCGGCATCGCTGATTCCTTGGCTGAACAGGGAAAAGGCACCGTTGGCGGTCCGGTAGAGGGCAACTTCCCCATAGAGGGTCTTTTTCCAGTACAGGTACGCTCCCAGCCCCGCCACCTGCTGGCCGAGGCCGTAGATCAGGGGTGCATAGTTGCCCACCCCCGTGGCACTGGTGGAGGAGAGGTTCGGAACGTAGGGGGCCATCCAGGCAGGGGCCGTGTTCCAGGGATCCTGGAGGGTGACATTGTTGTTCAGGGTCAATCCATAGATCAGATCCTGATCCAAATCGATGAGTCGGTCGGCGGCGCGGACATCGACATTGTCGACATGAGAGTGCCCCACCCATTTCCCATCGCCGTTTTGCTTGGCATAGTTGTCATACGTCCATTGGATGAAACCGCCAAGGTTATCCGTGGCTTTGCCCGCCAGAAAAAGACTACCCGTTGCAAAAGCTAGATTGCCATTCTTGGGATAGGCAGAGGTGTCGCCGCCAATGTCCTTGGTATTGTTGTAGCTAAGAACACCCATGACCGAGAGCGGTATCGTGCGCGAACCCATGGTATAGCCGGTCAGCTTGAATTGCCTGCCGTAGGGGGTCAGTTCAGGAAACTGTCCGCCCGCATGACAAGCGATGCAGCTTTGACCGGTCTGCCGGGCAAAGGCCGGAACCGCTTCTGCTTGCAACGGCAACAGCAGCATACTTGCGGGGATCAAGCAGCTAGCAGGAGCTGCCACCTTGAGGAGGGTGTCTTTAAAGAGTTTGAAGAAGATGGGCATTGCAGTTCCTTGGTTGGGACTCTGGATAGCGGTAAGGATCCGGGTCAAAAACTCACAGATCCTCGTGTACTCCGACGTTGTGATAGGCGAACACGACGGCGCGGGTCATGATCTCGGTTTTCTTCATCGCCCTTTCGCTGGGTTTCAATGATTTTGTCTCCAATGGGGAGGGACAAAACCCCCGCCTTCAGGCGGAAGCTTGAGCATTTCCTGATTGCTACCCGTGGCGGACGAATGACTATCGCCCGGGTTCGCATACGGTGTTCTCCATCCACCTTCATGTGGTGCGGATCACCACGTACCCCCACAAGGTGCGGCGGGGAGCAGTCGCGGAACGGGTGCAGGACGTGGCCCGGGCAGAATGCCGGCGGCAGCGGGTGGATATCCTGCAAGGGCACATCTCGGCGGATCACGTGCAGGTGTTGCTGTCGATTCCGCCTCAAGTGAACCCTCAGCCGCCTGGTGCAACCGTTGAAGGGGAAAAGTTCGTATGGGCTGTTGCGCGAGTTTGCGGCGATCGGCAGCGGTATTGGGGACGACACAGCGGGGCGCGGGGCTATTTTTGCCGCCGCAGTAACCCTGTCACCGATGAGGTGATCAAAGCGTACCTCGCCAATCAGTGTCATGACCACGATGCGACCTTCTCCATTGAGAGGGAGGCTTCCCCGGACGGGGCATCCCCTTCGCCTTAAGCCTGCTTCAGCGGGGACGGGCTCGGCTTTAGCCGACATCGCCGACTTTAGCCATCCCCCGAAACCACCGCTTTCAAGGCGATGGTCGTTCATTCTTTATTCTTATCTCCTGCTTCCGTTAGTCAGCTTACCGCTCACCTGGAAGTTGCTATATCCCTTGGTTTTTGTATAGCACACAATACCCGTGAAAAAAATGCAGTAATTTAGTCAGGATTTTGCTTTCAGTCTGAGCGTGGTTACAATAATTACTATTGGTATCAACTTTTCTATAGAATATGGCTATCAAAACTCACGTGGGTGTTGATGGAGGTAGGGGCGCTAGCCACCGGTCCTGACCACCACATCAACTGTAAAAGCAGAGGATTAGCAATGCCCTGGGCACAAGGTCAATCTGGGAATCCGAAAGGGCGGGTAACGGGGTCCGGCAAAATCGACAAGCTGCGCGCGGCCCTGGCCGAGGAACTACCCGAGGTGATGAACGCCTTGCTGGCTCAGGCGAAAGGCGGCGATACCGCCGCCATCAAGCTGGTGCTGGAAAGGTGCATTCCAACGCTACGCCCGATGGATGCGGTTACCACGCTGATCCTGCCGACTGATGGCGGTTTGGCCGAACAGGTTCGGGCGGCGCTGGCTGCGGGGCAACTGCCGGTCAATCAGGCGACGAGCATCCTGCAAGCTCTGGCCGGGCTGGCGCGGCTGGTGGAGTTGGACAACTTGGAAAACCGGGTTAGCACGCCGGAGGGCAGGCCGGCATGAACCTTCACGCCCGCATCACGAAGCTGGAAAGTCACCGGTTCCTGACGGCGGAACAGCAGTTGAGGGCGATGAGCGACGAGGAACTTGAGGCGTTGTGGATGTCCACTCGCGCGTGACTGTCCGATGAAGACTTCGAGCAGACCTGTCAGACGCATCCCGAACGGCTGTCCAACCCAATGGATACGGCCTTCTGCGTGGAGGCGTTGGCGGAGGCGCTCGAGGGCTATGACCGGTTGGAGATCTTCAACACCGATTCGGGTAGCCAGTTTACCAGCCAGGCGTTCACCAGCGTGCTCTAGGCTCACCAGGTCCGCATCAGCATGGATGCCCAGCCTTTAGGCAACGTCGAATTTTTCGTCCCAAAGGTCTACCATAAGTCTACCGCAAAGAAAAAGGCCTAGGGAGTTATTCACTAAGCCTTTGTTTCAATTGGCTGGGGGACTAGGATTCGAACCTAGGTTGACGGAGTCAGAGTCCGTAGTCCTGCCGCTAGACGATCCCCCACTTAAAGGGTTTAGCGTTTGGAGAACTGCTTCGCGCGGCGGGCCTTGCGCAAGCCAACTTTCTTACGCTCGACAGCGCGGGCGTCGCGAGTAACGAAACCCGCCTTGCGTAACGGAACGCGCAGGCTCTCGTCATAGACCATCAGGGCGCGCGTTATGCCGTGGCGGATAGCACCTGCTTGACCCGTGATGCCGCCTCCGCTCACCGTGACATACATATCGAACTTTTCGGACAGGTCGACCGCTTGCAAGGCCTGCCGCACCACCATACAGGAGGTCTGGCGGCCAAAGTATTGATCCAAGGCCTGGCCGTTTACAGTGATATTGCCTGAACCCGATCGCAAGAATACCCGTGCCGTGGAAGTCTTACGCCGACCGGTACCATAATATTGATTTTCTGCCATTTAAATTATCCGTGCTGATCCACAACCAAGCCAAGTCGCACTATAGGTCCAAAGGTTTCGGCTGCTGAGCGGTGTGATTGTGCTCAGGACCTGCAAACACCTTGAGCTTGCGATACATGTCGCGCCCCAGTGAGTTCTTTGGCAACATGCCTTTCACTGCTGTCTCGATGACACGCTCAGGGGCTTTTTGCAAAAGCTTCTCCAGCGTGATCGACTTCATGTTGCCAATATAGCCAGTGTGCTTATAGTAGACCTTGTCGGTCCGTTTGCTGCCAGTCGCCCGAATCTTTTCAGCGTTGACCACGACAATATAGTCGCCAGTATCAATATGGGGGGTATATTCGGGCTTATGCTTGCCACGCAGGCGGCGCGCAATTTCAGAAGACAACCGACCGAGCGTCTTGTCGGTTGCATCGACTACGTACCAATCGCGCTTAATGTCAGCCGGTTTGGCGCTGAATGTTTTCATAAGTTACTCTACATAGACCCGTGCTTTCTAAAAGGGAGTTATCCTACAATAAGCATTTGTTGTATTACAAGTCTGAAGAAAGATTTCCACTCATAATCTATCCTACGGCGGTCGAAACGGGCGCTTGCTCCGCGAAACGAGCCGGTGGAAGATTAAGTCTGCTTACAATCACTCAAGGTTTCGGTCTGCACCGTTATGACAGCACGCGACTATAGTTCCATTGACAACCTGCTCATCAATCTGGATCAGGCGATTCGTACCGTATTCGGCCGTCCCCAAACCACCGGCCGCTGCAATCCCGCTGGCAACGCCGAGGAGACCGACCTGCTCCCCGCCGACCAGCAACAATCCGCACGCTTGCTACGCGTCAATCACTGCGGCGAGATCTGCGCCCAGGCGCTCTATCAGGGTCAGGCATTGACCGCCCGCAATGAAGCCGTGCGGGAGCGGCTGGAACAGGCGGCGGCGGAGGAAAGCGATCATTTGGACTGGTGCGCGGCGCGGCTAAGGGAACTGGACGACCATACCAGCCTGCTCAATCCGCTATTTTATGCGGGCTCTTTTGCCGTCGGCGCGCTCTCCGGCACGCTGGGGGACCGTTGGAACCTGGGATTCCTCGCAGAGACCGAGCACCAGGTGGTCCGCCATTTGGAAACTCACCTGGAGCGGATGTCATCCCAGGACCACAAAAGCCGGGCAATCCTGGAGGCCATGAAAGATGACGAAGACCATCACGCCACCATGGCGCGGGAGGCGGGAGGCGCCAGGCTGCCGCTGCCAGCGCGCCTATTGATGCAAGCCGCCGCCAAGCTGATGACCAAAACCACGTATTGGATCTAAGGTGAAAGACCATCCACTCAGCTTATATTTTCAACCCTTTGCGCAGATTCTTGCCATAGAAGATCTCCGCGATCTCCCGGCGCAGACGATGCTCGATCATCTCCTGTTCGCGGGGCGGAACGTCGCGCTTGTCAACCCCGAATAGATAGTTGTTCAGGTCAAAGTCCTTGAGCAGCATCTTGGTGTGGAAGATGTTTTCCTGGTAGACATTCACATCGATCATCTGATACCGCTCGCTGGTATCGTGGGAAATGTAGTTCTGGATGGAGTTGATCTTATGATCGATAAAGTGCTTGTTGCCCTCGATATCGCGGGTGAAACCGCGCACCCGGTAATCGACGGTGACAATATCGGACTCAAAGCTGTGGATCAGGTAGTTAAGCGCCTTGAGCGGTGAAATGCGGCCGCAGGTGGAAACATCGATATCGGCGCGGAAGGTGCTGATACCGTTATCCGGATGGCTTTCCGGATAGGTATGGACGGTGATGTGGCTCTTATCCAAGTGGCAGACCACGGCATCCGGCAAGGGACCGGGAGATTCGGTGTTGGAGAGCCGCTCCGAGGCTATCGGTTCCTCGGAAATCAACATGGTGACGCTCGCTCCCTGAGGATCGTAATCCTGGTGGGCGATATTCAGGATATTGGCCCCGATGATATTGGAGACGTTGGTCAGGATCTGAGTCAAGCGCTCGGCATTGTAGGCATCGTTTATATAAGCGATGTAGCGGTCTTGCTCCTCTGGAGTCGCCGCATAGCAGACGTCGTAAATATTGAAGCTGAGCGTCTTAGTAAGATTGTTGAATCCCTGCAGCTTCAATCTGGGCAATGGTTTCAGTTTCACTACGCATAACCCTCCCGCAAACACAAAGGACCTAACATCCGCCAATTCCGCTGGCTAATGGCCGGTGGAAAAGCGCGCGAGTATACCAGGTCGGTCAAGTTTAGGAATGATTATTTACAACTTGTCGATGACGCCTCGTGAATTTCGTAGGTATGGGTGATTGCCGCCGTCTTGCCGAGCATGATGGACGCCGAGCAATACTTTTCCGCGGACAAGGTCACGGCGCGGCGCACCTGATTGTCGCTGAGACCACTACCCGTGACGATGAAATGCACCTGGATGCGGGTAAACACCTTGGGCTCGGTCTCGGCCCGCTCCGCTGCCAGTTGCACCACACAGTCAGTCACATGCTGACGGGCCTTCTTCAAAATATGGATAACGTCAACCGCAGTGCAGCCTCCCATCCCTAATAACAGCATTTCCATGGGCCGCACACCCAAATTATGGCCACCCAATTCCGGCGGACCGTCCATCACCACGGCATGACCGCTGCCGGACTCCCCCACATAGGTCATGTCTTCCACCCACTTGACGCGCGCCTTCATCGCTCCCCCTAAAAAAGTTTATGGGTCCCGAACAATTCGGCCAGTTTCTCACCCGGCTCCACCGCCCGCATAAACGCCTCCCCCACCAGAAACGCATGGACCCCGTGCTCGCGCAGCAAAGCCACCTCGGCTGGCGTATGGAGGCCGCTCTCCGTGACCACGAGGCGGTCATCCGGGATATCCCTGAGCAGTCGCAGCGTGGTGTCGAGATGGGTTTTAAAAGTCCTTAAGTCACGGTTATTGATGCCGATCAAGGGTAGCCCCAGCGCCAAGGCGCGCTCCAGTTCAAACTCGTCGTGGACCTCTACCAGCACATCCATATCCAAGTGCAAGGCCAGTTGCGCCAGGTCGCGCAACATGGCATCGCCCAGGGCGGCGACAATCAACAGGATGCAGTCGGCGCCGATGACCCTGGCCTCGTAAATTTGATAGGGATCGATGATGAAATCCTTGCGCAGCACTGGCAGCGCACAGGCTTCCCGGGCCTCCTGGAGATACACCTCGCTGCCCTGGAAAAAATCCCGGTCGGTCAATACCGACAGGCAGGTGGCATCGAAGGCGGCGTAGCTGCGGGCGATAGCCGCCGGCACGAACGGGTCGCGCAGCAGCCCCTTGCTAGGCGATGCCTTCTTAATCTCGGCGACCACCGCAACCTGCCCGATCCGCAAGCGGTCCTCCAGACGTTCCAGAAAACCGCGCGGCGGCGGCATTCCCTCGATCCGCCTGCTCAACTCCCGCAGACTCAATTGGGCACTGCGCTCGACGATTTCCTCGGCTTTGCGGCGCAGAATCCTCTTCAGGATATCGGGCGTATCACTCATTATTGTTACACCCGCTGGGTGAAGCTCACCAACCGCTCCACGACCCGTGCTGCGGAATGATCGTCGATGACCGCCATGGCCTTTTGCACACCGTCGTGGAGGCTATCCGCGAGGCCCGCGGTGTAAATGCCGGCAGCAGCATTGAGAACGACGATATCCCGTGCTGGACCCGGTTGTCCGGCCAGCACCGCGCGGATCTTCCCTAAACTTTCCGCGGCGCTTGCTACCCGCAGGGTATCCAGCGGCTGGCGCGCCAGCCCGAAATCTTCCGGGGCGATAGTATAGGTATTTACTACACCTTCCTTGAGTTCCGCCACCTGGGTGGGCGCGTTGATGCTGATTTCATCCAGGCCATCTTCCGAATGTACCACCAGGACGTGGCGCGCACCCAGGCACTTCAAGACCTGGGCCAGCGGTTCCACCCAGGCAGCCGCGAAGACCCCCAGGATCTGATTAGGGGCGCCAGCCGGATTGGTCAGCGGGCCCAACAAATTGAAGATCGTGCGCACCCCCATTTCCCGACGCGGGCCGATGGCATGCTTCATCGCGCTATGATGCAGGGGCGCGAACAGGAAGCCTACCCCCACCGTGTCGATACAAGCGCCGATCGCCTCGGGGTCCAGATCCAGCTTCACGCCGGCCGCTTCCAGCACGTCGGCGCTGCCGGACTTGCCGGATACGGAACGGTTGCCGTGCTTGGCCACCTTGGCACCCGCGGCGGCCGCCACCAGCGCGCTGGCCGTGGAAATATTAAAGGTTCCGGCAGCATCGCCACCGGTGCCACAGGTATCCACCAAGTGGGGGCTATGCACGTGTACCGGGATGGCAAGCTCGCGCATGACAGCCGCGGCAGCGGCGATCTCCTCGACCGTTTCACCTTTCATGCGCAAGCCCACCAGGAAACCGCCGATCTGCGCCGGGGTCGCCTGGCCGCTCATGATGGTGCGCATCACGCTGGTCATCGCTTCGGCGCTGAGATCACGGCCTTCGATGACCGTACGTATGGCTGTTTGCATGTCCACTGGGCATTACCCCCTTTACTATCTTTACCGGTGAATAAGTACGGGCTGAGTGCAAGCTGGCGCTTCTAGGTTGGCTACGCAGTTGAGCCTTTAACCTCCCCCCAACCCCCTCCTTCGTAAGGAGGGGGCTTCGCTGCTTCCCCCTCGCGAAGGGGGGATTGAGGGGGGTGGTGGCTCAAGCTGATACCGCAACTGCTTAACTTCTATAGAGATTAAAGCTTAAGAAAGTTCGCCAGCAGGGCATGACCCTGCTGGGTCAGGATGGATTCGGGATGGAACTGCACGCCCTCGATAGGCAGCTCCCGGTGGCGTACCCCCATGATCTCATCCACCTGCCCGTCGGGGGTCTGAGTCCAGGCGGTGATCTCCAGGCAATCCGGCAGAGTGGCCTTTTCAATCACCAGGGAATGGTAACGGGTAGCCTCGAAGGGACTGGCCAGGCCGGCGAACACACCTACACCAGTATGCTGAATGAGCGAAGTCTTGCCATGCATGATCTCGCGGGCGTGGACGATGCGCCCGCCGAAGGCCTGGCCGATGCTCTGGTGGCCCAGACACACGCCCAGGATGGGCCAACGGCCCGCGAACCGTTCGATCAACGGCACCGAGATACCGGCTTCGGTGGGTGTGCAGGGACCGGGCGAGATCACAATGCGCTCCGGCTTGAGAGCCTCGATCTCGGGAAGAGTGATGCAGTCATTGCGATACACCCGCACGTCCGCACCCAACTCCCCCAGATATTGCACCAGGTTATAGGTAAAGGAATCGTAATTATCGATCATCAGCAGCATATAGCGGCTAAACTCTTGTTATAAATGGGCTTGATGCCAGACCACGAGCTTTATTACCCCCGCACCGAAGGTCTGGAACCAAAAGCACGAAAGTTGCCATTGTCACCTAGATCGGCATCAGAATAAACCCTCGCCACCACACCGCCCGTCATGCGGCTTGCTATCGGTGCTCGGGGAAGTATCGCCGGGCAAGCCGCCAACCGGCCTACACCGTACCAGTCGGAACCGCTCCTCACACCTACTCCTTCTCGAACCCGTGATTCGTAAATTTCAGCGTTCGGCTGTTCTCGGTCACCGTGCGCACCACATTATCCGGTACGCCTGCGGGAACTTCAGCCTCCACCTCTATCGTTACGGTTACTGTCGCGCCGACCAGCCCCGCAAGATGCGCAATCACCTCCTCGGCAATGCGGCTGGCGTCGCGGCCCACTCGGGCAGTATCCAGGGTTACCGAACCGTGGAAGCGTTTGGGTTTCGCTGCCACTGGCTCGGGCTCGCCTCGCTGGGTTGAGCCCGGGGGGGCGGGTGCTGTTCCTGTGCCACCCCCAGGCGATTGTCCCTGCGCGCCACCCGGCGCGGGAGCTGCCCGCTCGGCGTCAAGCTGTTCGCATGCCAGATCCGGCTTCACCACCAGCCCCGGTGCATGGGCATCGGCCAGCGTCACGAGTTGCCCACCGCGTAAACCTTTGTAGCGGCCGGCACTCTCGTCGAAACTGTCGGCAAAACCGAAACCGTCCTGCGTCCAGGTCAGCAGCTTCACGCCATCGCGAATCGCTTCCAGCAACACGATGGAATCCTTGAGCCGTGGCAAGTAGAGATAGCGCGCAAAATCCTCGACCAGTTGTTTCACTGCCACATGGTTGCCGCGCCAGAGCGGCACCCGGTCCAACTCCATCCGTAGCCGGGTCGGTGCGAAGCTCGTAAGCAGAAGCTCGTCATTACGCAGTTTCTTGCTCGCCCGCACTGCCAGCGCATCCGCGCCGGTCAGCCGCAATACCTCCCACGTCAGCGGCGACTGTGGGGTCGTCTGTACCGGCACCAGCAGCCACTGATAGGTCTCCGGCAGCCTTGCCGTGATGGCGCCGTCTGCTGCCGTTCTCTGCGTCTCCGCCTGCTTCACCTGAAACGGGGAGAGGTCAAGTTGATCCTTCTCAACGACGATGGATTCCCATGCCAGAAACTTGCGCGCGGCCTCATCCAGGTCCTGCAGGCGCGTCTTGTCCGCCGCGAGGAAGACCAGCGTGTTGCGAAACAGCCGTGGCGTGTTGCCACGGAATTCGAGGATCGCCTTGGCGGCAACCACCGCCGAATTGTTCGCTTCCCTGCTGTAGGCGTAGTCAATGCCCAGTACTACCAGGCGCGCGTCCAGATCGTCTGGCACATCCTGTCCGCCCTGCGGCATCGGGTGGATGCGGCCGAATTCGCCCTTCAGTTCCAGATTCTTGCGCAGCCGTCGTTCGAGTTCATGCGCCACCTTGTCCGGGTCACGCTTCAACTGCTCGGCACGGTCGTCGGCCAGCTTGGTCACTGTCGGCTGGGTGGAATACCAGTAGCGGGGGCCGTCCTGATAAAGAAAGGTCGCCACTCCGGCCAACCGCCGCAGGGCATCACCAAACACCGCCGGGGTTTCGCCGGGCATGACACAGCCCAGCTTCACCCGCCGGTCCTCCAGTCCACGATTCGCCGCGTTGCTGATCGGCGCCGAACCCAGGTAGATGGTCCGGGCTACCCGCCGGCAGGCGGAGAACTTACCCAGATTGGGCACCTCGCCATCGATCGCGAGTGGCAAGGATTGCGGACCATCCACGTCCTTCTCGATGATCGGCTTCCACTGATCCGGCAGGTAGCGCGTCAACTCGTCCCGCACCCGCGGCTCGTCGATGGGGATATTGGCCGGCAGGATCAGCGGATTGCGGTCGCCCCGTTCCCACAGGCTGTGGATCACCGCCGCCATCAGCCGCAGCACCCCCCGGGTCCGCTGGAATTTCACCAGCGTGGACCAGTCGGTATAGAGGCGATCGAAGACCTCCGGGTGAATCGGATAAGCCGCGCGGATGCGCTTCTCGTAGTCGGCATCACGGCACTCCGAGGGAAACTCCTGCTGCTGGGTCCGGTACATCTCGGCGAAGGCGCGCGCCACCACATCACGCTGCTTGAAGTTTTCCGGCCCGGTGATCGGCTCGAACAGGCGGCGCCGCACAATCTCGAAACCTTCCTCGGCCGTGGCCGGCGTCCACGACGACTCCAGCCGCCCCACCACGTTGCGCAGACGCCCCAGGGCCGCGCGACCGCGCTCGCCGCCCACCTCCTCGTCGTCGGCCCGGGCATGGGGTGATGTCGCGGTATCCGAAGACGGCAGGCTGATGATCAGCAGGCAGTGCTTCGCCAGCTTGGCCGACTCGGTCAGCGCCTGGGCAAAACTGAACTGGGTTTCAAAGCCACCGGCCGGCAGATCGCTCTGGTCGTGCAACTGGCGCGCATAAGCCACCCATTCGTCAATCAGGATCAGGCAGGGGCCGTACTCATTGAAGAGTTCCCGCAGCACATCCCCCGGATTGGTGGCCCGCTCGTCGTCCTTCTGGATCCGCGTGTAGGCTTTCTTGCCGCCCAACTGCCAGGCCAGTTCACCCCACAGGGTATGCACCACTGTGCCATCCGACTTCACTGATGGATTGCCAGGGGAAATCTTGTTGCCCACCAGCACCACGCGTTGCGCCTTGAGCGGACCCTTGGCGCCGGCCTCCTGCATCACCCCCTCGATGCCGACCAGCTCCCTCGGACTGGCGCCAGAGAAGAGGTGATACAGCGCCAGCATCGAGTGGGTCTTGCCGCCGCCGAAATTGGTTTGCAACTGAACCACGGGGTCGCCGCCCGTGCCGGTGATGCGCCGGATGCCGCTGATCAGCAGCTTCTTGAGGCTTTCCGTCAGATAGGTGCGATGGAAGAACTCGATCGGATTTCGGTACTCGTCCGTACCCTCGCCCAGATGGACCTGCCACAGGTCCGCCGCAAATTCCGCCTGCTGGTAGTTGCCGCTCGCCACATCCTTGTGCGGCGTGATGATCTCCCGCCAGGGGGGCAGATTGCCCGCCGCGGCGCTTTCGATCGCGGCGCCAACGCTCTTGCGCCGCTCGCCGCGCGCCTGCTCGTCCGCCACCAGGCGGCGCAGTTCCATCTTCATACGGCGCACGTCATCGGCCTGCCCGGCCGATACTGCCGTCAGCAATCGCTCCACGGAATCCAGCGCGCGGTCGGTGTCATCGCTGGAAAACGGTTCCTGATGCGCCCACTGGTTGCGCCAGTCGCGAATTTCCGACACCAGGCTACGCTCGGAGAAGCCCAGCGTCTTCCTGAACACCTCGTTCCAGGTCTCCCACATCAGCTTCAACAGCGCCGCGGCATCCCATTCGCCGATGCTCTTGGTGGCGAGCAGCGGGTCATCGACGAAGCCCTTCACCTTTTGCAGCGAGAGCGCGTTGGCGGCAATGGCGCTCTTGATTTCGCGCTCGACGAACGGCGCGAGGCCGGTTTTCAGGAGCTCCAGCGCCTTGCCGACGCGCTCGTGGTTGGTGATGGCCATGCTATTCGTCTTGCTCGATAGTAAATTCGGGATCAATCTCGTGCAGAATTTCGCGCGCCCATGGGTTGATGCTCCCATAGTGTCTGATCAGCCGCCCCTCCGAGGTGCGAAACAGCAGCCGTGCCGGCGCGTCCTCCACCGAGTTGTCGTAGATGTAAGCACGGTCGGCGATGCGTGCCGTCATTGGGCAGTTGGCCAATGACCGGGTGTGGCGGGCGATGATCTTGCCTATGGGCACTTCATGCCCGCCTTCCATGACCCGCAGGGCGACCCGTTTGGCATTGATGGAGGGGTCGTCGGTGCCGATAAAGAACAGGCGGACGAAAAATCCTGCCTGACGCGCCCGCTGGATGAACTCAACCTTGTCCGCCATGGACAGCACCGTTTCGAATGCCAGGCTACGCCCCTCATTCAGGCACTGCTCGCGCACTTCAGCGGCACGTGCGGCCGCCTTGATAACCGCAGTGGAGGCATTCCAGTCGCCAAACTCGTCGCGGGCGATGAAATCCGGGTTGACGTACACGCAGCCGCCCATCCATTCGTGCCGCAGCAATTGCTCTGTGATCGAGGTCTTGCCCGCCCCGTTGGGGCCAGCCACCACAATTAGGCGCGGCTTTACGAGCACATTCATGCGCTCGCCCGCGAGCCACGGGAATGATTGGCCGCCGCAATCTCGGCCCGCAAGCGCGCCATCAGTTCCTGCCGGGCCAGTTTGGCGCGCCGACTCGCTTCCGTTGCCACCGAACGCATCAAGGCTTCCAGTTGCTGGTCCGTTGGTTCGTGCTGGATGTCGTTCAGATCGAAATGTTCTGTTTGCATGGAAAGACTCCTCGTGAGGTCGCGTGTCACTGCAGCAATTCGGCCTGCGCCGGCGAAGGTTTGCCGTTTTCGCGGGCCAGGCGGGTAATTTCCGGCCAACTCTGCACCAGGGCGTTGTAGGCCATGGCTTCGTTTGCGCGCTTCTTGCGCTCGCACAGGGTGTAGAGGCGGTAACAGAGTTCGCGGGCGGTTTCGGCCTGGCTGCCGAGTTTGGCTACCAGTAACGCCGCCGCGCCTTCGCCACCGGCTTCGAGCACACGAATCAATTGGTGCACCATTTCCCAGACAGTGAGGCGCTTGTCGGTTGCGGGGTTCCAGTCAGCGGGCAGTTCGGCGGGTTTCAGCAGGCGCACCTTGCCGGCCTTGGAAACGATGATGCCAGCCTCGACCAGGCCGGCCACGGCGGTATTCTTGGACTTGGAGAGCTGTTCGGCGACGCCGTAATCGCCCTCGGCAAAGCCCACCTGCTCGAACCAGGTGAGCGCCCAGCGGGTGTCGGCGTCGAAGTCGCCTTCCTGCTCGGCCAGCGCCTCGTCCAGGGTCTGATTGATCAGCGCCAGCGCGGCGCGCACGGGGATTGGCTTGCCTTCGGCGTCCAAGACCTTGGCGTAACGCGTATAGACCGCCATGCCAGGGCCGATGGC
>Ga0209048_10004033_pt1 | contig 14114 bp, 14 predicted proteins | sample FrelakmetCRP12CR_FD_187146 | JGI IMG/M metagenome (GOLD analysis project Ga0209048, IMG submission 187146) | Freshwater lake sediment microbial communities from the University of Notre Dame, USA, for methane emissions studies - CRP12 CR (SPAdes)... | ecosystem: Environmental > Aquatic >... | reverse complement strand
CGTAAACAGTGCCGCTTGTGCCATCCGCCCCTCCACCACCGCCGGGAAAGCTTGTAGCACGTTTCCCCGAAAAGGGGGATTTTTTCACAAGCTCGTAGTGTGCGCCAGGCCAAGCCTGGGAAAGGGGGAAGCCATGTAGGTTGAGGTGGAAGAGGTGGAGGGCGGAAACCTTTCGGTGGAACCCGGCGGGTAGCCAGTCCCGCCCGGCAAAGCAGACCCGCAGCCGGAACCGAGTGTTGCGCGGACGCGGGTAACCGCGGGCGTGAAGCGTACACAGGGAGCGTGCAGGCCGCGTCAGTGAGCCTCGAAAGCCCATTCGTGAGAGTCGACATCGTACTACGAATGGAAGGCAGCATCGTGCTGCGCTGGGTCAATCGGTCCGGTAACGCCGCAACTCCGGCATCGTCGCGGCCACGGTGGCCAGGACAATCAGGCAGCCGATGCCGCCGCTCACGACGGCGAATGGTGCGCTCGTCAACGCGGCCAGGAACCCCGACTCGACGGCGCCCAGTTGGTTGGAGGCGCCGATGAAGATGAAGTTCACCGAGCTGACACGGCCGCGCAGCTCGTCAGGGGTCGAGAGCTGGATGGCGGTGCTGCGCATCACCACGCTCACCTGATCGGCGACGCCGACCAACATGTACGCGGCGACCGAGAGGGGAAAGGAGCGCGACAGTCCGAACAGGACCGTGGCGATGCCGTAGATCCCTACGGCGGCGAGCAGCGCGCGCCCGGCGTGCCGGATCGGCGGCAACGTCATGAGCACGAGCGACGAGACGAGCGCGCCGGCTTCCAGTGACGCGCTGAGGATACCGTAGCCGGTGGCACCCACCTGCAAGATTTGATTCGCATAAATCGGGAGCAAGGCCGTTGCGCCGCCGAAGATGACCGCGAACATGTCGAGCGTCATACAGCCGAGCACGACTTGGCGGCGCCATACGAAGGCCAGCCCTTCACGCACCGCTTGCAGGCTTATGCCGCGCCGCGTGTCGTCGCGCGTGCGCGGCCCAATCAGTGCGAGCCCGCTGATCGAACCGACAATGAGTACGGCATAGACCGCGTAGGCCGCCGCGATGCCGGCTGCGGCGATGATGAGCCCGCCTACGGCCGGACCGGTCACGAACGCCAAAGCCTGCACCGTGGATGCATAGGTAACGGCACGCGGAAACGTCTCCCGCGGCACCAATGTTGGCAGCAGCGACGCACGCGCCGGATTGTCGAACGCCGCCGACACGGCGATGCACAGGATGAGCGAGTAGAGCAGCGGCAAGCTCACAGAGCCGCGGTAGGTCGCCAGCGCCAGCACTGTCCCGCACACCAGCGGGACCACTTGCGCCAACATGATGATGCGGCGCCGGTCGTAGGTGTCGGCGACGGCGCCGCCGACCAACGTCAAGCCGAGCGCCGGGATGAACTGTACCAGACCAATCAGCCCAAGATGGAACGCCGAGTTCGACAGCGCGAAGACGTGCCAGGCAATTGCCGCGCGCATCAGAGTCATAGCCGCACCGGCGGAGAAGCGGCTGACGAGGTAAAACCGGAGATCGCGCGGAAGCATGGGGAAACGGCTTTATCGCACAGGCGCGGCCCGAGGGCCACGGCCCGAGGGCCACCTTGCCGCAAGCCGCGAACATGAGTATTCTTCGCCTACCAATCCCTGGAGGAAGAAGATGTCGCGCAACGTGATGGAGGAAATCCGCGAGGAGATCGCGGCGAACAAAGTGCTTCTGTACATGAAGGGGACACCGAGCTTCCCGATGTGCGGTTTCTCGGCTGCGACGATCGAAGTGTTGCGCGCCGCTGGCCGTCCGTTTGCGCATGTGAACATTCTCGAGGATCCCGAGAAACGGGAGGCGATCAAGGCATACTCGAATTGGCCGACTATTCCCCAGCTCTACATCAACGGCGAGTTTGTCGGCGGCTGTGACATTGTCCAAGACCTCAACGCTAGCGGCGAGTTGCAGCAACTGCTCGCACAAGCCTTCGAAGACGACGCGGCTGCAGCCAAGCAGTAGCTCGATGGGTCGGGCGCTCCGCCGAGGCCTGGCGCTCGGGTTCTTTCCACTTTGCGCTTGAAAAATGCGCGGCACCGAACGATCGTGCTGCTCATGCTTAGAGGTACGGCGGTTCGGTGCGGCTTCGCTGCGCAGTCGAGTAGCTAGCTGTTGTGAGGCTCTCGGTGCGCGCAGCCAAGAGGTCAGCGCTGCTCACTGGCCTGCTGCTGGCGGCGCTGGTGGTAGGTCCTGCCAACGCGGTGCCCAAGCCGACGAAGACAGCGCGGCCTACACGGACGCCGCGCAACTTCACCCCACCGACGTCGACCGAGACTCCTACCCCGGAAGTCACACCCACCGAAACGTCCAGTACGTCCGAGCCGGCAACTGCAACGACGACGTCCGAGCCGGGAACTGCAACGCCGACGCCGATCGTCCCGACATCGACGCCCAACACGATCGGGTCACCGGTGGCCTTTCGGGTTGCCGGTGCGTTCGCCACCGGCGCGGGACCAAGCAGCATCGGCGTTGGCAACTTCAATCCCAACTCGAACGGCGACGCCAACCTCGACCTCGTGGTTGCGAATCGTGATGACGGCACCGTGCAATGGTTGCAAGGAAAAGGCACCGGCGCGTTCCTACCGCGTGCCGCGGTCAGCGTGGGGGCCCAGCCCATGGGGCTTGCGGTGTCGGATCTCGACGGTGACGGCCTGCTCGATGTGGCTACGGCAAATGCCGGTGACGGCACGCTCTCGATCCTCTTTGGCAAGGGCGACGGCACCTTTGATGCCGCCATCACTACGGCCGTGGCCGTCGAGCCGCGCGCCATCGCCGCGCTTGGTAGCCTGCTGGTGATTGCCGACGCGGCGAGCGCAAACCTGGTACTCGTTGCAGTGGGCAGCGATCGCAGCGTGAACGTCGTCACGCAGTTCTCCGTTGGTGCTGAGCCTGTGGCGATTGCGACCGGCGACATGGACGGCGACGGTGCAACCGATTTGGTCGTGGCCAATCATGGAGACAACACGGTCCAAATCCTCCTCGCCAACGGGGATCAATCGTTCGCCGCGCCGCAAACGCTGTCGGTTGGCAGGGGGCCATCGGCGGTTGCAGTGGGTGACGTGAACGGCGATGGCCGCCCAGACATTGCGGTGGCGGAAACTGATGACGACAACATCTCCGTGTGGGTGGCTGGCGTACGTGGCGGCTATACGCGAATCGCCAGCATCCCGGTCGGGGTGGCGCCCGCCGCGGTTGCGATCGCCGAGGTCACGGGCGACCAGAATACTGACATTCTCGCGGCCGATAGCGGCGCCAACGAAGTGGTGCTGATCGCAGGTAAGGGGAGCGGGAAGTTCCTGTTGAGCGATCGCTACCTCGTCGGCAGCGGTCCGACGGCGATGGTGCTGGGGTTACTCAACAACGATCCCGATCTAGACATTGCTACCGCCAACTCGACCGGCGGCTCGGTGAGCGTGCTGCGGTCGGCCGGCGTGGGAGCGTTCGTGGGCGCGGTGAATTTCGTCGCGCACGATGGGCCGATCGCCGTGACCACAGGCGACTACGACCGCGACGGCTTCGTTGATGCGGTCGTGGCAAACGGTGCGAGCAACGATATCACCCTATTGCATGGCAATGGTCGCGGCAGCTTGCGGAACCCGGCGAACTTCCCGGCGGGGGCCCATCCCAACGCTGTGACGAGCGCCGATTTCGCCAGCCGCGGTGCGGCGGATGTCGTCGTCGCAAGCATGGGTGGTCAGTCGATCATGTTCCTGCGCAACAACCTTACGGGTGGGTTCGCCGCGCCCAAATCGATTGCGGTGGCCGGACGCGTCGGCAAGATGGTGCCAATTGATATCAACCGTGACGGCTTGCCGGACCTGGTGATGACCCACCCGATCGACAAACTCCTCGGTTACCTCATCGCGGATGGAACGGACCTCTCCAACCCGCAAACGCTGCCGCTTTTCGGTGTGCCTGCTGGCCTGACTGCAGCGGACGTCAACGGCGATGGGATCATGGACGTGGTTGTCGCAGAAGGCGCACCCGGCGCGGTGGAGGTTGTGATCGGTAACGGCGACGGCACCTTCGCGGGTTTCATTCCGGCGCAGTTGCCCGATGACGTTGTGGATGTGGCAGTCGCGGATTTCAATGAAGATGGCGTTCCAGATGTTGCAGCGCTCAGTGCATCGACGCGGATTATTCGCATTCTGGAGGGCGCCGGCGATGGACGACTGAGTGTCACGCTCGAGTTCGCGGCACCGGACCAGGCCATCGGCATTGCCGCGGCAGACATGAACGGCGATGGCCATCAGGATCTCGTGGTGGTCAGCGGCAACACCGATGTCCTGAATGTCTTCCGCGGAAACGGATTCGGCGGTTTCGACACTGGCGCCGTCTTTGCCACCGGTCGAGGCCCGGTAGCCTTCACGCTCGTTGACCTCAATCCCACGCAGAACCGGCTGCCGGACGTCGTGCTCGTCAACGGCGATGGCCAGAACGTGACCGTGCTGCGCAATACGACCAGCTCGAATCTCCCGCCCGCCCCAACCGCGACGTTTCTCCCAGGAGTGCCGACGCCGACGCCGCAACCGACGCTCGGACCGGGCACGCCCTCGCCAACACCGCCGCCGCGTCCGACCGCGACATCGCGGCCTACGAAGACCTCCTCAAAGTCCGCCTCGTCGTCGGGTGGCTCGGGATGTGAGGTCGACGCTGCGGATGCTGGTGCGATCCCCTGGCCGTTGCTCAGCGGTGTGCTTGTTTTGTTACGCATGCGCCGGCGAGCGGCGCAGCAACCGCCTCAGTGAATTGCGTATAAGCGGCCGTCGTCGGCGCCGACATAAACTGTCCCATCGGCCCCGATGGCAGGCGACGAACGGACAGGTGCACCAATCGGGAACGTCGCCATCATTGTGCCGGTGGCCCCGGCGTCCAGGATGAAGTAGACGTTGCCATCATTAGAACCGACCACAATGACTGGCTCAGCTCCCCCGGTGGCCACCGCGGGCGAAGACACGATCGGTCCGCCCGTGTGGAAGGCCCACATCACCGCGCCGGTGGTGGCGTCGACGGCGTAGAGGTTACCGTCGTTGGAGCCGACGTACAAACGGTTGCCGGCCAACGCCAGCGATGACTGCATCGGGCCGACGGGGACCCCTTCTGGGTTGGAGAACTTGAAGCCGCTCACGGGCAGACCGTTGATGCCGACCTTGTATATGAAGCCGCCGTTGTCGGCGACGTAGATTGCCGATGTCAGCAGATCGGTGATGGCCAAGACCGGCGCGTTCAGAATCGCTCCAGACGCGGAGAAGGTCCACTGCATCACGCCGGTAGAGGACAAGGCGCGCAGTTGGCGGTCATCGCCGCCGTAGTAGAGCGTGGAGTCGGGTCCGATGGCCGGTGACGACTGCACCCCGCCGGTCACGCTGGTCGACAGGAGAAAGCGCTCCACGCCATTGGGGCAGACGCCGGCGATGAATCCATTCAGCGATGCGCCGTAGACGGTGCCGTCGATGCCAATGGTGGGTGACGCGCTCAGGAAGCCGGTGACCGGCGCGGGCCAATTCGTGACCTGGGGAAGGCCGGTGGAATCGACCCCCCACAGATCGCCGTCGCCGCCGCCGAAGAAAAGCGCGTCTGCCCCAAAGCGCCGCGTCAGCAATGCCGTGCTGGTGATCGACAAGGGGCTGACGAAGTAGAAGTTCGGGTCCTGGGTGCCGGTCGCAGGGTCAACCGCGTACATGTATCCATCGGTCGAACCGATGTATATGCGCGGTGCGGTCGTGGTGCCACCGTTGATGACGGGCGACGCGGCGAATGGTCCCTTGGGAGGATCGGTAGCCGCGGGGAACATCCACAGCAGTTGCGCGGTATTCGAGGCGACGAGTGGGTTGGTCACCGTCCCAGTGTTGTACGGATCATGCCGGAACTTGGGCCACGCGGAGTCCGCGAGCGTCGCGGGCGAGTCGAAGCTACAGACCGCTGTGTTACTGCTGCTGGTGCATCCCGCGAGCGCGCCGCTAAACAGCGTCAGGACCAAGACGAGCAGACGGCCGCTCATTGCGTCCCCACCGCGTACAACGTGCCGTTGTCGGCACCGACATAGACGATGTCGAAATTGTTCATCGACGGTGACGAGCGAATGGCTACTCCCGCCGCCAGCGTCACCGGCCAACCGCTCGGTTGCAGTCCGGTGATGGTATCGATGGCGTGCAGCTTGCCGTCCGCCGCGCCGACGACCAAGTAGCCATCGACGCTCAAGAGTGGCGAGGAGACGACAGGCCCGGCAATTGGTGCCGCCGGGCTCAGCAGCATGTTCATCATGCCGGTGACCACATCGATCTGCACCAGGCTCCCGGCGGTGGTGACACCGAAGATGGCCGTGCTCAGCCGCACGGGGGTTGCCGTCGCTGTCGGCGTCGCCGTCGCTCCGGGCGGAGGCGTAGGTGTCGGGGCGACCATTGGGGTGATGGTCGGTGTTGTTGTAGCCGGCAGGCCGACGGCGAGGGACGACAGGAACCCCGATCCGTCCGGTGATGATACGCTCCAGCGAAACGAGCCGTCGGGATTGAGTGAGAAGATTTGCCCGCTCGCTGATGGGGCAAAGATCAGGCCGTTGTTGAGCGGTGATGGACTGAATGGTACGCGCGGATCGGTGGCCATGCCGATGGGGAACTTCCACTTGAATGTGCCGTCGCTGGTGAGCGCATAGACGTAACCATCCTCCGAGGTGAAGAAGATTGTGTCGACGGCTCCCAATGCTGGAGACGACGTAACCGCTCCGATCTCACCCTCGCCGACTCGGGGAAATTGCCAGATCAGCGTGCCGTCGCTGTTCAGCGCATAGAGCTTGCCCACTGGATGCGTCGTGCCATTCGTCGTGATGTCGATCGCGGCACCGATGAACACACCGGAGACGGCACTCGTCCCGGGGTTGGTCGTGAAGGTTGGGGACGAGATGAACCGGCTCGTGATGTTGCGGCCGCCGAAGTCTGCGGCCGCCGGTTCGAATCGGGCGGTACAGCTCCGAGTCACGCCGTTGTCCCGGAACATGTATACTGTTCCAGTTGCGGAACCGATGAAGATGTTGGTCAGCGAGCTGAAAGCGTACACAGCCGGCGATGAGATGAGTGGACCCAGCGTGTGGGCGGTATCCGGCGGACACATGACCGGCGTAATGCTGCCAGGGGCATCGCAACTGCACACGCTCCAGTTAATGGTGCCGTGCGTCTGTTCGAGTGCGGCGAGTGTTCCGCCCTCGGTAGCGATGTACAGCGTGCCATTGGCGTCAATTGCCGGCGACGCCGAGATCGGCGTCTGATCGATCTGGGTCTGCCACTTGATCACGCCGTTGTTGTCGGCGACCGAGCTGTTACCTGCGCCGCTGTTGTCGACGTCGTGACGGAATTTTGGCCACGCGACCGTCAGTGGTACTGGAGAGCTTCCACCACCGCTGCAGGCGCCCAAGGCCACGAGCGGCAACATCATCAGGAGCAGGCGCGCGATCTTCATCGAGGGGGACTTGTCACAGCGGAACACAAAACTCAATCCACCCCTGGCGACCGCCGTCGCGCGACCATCCGTGCCAGATAGGCCGATTGCGACGCGGAGTGGAAGAGCCCTTCCTCGTACGTGAGGATGTCACACGAGGCGAAGGCGGCGCGCAACTCGCCGTGCTGGAGCAGGAACGCTGGGTTGCGAGGATGGCCGACGGCCTGCTGGTCGATCAGAAACGTCTCGAAGAGGATGATTCCACCCGGTTTGACTGCCCGCTGCATAGGTTCGAAGAGCGAGCGCTGCAGATAGCGAATCGTGATGACGGCATCGTAGCAGGAACGCGGCAGCTGGAACGATTCCAGATCGGCTTGCACGACGCGGAGGTCGAGACCCTCGGCGCGCGCGGCAGTCTGCGCGAGTTGCAGTCCGGCGAACGCGCGGTCGACGGCGTCGACGCGGAGCCCGCGTCGGGCGAGGAAGAGGGCGTTGCGGCCGGCACCGGCAGCCAGGTCGAGTGCCCGTCCGTGCAGGAGCGCCGCATGTGCGACGAGGAAGTCAGAGGGGGCGTCGCGGCCGGCGTCGCCGGTTGCGTACCGATCCTCCCACCGCTGACGCTCCCGATCCATGGTCCGATCGTCGCAGCCGCTGGCGGTTAGTGGACGACGGCGCGCGCCAAGACGAGAACGTCCACACGTTTGGCGCCGGCCTGCAACAGTACACCACTGCATTCGTTGACCGTCGCGCCGGTGGTGTAGACGTCGTCGACCAACAGGATGCTGCGGCCCTTGATTCGTTGCGGGCGGGCGACGCGAAATGCATCCGCGACGTTGTGACGGCGCTCCTTCTCGTCGAGATCGACCTGTGGACGCGTCGGGCGCACGCGCTGCAATGAATGGGAATCAAGCGCGACGCCCGTAGCGCGCGCCAACGGCTGTGCCAGAAATTGCGCCTGATTGAACCCGCGCCACCGCAGCCGCTGCACGTGGAGTGGCACCGGCATCAGGACGTCGTACGCCTCGACCACATACGGTGCACGCTCGACCAGCAGTGCGGCAAGCGGACGAGCCAACCACACATCCCGGTTGTACTTATACCGCTGGAGGACCGACTTCAGCGGATGGTTGCCGGTGTCGGCGGCGTCATACAATGTGCAGGCCCGGGCACGGCCGAAGCGCGGCGGATGCTGCAGGCACCGGGCACAGGGGTGATCCGCATCGGCGCGGGTCTGAAACGGAGCGCCACATGTTGGGCAGAGCGGTGACTCCGGCATCTCGATCTGCCTGCGGCAGCGGCGACAGAACTCCGGCCGCTCGGTTGGTTGCCTGCAGCCGCAGCACACGGGTGGGTAGAGCAAATTCAGCAGTGCTTCCGAAAGATGGCGCACGACGGCATGGTATGTGGCGACGGCGCAGGGTGCAACTTGCTGAGTGCACCGTACCGGACGTTTCCTTGCGAGTGTCTACCGGCTAAGCTGGCGGCATGCGCTGCCGGATTTGTGGACAGCCCGCACGCTGGTGGTGGCGACGCTGCGACGACTGCAGGCGACTTGTGGCGCTATTCGTGGCACATCGCGGTGCCGACATGGCAACCATGATGGAACTGTTCATTGCCAGCGGCGCGCTCCGGGAGAAGGTCGAGAGGTTTCTGCTCGCCGATCTCGATGGGGCAGGTTCGGTGCGTGACCAGATTGCGGCCGACATGACCAACGATCTCTTGAGCGCCTTCGGCCAGACCGCCCGTCAGACCCCACGCGAGGTCGAGCGCATCCGCCAACGCGGCGGATGGATGAGGCTCGACCGTCGTCCCCCCGAGTAGGGCCTGCGGCCAGCGTCATTTCTATGACCCGCTCCCCGTTGGGTACCCGCGGGTTTCCGAGCCCGGCAGGCTGCTGGCCGCGGCGGGCTGCTTTGACTGCCCTAGAATCGCATACTATCATTTGGTGCGGTGATCCCGGATGAAACGGTTTGTGATTGGCTTCGTGATTGGCGTAGGGCTGATGTACTACTACCTCCACTACGGTGAACGGATGCGCGCCGACGCCTCCGGCTGGTTTCAAGGGTCGGCATCGGCTTACCGTGGCGACAGCCATCACAAGGCGGCACACGATGCACTCGGCGAAAAGTGAGCACCCCCGCTGATGCCCAGGGCGCTCGATGACATCCGCATAGTGGACCTGACCCGCGTGATTGCCGGCCCCTATGCGACCACGTTGCTAGCCGACATGGGCGCCCAGATCATCAAGATCGAACTGCCCGAGCGCGGTGACGATGGTCGCTACGGGTATCCAACGGTCGACGGTGTCCCTGTCGTCTTCCTCGCGTTGAATCGCAACAAGAAGGGGATCACGCTCGATCTGCGCAAGCCACAGGGGGCCGAGCTGTTCCGACGACTCGTGGGGACGGCTGACGTCGTCGTGGAGAACTTCGCGGCAGGGACGATGGAGAAGTGGGGCTTCGGGTATGCCGCGCTGTCTCAGATCAACCCGCGCCTGATTTACGCTGCCCTATCTGGCTTCGGGCAGAGCGGGCCCTACGCGCAGCGGACGTCGTACGACATCATCGCGCAGGCGATGGGCGGGTTGATGGCGCTCAGCGGCTTCCCCGACGGGCCGCCTACCCGCGGCGGCGGCGCGCTCGGCGACTTCATCGGCGGCGTGTTTACGGCGCTGGGCGTGCTCTGCGCGGTGCATTACCGCGACCGCACGGGCAAGGGCCAAATGGTCGACGTGTCCAACATGGACGCTATTTTCAGCATGCTCGACAACTGGCCAACCGTCTATGGCCTCACCGGTCAGCTGCCGCAGCGTATGGGCAACCGTCACCCATTTACGGCGCCGTACGATTGCTTTCGCGCCCAGGACGGGTGGGTGGTGATCGCTGTGGGGAACAGTCAGCTGTTTCGGGCCTTGGTGACGGCGATGGGGATGCCCGACTTGGGGCGGGACCCGCGCTTCAAGTCTCCGAACGCCCGCTTGGAACGCCACGACGAGGTGAACGGTATCGTCGGTGACTGGGTGAAGGACCGCACCGTTGCCGAGGTGCTACAGGCGCTTGGACCCGAAGGTGCCAATGTGCCGTGCGCACCGGTCATGACCCTCGACCGTCTGGTTGCCGATCCGCAAGTGCGCGCGCGCCAGATGATTGTAGACCTGCCGCACGACAAGCTGGGGAAGGTTCCGGTGACCGGCGTACCGTTCAAACTGTCCGAGTCTCCCGGCAGCATCGACCACCTCGGCCCCGAGCTTGGCCAGCACAACGACGAGATTTACGGTGGTCTCCTGGGTTTGTCGGCGAGTGAAATGGACCAACTGCGTAATGACGGTGTGATATAGGGGCGACGATGGAACTGCCGGTTCTGCAACGATTGAAGAAGGAACTCGCCGATCTGCAGCACGAGTTGAGCCACAAGCTGCCGAAGGACTTGGCGGAGGCGGTGGCGCACGGCGATCTCAGCGAGAACGCCGAGTATGAGGCCGCCAAGAACCGGCAGGAGTTCGTGCGCGCGCGCCTCGGGCAAATTCAGGGACGCATCCGCGAGCTATCGCTCTACAATGTGCAGTCCATCCCGCGCGGCGTGGTCGCGTACGGTAGCCGCGTGACAGTGGAAGATCTCGACGAAGGCGCTTCGCAGGTCTATGAGATCGTTTTTCCCGAAGAGGTCAACGCCGCCGCCGGGCAGATCTCGCTCGGCTCACCCATCGGTCGGGCATTGCTCAACAAGGTGGTCGGTGACGAAGTCGAGGTGCAAACACCACGCGGAAAGCGCAGTTACCAGATCACCGAATTGGTGACCTTGCACGAACGGAGCTGAGATTAGGCGCTCGACTGTCCCCTCGATGCGCAACAAGGGTTGGCGGTGTAGCTGGCACTCGAGCCAGAATCGCTTGCATTAGTAGGCCATTCCTGGCGTCCTTGCGGCCCCTAGGTAGCGTGTGCTACAGCTCTGCTACAACTTGGGCCGCTGAGTAAGCAAAGTGGGCCACGCGCCCACTTTTTCACTATGAGGAACGATGAACGAGACGGTAGCCGAGCGGGTCTGGGCAGTCGCCGAGCCCTTGGTTACGCATGAAGGTTTGGAAATAGTTGACGTGGAGTTCCGGCGTGAAAGCCGCGGCATGGTGCTGCGCCTCTATCTCGATCGCTGCGGCGGGGTTGGAGGGGTATCCCTCGATGACCTGACGCGGGTGAGTCGGCAGCTGGGTGACGTGCTGGATGTGCACGATGCGATTCCAGGTTCCTACAACCTGGAAGTTTCGTCGCCCGGTATCAATCGCCGTCTGCGCCGTCCCGACCATTTTGAGCGCTATCTCGGTAAGAAGGTGCGCGTGCGGACCGCCGGACCGCTGGACGGCCGCCGCGCCTTCGTCGGCGTTCTCGATGCGGTCAATGCGGACGGGATTGTTCTGGGCACGGCGGAAGGGAAGCATACCATCCGGTTCGCCGAAATCGCCCAGGCAAACTATGAGTCCGAGGCGTAACCGGGCAAGGAGGTCGTCATGCAACCCGAGCTGAGCCGCGTCATTGAACAAGTGAGTAAGGAGAAGGGAATCGATCGCACCATTGTGGTGAGCGCCATCGAAAGTGCCATGCTCTCGGCGGCCAAGAAGATCATCGGCCCCACCGTTCACCTCGAAGCGAAGTTCAACCCGGAAGTCGGCGAGGTCGAGCTCTTCAAGATCCTCACCGTGGTCGAGGAAGTCACTGATCCTGAGACGCAGATCACGCGGGAAAACGCGCGTGCCAACCTGGACCCCGACGCGGAGATCGGTGATGAACTGCTCGAAAAGCTCGACCAGAGTTACGGCCGTATCGCAGCGCAAGCGGCCAAGCAAAGTCTGATCCAACGGCTGCGCGATGCTGAGCGCGATATTATATACAACGAGTTCAAGGACCGGAAAGGTGAGCTGACGCACTCCGGTATCGTGCAGCGCTTCGAGAAGAAGAATATCATCGTCAACCTCGGGCGCACCGACGCCATCTTGCCGGAGAAGGAACAGATCCCGCGCGAGCGCTACCGCCAAGGTGATCGCATCCGTGCCTACATCCTCGAAGTCGAAATGACCAGTAAGGGGCCGCAGATCGTCCTGTCGCGTACGCACCCGGGATTCCTAATGAAGCTCTTTGAGCAGGAAGTGCCGGAAGTTTACGAAGGTATCGTCGAGATCAAAGGTGCGGCCCGCGAGCCCGGTGGCCGTGCCAAGATCGCTGTGGTTTCAAACGATTCTGACGTCGACCCGGTGGGTGCCTGCGTCGGCATGAAGGGGACGCGCGTCCAATCCGTCGTTCAGGAACTGCGGGGCGAGAAGATCGACATCGTTCACTGGACTCCGGATCCCGCGGAGTTCGTCTGCCGCGGGCTGGCGCCGGCAAAGGTCGCGAAGATCATCATGGACGAGGACGAGAAGAGCATGGAGGTCATCGTCCCGGACGATCAACTGTCGTTGGCCATCGGACGCAAGGGGCAGAACGTCCGCCTGGCGTCGCGGCTCACAGGTTTCAAGCTGGACGTGCGCAGCGAATCGGAAGCGGACGAGGAGGCGCGGCAGGCGCGCGCGTCCCTCACTAGTGTCCCGGGAATCGGCGACGTTGCTGCCGAGCTGCTGTATCAGAACGGCTTCAAGTCGGCTGAGGAGGTTGCACAGTCGGATGAGGCGGCGCTGGCCGAGATCGAGGGGCTTGGCCCGGACAAGGTCGCGTCTATTCTGAAGGCGGCACGTGCATTCGTCGAAACCAAGCAGCAGGAAGCCGAAGAAGCTGCCGCTGCTGCGGCGCAGGAAGCCGACGCGCAGAACGTCGAGACCACCAGCATCGAGGCGCCTGCTGCCCAGGCGGCCGCAGAGGAGGGTAAGGCATCGTGACCGCGGCGGTGCACGTTCCTGTCCGCCTATGTGTCGGCTGCGGCACGCGCGCTCCACAGGCCGCGCTGCTGCGGTTCTCGATCAGCTCCGACGCGACGTTGGCATTGGTGTCGCGGCGGTCGCTGCGCGGGCGCACCGGCTATCTGCATCCGGACCCCACGTGCTGGGAGCGCTTCGCGTCGCGCGGTGGTCCGCTGCGTTCCCTGCGGTGTAACCTCGACAAGGCGCGGCGACTCACATTCGTGCAGGTGCTGAAAGCGGCGGAATAGTCCGCTATAGTGAGATGATATGGTGCGTAAACGGGTACACGAGCTCTCGAAGGAATGGAACGTCGATCCAAAGGATCTCATCGCCAAGCTCGAGAAGCTCGGCATCCATGGGAAGCGCTCCCAAAGTTCTTTGACCGACGACGAGGTCGAGCGGCTTCGCATTGAGCACGGAGCGGAAGAGAAGCCATCCGTCACCGTCGGCGACGAACGGGTCGTCGAGGGCATCGAGGGCCACACTGTCGTCGAGCGCCGGGTCAAGACCAACGTCATCCGCCGCCGCACGACGCGCGTCGAACCGGTGCTGACGCAGGAAGGCATCGAGTCCGAGTCGGCCGAGCCGCTACCGCTGGCAACCGAAGCCTTCGAGTCGTTTGCATCGGCCGAACCGCTGCCGGAGCCGTTGCCGCCTCCCTCTGTTTCCGAGGAACCCGCACCACTGCCGCCGCCAGCCGCGCCGGTAGCCGCGACCACAGCGGAACCAGTCGCGCCGGCGCGGGG
>Ga0209048_10004032_pt1 | contig 14116 bp, 19 predicted proteins | sample FrelakmetCRP12CR_FD_187146 | JGI IMG/M metagenome (GOLD analysis project Ga0209048, IMG submission 187146) | Freshwater lake sediment microbial communities from the University of Notre Dame, USA, for methane emissions studies - CRP12 CR (SPAdes)... | ecosystem: Environmental > Aquatic >... | reverse complement strand
AGGCCATCCCAATCCACCTGCCCATCCGATCCGCAGTGTTCCGCTAGGTTGACCGAACCCAGGCAGCAGTTCTCGTAAGGCCCGAGCCATTGTTCCCCACAAGGATTTGTCGCTTCGAGCGGATACAGGTGTGGGACCGGGTTACTACGGTTGGCAGCATCCAGAAATAGTAGCCCCGGCTCTCCGTTATGATGTGCCTGGTTGACGATTTTAGCGAAAAGTTCGCCTGCCCGCACCGTCTTGTAAGTACGCAGCGGGATCCCCTTTGCTCTAGCCTGCTCCGGCGTGCCGCTGAAGCCACGGTATTCCGGTGCGGTCACATCCGGGAAAACCAGGTCCCAATCTGCATTATCCTTCACCGCCTGCATGAACGCGTCTGTGATTCCGACAGAAATATTGAAATTAGTTATCTGGTTCTCATCAGTCTTTCCAGTGACGAATTCTTCTATATCAGGGTGATCCACGCGCAGGACACCCATATTGGCTCCGCGTCGCGTCCCCCCCTGGGCGATCTCCCCGAAGGCATGGTCATATACTCGTAGGAAACCCACCGGACCGGTGGCCTGTCCTGCTGACGATTTGACAAAAGCTCCTTTTGGTCGCAACCGCGAGAACGAGAAACCGTTCCCACCGCCGGTCTGCTGAATAAGTGCTGCGTCCCGCAGGGATTGGAAGATACCCGCCGGGTCACGGCCCATATCATCTGTTATCGGTAAAACGAAGCATGCGGCAAGCTGTCCCAGCGGTGTACCCGCACCCGTAAAAGTAGGAGAATTGGGAAAAAATTTTCGTGAGGTTAACAAAAAGTAAAACTCACGAGCGCGGACCAAAACCTTACCATCATACGAACCCTCGGCTTTGGCTATGTGATATGCGACCCGCCAAAACATCTCCTCAATGGTCTCTGCTGGATTCCCATCATCACCGCGGCGTACGTAGCGGCGTACCAATACCTGGCGGGCATTTTCAGTTAATTCTACGCCTGGGAGATCCGCGGGGATCGGCGGAGTAGACAATAATATCTTTTTCAAGATGACGGGTGCCGTTGCCATGCAGGGGTTCTCCTCTGAATTTCTAAATCTTTTTACCGATAATAGATGATGTTATATAAAATAAATAAAACCACCGAGATTCCGCTCCAAGTATGGGAACTACCGGTGTTTGATAATAATTATGATTCTAACAAGAGGCGATCAATCTCGTTGCGCAGGGCATGCAAATCGTCCAACCGTAAATAAACTATTGCATAGCGGATATAAGCAATCTGATCCATCTCCTTCAATCCCTTGATAACCAGATCACCAACCACGCGTGACGATATTTCGGATTTCCCCTGGCCCTGAATTTCGGCTTCCACCTGTCCTAACAGCCGTTCAATATCCGCCGCGGAGACTGGGCGTTTGGCACAGGCAATGCGGATACCGCGTTCCAATTTCCCCCGTTCAAACTCTTCGCGCGTCCCATCCTGCTTTACGATTAAAGGTGTTGCCAGAATCGGGCGTTCATAACTGCTGAATCTTTCCCCACATTTCAGACATTCCCGGCGGCGGCGGATGCCTCCATGACTATCATGGGTGGTATCAATAACTTTCGAGTGATCGTTTTGGCAGTATGGGCAACGCATGACCATTACTCCGTGAAAATTAGAACAAATGTAGCCGCCATATTTGGTGGTTTGATAAATAAAATCCCCTATATATGGGGAATATTTTCCAATATTCTAACATGATTGTTAAACCAAAACAAGAGTATAGACTGTTGATTTACCTTAAAATTTGGCAATGAAATTTTAACCACGAGAATCTTCTCAGTCCTCGATCCAAATATGGGTATCTGGGAATTGCTATATTGGCAATGCTCTGATATTATTCACAACTCCCCCCTAAGGCTAAAACGTTTCGCTAGGTATAAGGCTGACAATGCTGACTTCACATATCCAGGTCTGGTTTTTTTGTGCTCTCTAATCAATGCATTAGACTACTTTATGTGAAATGATAAGTATTTATCAGCACTCGGTATAAGCAAAAACAACCAGGTTATGAGGTAATTTTTCATCAGCGATAACTGACCAAGTATCACCCCTGAAGTCAAAAAGTCTATTCGGGTGGTTCTTCTGAAGTTAAGCTAAAGCATGTTCTGCCCTGCATGAAACCGGTCTGAGGATATTCCTCGCCGAAGAAATACATTCGAGATGGAGGCAGGATAGAAGTCTGAGGCAGTAGCAAACCGGGCAAGTGGATTATTTTTCTATTTTGCTGCCAGCTTTTCAGGCAGTATAATCATCTCATTCCCTCGTTCATGGAGAATGAATGAATACTATTAGTATCATCATTTTATTGGGCATTATATTAATCCCTGCCACTCTGGTTGCTATCCTGGTTACGCGCCTGAACCGTAACCAGTGGCGTCATGTACAAGAAATGCAGGAAAATAATACAGAATTTGTAGGTGGTTTTCGCAACGCAATAGAAACCGGAGTAAAGGTGATCAGTAAAAGAGAGACGATTGCTCCGAACGCTGGCGGCTTTGCAAAAGTTGACTTGCAGGTGGAGGTAATACTCCCTGATAAGGCGCCTTACCAAATTTCAACTAGCTGGCTGGTAGAGGTGAATTCCCTGGAGAGGGTTTTGCCTGGAAAGATTGTGCCAGTTAAAGTGGATCTAAAAAAACCTCAGTGGATTCTTCCAAATGTCTCTTGGGCAAAACCCTGGATTTTTGGAAAGTAATTATGCCATTCATTGAATTCCAACTTTTACTAGGAGAGAATATTCTCTATCGTGCCTCCCCCGATCGCAAATGGTATGTAGTTACCTGGAAAATCGGCAGCGGTATTGCGGGTATCATAATTTTGACATTTATTGTATTTTCCTTGCTCGCAGGTCCAACGCAGAGTGCATTCATTCTATTGATACCAGCATGGGCAGCCGGCATGCTGATAAAATTCCTATATCTGGGGCTGGTTCCGCTGGCTGCGGCTGTCTGGGTCACAGATGAAGTAGCTTGTTCATTAATAGGTCAATTTATCCTGACAGACCAGCGCATCTGGATACGCGGCTCACCTTATGCCTGGAGTCATAGTTCGATACGGCTGGATGATATTGCTTTGGTAACCTGGCGTCGAGATGCCATATTTATTAAACAAAGGTCGTCTCAGAAAATGCAGGTTCACATGTTTTCGGATGGAAAATTATTCTTGAAGGCGTACGAACAAATCATAGGAAAGCCAAAAACGTCCTGATTCCACCAACCGTATGAAATCAAAGACTCCCTTCATTCTCCGAGGGAGTTTTTCTATCTCGGCCATTATTTGTCACTGTCTCTTCGCTTCCTGCCATAGCGCTTCCATCTCATCAATGGACATCTCGGACAGTTTCCTACCTTGTTTCCTCGCTCCTTGTTCGACAAATGCGAAACGTTTCTTGAAGCGTATACTCGTTCCCCGCAAAGCCGACTCCGCATCAACATTCTTCCAGCGGGCCAGGTTGACCAGAGCGAAGAACAAGTCACCCAGTTCGGCAATCAGGTCCTGTTCGTTCGTAACCTCCCGAACCTCCTGAATTTCTTCAGCGATTTTATCCAATACGCCGCTGACTTCCTTCCAATCAAAACCGACCCGGGCAGCCCGGTCTTGATATTCCTGCGCCTGTGAAAGTGCAGGTAGTGCCAACGGGACACCGTCCAGCAGTCCTTTTCCCGGTTCGTGGCTATTCGCACGTTCAACAGCTTTGAGTTTTTCCCAATTCTTCAGAACTCCCTGAACGCCTTCCAGTGTCACATCCCCAAAGACGTGAGGATGTCGGCGGATTATCTTGTCGTAAATGCCCTTAAGCACATCTGCCATGTTGAAATCACCGTCTTCACTGGCAATTTGAGCATTTAAAACGATTTGCAACAATAAGTCACCAAATTCCTCAGCCATCTCCGCCGGGGCACCAGAATCCATCGCAGCCAGGGTTTCGTATGCTTCTTCCATCAAATGCGGACGCAGTGACTCGTGCGTTTGCTCGCGATCCCACGGACAACCATCCGGGGCGCGCAAGCGCGCTACGATTTCCTGAAAAGCTTCGAACGAGGTTCCTTCGCCAAGCGGCGGGACATAAAGCACTGTAAGCAAGCCAATGTGCTTGGACCGGTCTATTTCATAGAGCGGAATATTTTCAATGATTTCATCTGTAGTGCCAGCTGCATGTACAAGACGCACAGGATGTTCATCAGGATAAACGGTATTGAGCGTCATCTTAACTTCAGCTGCGACCATTCGCGAATAAACCTGGGCCACCAACACCGGCATGTCCGGTGGAAAAGCAGGGCAATGTGCCTGGCTTAACTCCAATGCATCCATCAAAACCAAGCGAGGGTAAGGGTCGAGATCCAGTGAGGCAAAAACCGGCTCAAGGAAAGAGAGGCCGCTTACAATTTTTAGCGGCACGCCCAAGGTCTTGGCACGCTGCGCTATTTCGGGACAGGTGGCTTCAGCCACATACGGGTCGCCCGGTACGGCGTAGATCACACCCAGTGGTGATTTTCCCATTTCCAGCACTTTTTCTACAATGGCCGAATATACATCTTCGAATGAATCGCTTTTTTCATATAGTTCATCGAAGGAATGGATTTTGAGCGCAGGTGGCAGACTGGCAATTGTGGGATGCTCCTTTGTGCGCAGCCAGACTTGATCGGCTGAAACAAGGACTTCCCAAGCTTCGCGAGTCAGCTTGGCTGGGTCACCTGGACCAAGGCCAAGTAATGTAATTCCTGGCATAATCTCTCCTTAATAGTAAAACGTAATGCGTGTGCTGCGGTTATCCACTGCGTTCACGCATTACGTTGAGCGTTCGATCATTAATGAGCGAAAGTATTAACGCTTGGTGTAGGTCGGGGCTTTGCGAGCGCGTTTGAGACCTGGCTTTTTGCGTTCCTTGATACGTGCATCCCGGGTCAGGAAGCCGCCTTTGCGCATGGCAGAAACGTTCTCTGGATTCATTTTTACCAGAGCCCGCGCCAGGCCTAGCTGCACAGAGTCGGTCTGACCGGTCACACCACCACCATTAACTATGACGGTGATATCGTAAGTTTTAGTATCCTGACCGGCAGCCTTCATCGGTGCCAAAATGGCATCGAGGTCGCCAAGTCGGTTGAAGAAAGCCGGAGCTTCCTTGTCATTGACAATGAAGCGACCTGAACCTGCCATAATCCGGACACGCGCGATGCTTTGCTTGCGGCGTCCAATACCTTCATAATATTGCACAGACATATTCCTGCTCCTTTAGGCGACCAGTTTCGGATTCTGAGCGCCGTGCGAATGCTCTGAACCACCATAGACTTTAAGCCGAGTAATGAGATGGTGGCCCATCTTGTTATGCGGCAACATGCCCCATACCGCGGCACGGATGACGCGGTCGGGATGCGTGCTCAACTGGTCGCGCAGGGTGATAGATTTCAGGCCACCGGGATACCCAGAGTGATGGTGATACATTTTCTCGGTCAATTTGGTATGGGTTTTGGTGCCAGTGACGGTAATGTGTTGGGCATTGATCACAATTACAAAATCGCCCATTTCAACACCAGGGGTAAAGTTCGGCTTATGTTTGCCAAGCAGGAGCGCGGCGAGTTTGGTCGCCAGGCGACCCAGAGTTTCACCATTGGCATCCACCAGCAACCATTGGCGGTCAATCTCAGCAGCCTTGGGATAGTAAGATTTGTACACTTTTGTCTCTCCAAACATTCAGACTAATTTATGCCAGATTATCATATCGGACTTCGACGAGAGTTAGACCGCTTGCCGGGGCAAGACTTGCAGGGATTCGGTTTTGTAATTCTTTGCGAATCACTTGTTTTGAACCGGAACTGTTTTCGAGTGCCCGAATCATCGTTTCCTCTGAAATTCTACCTTGACCGACAGCCACCTGGACAAATACCAACTTACGAACCATGCGATATAGGAAGGCATCAGCCTGGATTTCAAAGGTCCACTCATCGCCACGGTTCTGCCACTCAGCGGAAAGAACCGTTCGTACTGTACTGCCTTCAATATGGGTCGGGGTACCGAAAGCAGTGAAATCGTGCTTGCCAGGCCAGATTGCAGCGAGAGGCTTCAGGCTGGTTACAGCGGGCCAAACGCGCCAGGCGTAGCGCTCCCGAAGAGGGTCCCGAACGCCGTCGCAAAACAACCTGTAACGGTAACGACGGGAACTGGCATCAAATCGCGGGTGGAATCCATCCGCCGCCACAGTGACTTCACGCACCGCCATATCGTAAGGCAAATGAGTGTTTAGGGCTTTGTGCAGGTCATTGAGACCATGGCCCCAATCGAGGTCAAAGGCGGCCACTTGACCAGTGGCATGAGTGCCAGTATCCGTACGTCCGGCAAAAAAGACCGTCTGCCCACGCCAGCCAATTTTGGTCAGGGCTTTCTCGAGTTCGCCCTGAATCGTTCGGGATGCAGCTTGACGCTGGCTGCCCAGAAAGTTGGTGCCGTCATATGCGAGGATAATCTGGTAACGAGCCATGTTAAGTGGTTGGGTAATCCGGTATCAGGAACATAACCTACCACCTAATTATCAAATCATTGATGATCTATTCTTCGACAAGTTCAAGCAAAGCCATCTCCGCTTTATCACCGAAGCGAGGACCGAGTTTGAGCACCCGGGTATATCCACCTTTGCGCTCGGCAAAGCGGGGAGCGATCTCATCGAACAGTTTCTTGACAATGTCATTGCTGTTGCCACCCAGCTTGGCAACGATAAAGCGGCGGGCCGCTACTTTTTCGTCATCGCTGGCATCCTTAACGTTGCGTGCAACCGTGATCATTTTTTCTGCTTCACCTCGAATCGCAGCAGCTTTGGTTACGGTAGTGCGAATACGCTCGTTAGCGAAGAATTGCTTGATCAGATTTCGGCGCAAAGCGATACGTGCGCCCTTGGTACGATTGAGTTTAAAACCTGCTACTTGGTGTCGCATTGTTCAATTACTCCGACTCTTTCTTGGGTTCGTCTTTCAAATAACCTTTTTCACGCATCTTGCTGCGCAGTTCTTCGAGGCTCTTTTCGCCAAAATTCCGGATGGACATGACTGCCTGGTCGCCCTTCTCAAGCAGTTCAAGCACATCGCCGACGGTGATAATGCCGGTTCGCTTGAGCGAGTTGAAGACACGCACCGAGAGGTCAAGGGATTCTACCGGGGTCTCAGCTACTTCGCTGGTAAGCCGTGAACCAGACACTTCTTTTTCCATGGCTATGGCCAGTGTCTCTTCGCTAATACCGGCCACATAGCGCAGATGCTCAATCAGGATTTTGGCAGAGGTGCTCAAGGCGCTTTCCGGTGCAATAGCGCCATCCGTCCATATTTCAAGAATCAGTTTATCGAAATTGGTGCTCTGACCAACTCGCGCTGATTGCACTTCCCAGTTGATTCGCTTGACCGGACCAAAAATAGCATCCACGGGCAGTTCACCAATTGGCATGCGTCCACGTTCGTTGGAAGGAGCATATCCGCGACCACGTTCAACGGTGAACTCAATATCCAGACGGGCTTTGGCACTGTCGGCGGTAAACAGATAAAGATCAGGATTAATGATCTTAATTTCCGGCGGAGTGATAATATCAGCCGCTGTAACCACCCCTTCACCACGTACTTCAAGGTGCATACGAATCGTGTCTACACCATCCATAATCAAGCGCAGTTGCTTGACTTGTAACATGACCTGCAGGACATCTTCGCGCACGCCTGGAATGTCACTGAACTCGTGCAGGACATCTACAATACGGATAGATGTTACCGCTGCGCCTTCCAATGACGACAGCAGAACACGCCGCAGGGCGTTCCCAAGCGTTACGCCATAGCCATGTTCCAACGGGCTGATAACAAATTTGCCGTAATTCCGAGCTTCGGCTTCGCGTTCGATCTTCGGCATTACCATGTTAGTGATAGTCACGGTACCCTCTCATCGACGTACAAAACGGTACGCCGCGTCTAATACTGTGGACTCGGATTAGCGCGAGTAGTACTCAACGATCAACTGCTCGTTCAGGTTGCCGTCAATCTCAGGACGCTCAGGCATGCGCAACACACCACCTGAAAGCGTCTTGATGTCGCGACTTAACCAAACCGGAGTATTGCGCGTCTCAGCCAATGCAGCCAATTCTTTGAAGTAAGTAGCATCCATTGATCCTGCGCGCACTGCAAGCACGTCGCCAACGCCCAAGTTCATGGACGGTACATCTGTGCGGCGGCCATTAACAGTGAAATGACCATGAGTGACAAGCAAACGAGCTTGAGCACGGCTTGATGCAAAACCCAGCCGGTAGACAACATTGTCCAGGCGGGATTCCAGGATTTGCAACAACATTAGACCAGTGATACCGTGTGTCCGCAAGGCATGACTGTAATAGCGGCGGAACTGACGCTCAAAAACACCGTAAACGCGACGGGCTTTCTGCTTGGCACGTAACTGCTTGGCATAGTCTGATTCACGCCCGGTGCCACCTCGACCTCCGCGGCTACCCCGGCTGCCAGTTGGACCATGCTGACCCGGAACAAAACTACGGCGTTCAAAAGCACACTTGGGAGAAAAGCAACGCTCTCCCTTGAGGAACAATTTTTCACCTTCTCGCCGGCAAAGTTTACAGGCCGGCCCAGTATATTTCGCCATACTTCCTGACCTCTTTCGACAAAACTAGACGCGACGCTTCTTTGGAGGCCGGCATCCGTTATGCGGTACCGGGGTAATGTCCGCGATTGACTTGACCTTTAATCCCATCGCCTGGACGGCTCGAATAGCATTCTCGCGACCAGGACCAGGACCTGTGACAATAACATCCACTTCCTGAATGCCCATCGCCTGTGCAGCCTTGATTGCCTGCTCAGCAGCCAGACGAGCAGCGAATGGTGTGCTCTTGCGAGAGCCTTTAAAGCCCACCGATCCTGCACTCCCCCAGCATAAGGTGTTGCCATCTGGGTCGGTCACAGTCACAATCGTATTATTAAATGATGCGAATACATGTACCTGTCCAGAAGACAGCGTGCGCTTTCCTTTTTTAGCACCGCTGGAGCGGCGCGCCGAACGTACTGTTTGAGCCATATTACCTCTCTACTTTCTGTATCCGGATTACTTCTTACCGCCCTTGCGGCGTCCGCGCCCGGCGACTGTTTTCTTGATACCCTTGCGGGTGCGTGCGTTGGTGCGGGTGCGCTGTCCATGCACGGGCAGGTTGCGGCGATGGCGCAGGCCGCGGTAACAGCCAATTTCCACCAGACGCTTGATATTCATCTGCTCTTGGCGGCGCAGGTCGCCTTCGACTTTCCAATTTTTGTTAATATAATCGCGGATGGCCGCAACTTCGGATTCAGTCAAGTCTTTAACGCGCGTGTCGGGGGAAATCTTGGTCGCAGCGAGAATCTCGCGTGAACGCGCAGGACCGATGCCGAATAGGTAATTCAGGCCTACTTCGACGCGCTTATTGCGCGGCAGGTCAACACCTTCAATTCTTGCCATATATCCTTATCCTATCCTTGTCGCTGTTTGTGTTTCGGATTTTCGCAGATGATATACAATCTGCCTTTGCGCTTGACGATCTTGCATTTCGCACAGCGCTTCCGAATGGAGGGACTTACTTTCATGAATGCTTTCTCCTTACTATTAGTGGTACAGCCAAACGTTGAATTATACTTGTTCTACTCGGATCCGTCTAGTTTTGGCGGTATCTCGCTAGGTCACGGGACAGTCAGAACAAGAGGGGCGCCTTCAGTGACAGCCACTGAATGTTCTTGGTGAGCCGTCAGAGACCCGTCAGCGGAGACAACCGTCCACTGATTGGACAGGACACGAGTCCGGTGCGTACCGACGAGTACCATCGGTTCGAGGGCTATTGTCATACCAGGTCGCAACAGGGTTCCGGTTCCTGGGGTGCCATAGTTCGGTACCTGCGGTTCCTCGTGCATTTTCCGGCCAACCCCATGTCCGGTGTATTCACGGACGACATGAAATCCTTGAGACTCTACATATTGCTGGATGGCAGCAGAGACATCGCCCGTTTTATTCCCGGCACGCATCATAGCGATACCAACATACAGTGCCTGCTCGGTGACTTCGATCAGCTTCCTGGCAATAGGGGAGATTTCTCCTACTCCGGCAGTAAAAGCCGAGTCACCCACAAATCCTCCCAGAACTGTTCCGCAATCCACAGAGACAATATCACCTTCCTGGAGTTTACGCTCACCAGGGATGCCGTGTACCAACTGCTCGTTGACGCTCACGCAGATGGAGGCGGGAAATGGAGGCTGACCATAATTCTTGAAGGGTGAGTAAGCGCCATGCTTTCGCAAAATTTCCTCAGCAGCCGTGTTGAGGGTTGCGGTGGTAACCCCGGGTTGTAAAAGTTCTCGAACGGCCGCCAAAGCCTCGGCATTGACGCGTCCAGCTTCACGCATCAGAGCGATTTCAGCTATATTTTTAATATTGATCCCACGATCCCAAGTCATGCTTACTTCCTGAGTACTGCCATTAGATCGGCAGTTACTTTTTCGATAGATTGGGCGCCGTCAATTTCAGAAATCAGACCGCGCTCACGGTAGTAAGTAATCAGGGGGGCGGTTTGAGCAAAATACACCTGGATTCGCTGTACGACCGTCTCAGCTTTGTCATCATCGCGTTGGTAAAGTAGCGAACCATCGAAATCACACACGCCGATTTTCTTCGGTGGGTTGTACTTCTCATGAAAAATATGTCCCTGCGCTTTGCAGGTCCACCGGCCACTTAGGCGTTCAATGAGCGTGGTTTCGGGGGCAGTGATATACGGGACATAATTCACTTTGCCATTAAACTCGGCCAATAGGATCGCCAAGGAATCTGCTTGCACTGTTGTGCGTGGAAAGCCATCCAACAGGGCACCACCTTTGCAGTCAGGGTGGGAGAGCCGGTCACGAATCATGCTGATTGTCACATCATCAGGGACCAAATTGCCTTTGTTTATAAAGGACCGGGCCAATTTTCCGAGTTCAGTTTTGTTCTTGATATTCTGCCGGAAAAGATCACCCGAAGAAATATGTGGCAGACCGGTAGTTTTAGCGATCAGTGTCGCCTGAGTACCTTTTCCAACGCCTGGAGGTCCGAGCAGAACGATATAAGTGGGCATGCTAGCTTCTATTTCACCAGCCGCGCATCATCGTAACCATGAAGTTTCAGTTCGGCGTCAATGTTTAGGAAGGTATCACGAACGACGCCTACCACAATAAGCAGTCCAGCCGAGGAAACCAGGAAAATAGATGTAGACGATAATGCGGCTCCAATGCCCACAGCTTTGAGAACCAGGTTGATGAGGTATCCCAATACGGCGACCAAACCCAAGAACAGGGCACCGGGGAGAGTAATGCGTCTCTGGACCCTTGTCAGGTATTTTTGTGTCGGGGTACCACGATTGATGCCAGGAATCTGTGCACCAACTTTCTTCAGATTCTCACCATAATTTTGCTGGGAGAACATCACATCAGTATAGAAGAATGTGAAAACCACCACCATCAGGAAGTACAACAGTTGGTAGACCCAGGAAGTGGGGCTAAAGGTAGTGCGAGTACTCGTAGCAAAATTTGCGACCCAAGTGATCTTTGAACTAGTAAAGTAGCTTGAGATAATCGCCGGGAACTGAAGGATGGCACTCGCAAAGATAAGTGGGATCATGCCAGCCAGGTTAACCATTAACGGCAAAGTTCCTTTTACTGGCATGGACATACGATTGCCAACTCGTCGGCCTGGATACATGACCGGCACATTGCGGCGTCCTTGTTGGACGAACACAATGGCATAGATAACCGCCACCATCACGACAACCATCGCAATCACCAGGATCCAACCATGCTGTTTATCCGCAAGAAGAGTGCCGAATTGTGATGGAATACGAGCAACAATACCAGCAAAAATGATCAGGGAAAGTCCCTGACCACGAATGCCATATTCTGAGATCAACTCGCCCAGCCAGATGGCAAACATCGTTCCGCCAATCATCGTAATCAAAACCGTCAGGGAGGGAAGCCAAAGTGTGCTTGTGAACCCAAAGGGAACGATTGTAGTTCCAGAACTCTGGGATGAATAGGAGTTGAAGATGTTAATTTGACCCAAGGCTGAAAGGGCAGCCATCGGTACTGCCAGATAATAGGTCCACTTTTCCTGCCATTTGCGAGCCTCGCGCGGGTCTTCTTCCATTTTTCGCTGGAGTGCAGGAAATATGGGAGTCACCAATTGCAGAATAATCTGCGCAGTGATATATGGATAAACGCCCATGGACAGCAACGAGAAATGCGAGACCGTGCCACCAGAGAGCAAGTCAAGAAAAGCAAAAAATGACCCAGTACTGGTCAGGTTCGACATCAACGACTTAAGTGCAGCTCCATTTATTCCCGGCACAGGGACGTTCGCAGCCAACCTGAAGATGACAAGAATGATTAGGGTCACTATCAGTTTGCGGCGGATATCCTGTGACTTCCAGAGATAAGGCACACCCGAAAATGGGTTCTTCATAAAGGGGCTCCTTGCAAGAACGAGTTATCCAATCAGTTCCACCGTGCCACCGGCAGCTTCGATTTTTGCCTTGGCGCTCTTGGTTACGCGATCTACTCGTACTTTCAGAGCGATCTTCAGTTCACCGCGGCCCAATAGGGCAACCGGGTTGTGCGGGTCTCGGATCAGTCTAGCCTGGTCAAGAGTTTGAGGCGTGACCTCGGCATTGGCTCTAAAGGATGATAACTGGTCGACATTGATTTCATTGAACTCAACTTCGTTCGGTGGGGTAAAGCCTTTACCACGCACGAACGGTAATCGGCGGAAAAATGGCAACTGACCGCCTTGCCGAGCAAGATGCCCACCCGAGCCGGTACGGGAATTCTGTCCCTTTGTACCGCGGCCAGCTGTCTTTCCTTGACCTGCAGAAATACCGTGTCCGACACGTTTGCGGTTCTTTTTGGACCCTGGATTGGGTTTGAGATCGTTCAGTTTCATCTTCGTCCCTATTCTTCAATACTTATCAAGTGGATGACTTTCATTAACATACCGCGCAAAGCGGGTGTGTCTTTGTGTTCCACAGTTTGGTTGAGATGTCGCAAGCCCAATGCTTGTACCGTTGCCTTTTGGGGCACAGGAAAACCAATTGGGCTGCGTACTAGTGTCACCATAATGGTTTTGCCATCAGCATGTTTAGCCATGCTTTTTTCTCCTCTCCCAGTACGGTAGCAGATCTTCCACCGACTTGCCGCGTCTAATGGCTTCTTCCTGTGGTGACTTGAGCTCTTCAAGCGCTTGGAGGGTCGCTTGAACAATGTTCAGGACATTGGAGGAACCCAGTGATTTGGTCAGGATATCTCGCACGCCAGCAGCTTCAAGGACTGCCCGCACCCCACCACCCGCGATCACACCCGTTCCGGGAGAAGCTGGCTTGAGCAGGATAATTGCACCGCCGACCTTGCTGGTCGTTTCGTGTGGAATTGTTGTCCCAGAAAGAAAGACCTGGTGCATGTTTTTTCGAGCGCGATCGGTCGCCTTGCGCATTGCATCCGGCACGGCATTGGCTTTTCCGACGCCTAAACCCACTTTACCGTGGTTATCACCCATGATCAGTGCCACGCGGAATTGGAACCGGCGACCACCTTTGACCACTTTTGCCACGCGGGCAATTTCAATAACGCGCTCGTCTAGCGATTCTGTTTGTTGTTCAGCTTCTTTAACTTGGTAATCCACCATATTGCGTTCTCCAATCAGGCCTTAGAATTCCAAGCCGCCTTCACGGGCGCCATCAGCCAGAGCTTTAACCCTGCCGCTATATTTGAAACCGCCTCGGTCAAAGACGACCGTCTTTACACCTTTTCCCATCGCGCGTTCAGCGACTGCTTTTCCAACCAATTTAGCCTGGTCGGATTTCTTCAGGCCTTTCATTTTGCCTCGTAATTCCTCATCAATGCTTGAAGCAGATGCGATGGTATTCCCAATATGATCATCGATCACTTGAGCGTAGATTTCAGATAGACTGCGGAAGACGCTCAACCGGGGTCGTTGCGCAGTACCCAACACATTCTTGCGCACCCGTGCATGCCGCCGGATGCGAGCATAAGAACGAGATTTCTCAACCATAGATTA
>Ga0209048_10004031_pt1 | contig 14116 bp, 13 predicted proteins | sample FrelakmetCRP12CR_FD_187146 | JGI IMG/M metagenome (GOLD analysis project Ga0209048, IMG submission 187146) | Freshwater lake sediment microbial communities from the University of Notre Dame, USA, for methane emissions studies - CRP12 CR (SPAdes)... | ecosystem: Environmental > Aquatic >... | reverse complement strand
ATAACAGGGAAGGACGGGGACGTCCCGGCCGGCCACGAGCGCGCCAATGCCACCTTTGAATTCCTGAAGCTCACCCGTGATCGAGCGGGTCCCTTCGGGAAAAATAATCAGGACGTTGCCGGCATTCGCCAGAAGCTCGCGGCAAATGGCGAGACTTTGACGGACGTGCGTCTGCCGCGCGAATGGTAATGCGTTTACGACCACGGTGGCGAGCCAGGTGCGCGGCACGCTCTTGAAAAAATAATCCGCCGCCGCCGCCGGAAACGCCCGATGCAATCGGCGCAACGGCAGCCCTGCGAGCAGACACACCGTATCGAGATGGCTCGAATGGTTTGCCACGAGCACGAATGAACGATTGCTGCGCAAATGTTCCGCTCCCACGATTTCGAATCGGCAATAGGTCCGCAAAAGCGCGCGGATAATCAGCGCCACGAACGAGCGCAACCCGTAGACGAGCATGTCCGGTTCGCGAGGGAAATTCCGCAACCGCTCGATCAGCGTTTGATCGAGATCGGCCGCGGGCTCGTATTGCCATTTTCTCATCGGAGATCGTGATAATAGCCGGCCAGATGCAGGAAGAGCGGCGCGACGTAGATCAAACTGTCGATCCGATCAAGAATGCCACCATGCCCAGGGATCAAACCTCCCATATCCTTCGTCCCAATATCACGTTTGATCACGCTAATCGAGAGATCGCCGAGCTGCCCGCCGATTCCTACGATCAAGCCGGTCAGGATTAATTGCCACGGCCCAAATTCTGGAAACGAAAACCGCAACAGCCAGGGCAGGACCATGGAGACCGCCAGTGCGCCCAGAGCTCCTTCCCAGGTTTTCTTCGGACTGATTTCACGGCGGAGTGGATGACGGCCGAAAAGCCGCCCGAACGTGAACGCCGCCACGTCGTTCAGCTCCGTCGCAAAAATTACATAAAGGAGGTAGCCGTAAGCGTTCACCGCATTCGCCAGGAAACCGAGATGTCCGAACATCCAGCCGATGTAGACAAACCCGACGATGCCCAGCGACATCCGTTGCAATTCGCCCCGCGCGCGGTTGCGCAGGATCGGCACGATCAGGATGAGCGCGATGGCAAAGACAGGCACGGCCACGAAGAACCCGTACCAGCCGGTCCCCGGTTCCTCGCCGCGCGGATGCGACATCAACGACGCCAGGCCGACGGTGACAATGCCGGCATAGACCGCGCCGGTCATCCACCAGTCACGATACAATCCGGAAGCGCGCGCAAATTCCTTGAATCCGAAAATCGCGAGCAACGTCACGCCGATGATGGTGGGCCCGCGGCCGGCAAAGATTACGGCCAACCCAATCGGCGCGAGCACCAGCCAGGATCGGTAGGTGCTCCAAATCGAGCCGAGTTGTTTCTTCAACCCCCATTGCACGATGCTGAGCACGATTCCTCCCGCCACCAATGAGCCCAGGATGATCCAAAGGTAGGCGTAAAAGACGGGATCGTGGAGCGCTTGTTGCGGCGACATTAATTGGCAGCAGACTTCGCCCGCAACGCCGCCATGATTCGTTTCAATCGAGTGGTCATCGTTTGCAAACAGCCCGCGACGACAATAAGGCAGGCCCAGTCAAGAACCGTCAAGCTCGCGAATCGAATCCCTCCGTCGTTCCGCCAAACGCAGGCAAGAGTGATCCAGGCCCCCGCATGCACGGTCACCATTCGCCACGGTTTCGACATCAGCCCGCTGAATTCCCGCCGGACACCAACCGCTTGTCCGAGCATCCCCACGTACGCCGTCAAAAGCGCGAAAATCGCGGCCCAGTACCCAAGGATCGGGTTTGTCCAACCGCTGTGCGCAATTCCCGAAAAAATCAGCACATCCGAAATGCGATCGGGCAGATCGTTGAGAATCTCCCCGCGCCAGCTCGCCTTGCGGGAGGCAAGCGCGACCATGCCATCGAGCATGTTGCACCAAAGCCGCAGGTAACAAAAACCCGGTGCGAGAAAGAGAAAGACCGGGTGATGGCCCGACTTCCAGAAAAGAAGCGCCGCCAGCGCAGCGGCCAGGACCGAAAAATACGAAATCGTGTCCGGATTGACCTGAAAACGAACGCAGGCGCGCGCCGCCCTTTCTGCGGTCAGGCGAAAGACCTGCGCAATGGGGCGGCGGGAGGTAGGTTCGTACTGCGGCACTTCATTACTGCGAGACGAGCGCCGCGCGGCCGTAGTCTCGCCGTCCGTTCCGCAGATAAAGATAGGAAAGCGCAGGATATGGAAATCCTGCGCTTCCAGTCAGCCTGAAAGGCTTACATGTAATTCAACGCGCCGCAGCGCCAGCACGTGAACCATGACCAGTTGGCGTCAACATAGTTGCCAGCCCCGTCTGCGAAGCACGTGTAAAGCATCTTTCGGCCACGACCACCAGCTTCACTGGCGTCTGCACCTTTTTCGGCGCCGGATCCGCCCTCTTTATCCGGTTTCTTGCCTGCTTTTTCGTCAGCCATACTACTATCCTTTCGTTTTTTCGTTGTTTTACCTTGCCGCCACATCACTCGATCTGGCGGCAAATCTTTACTGATTTCGTTCGGCGAGACAAGCCTTTGCCTGTCCGCTCGTGTTTCCTATTAGACTGATAAGTTTGCCCATTTTGCGAGTTATCTTTTGCACCGCGGAAGAGAAAGTCCCTACGCGTGGGCAGCCGGGCCGGGAGCCTCCGGGGGAGGGGCGCCATCGGCGTGGTAGAGATCGTAAAATAAGCCGCGCCGGGCGAGGAGCTCATCGCCGGTTCCCCGCTCCGCGATTTTTCCCTCGTTCAGGACGATGAAGTAATCGCAAAACGGCAGCAGCCAGCGAATATCGTGATCCACCACCATCACCGTGTGGTTCTTGGCTGCTTCGCGAATCATTCCCAGAATCCCAAACTTTTCCTGATTATCCATCCCGACCGTCGGCTCATCGAGAAAGAGAACGGCGGGATTGCGGAGAAGGCAGCGGGTCAGAGCCAGCAGTTTTCTCTGACCACCCGAGAGGCGCCGGCCGGCCGCGAACTCGGCCTCCAGGGGATTGCCGGTTACGCCAGCCTGCAAAACGCTCCAAATTCCAGTCTCCTCGCAAATGGCACGGATCTCCGCGTCGGTTGCGTCGGGTTTGGCCATCGTCATGTTGGCTCGGAGCGTGTCGTGAAAGAACGCGGGAAATTGCGACATCATCGCAATGTGGTCGTACAGATTGTCGGCGGCGTACTCCTCTACCGGCCGGCCGCCGAGAATGATCTTACCCTGCTGGGGGTCGTAAAAGCGAAGCGCGAGCTTGAAAAACGTCGTCTTCCCCTGCCCCATCTTGGCCACGAAGCCGGTAATTTTTCCCGTCGGCAGCTCGAAGGAAACGTCATCGAAAATGCGCCGGGAATCCGGCTTATAGGAAAAGGTAATGTTTCTTGCCTCCAGCGTGGGCGGCACTGATTCCACCCTGACGGTGCCGGAGTGTTCTTCGCGGCTGGCGCGGGATTCGAGCATTTTGGTGACGGTTTCGATCCGCGGCCACGCGCTGCCCGCCATGACGATGTAAGCCGAGAGCGACCCGATGGGCGACATCAAGGCCGGGGTGAGGAGAAAAATGGCCACAACATTGCCGGCGCTCTCGGCGTTGCCGGAGCGAATCGCGAGGAAGACGCCGAAGGCAAGCATGACCACCTGGATGAACCAGCTGGGCAGACCATTGACGAGATTGAGCGATTCAATCGTGAGGGTCGATTTCAACCGCGATCGGAGAAGCGCCTCGAGCTGCGCGTCATGTTTCGCCGAGAAAATTGGCTCCGCCTCCATGGATTGGATTTCCTCCGGCGATTGCATCGCACCGGTGACCAGACTGTTGATCGCGAGCATCTTTGTCTGCATGTCACTCGAGACATCGCGCACGCGGTCTGACATCTTTCCGGTGACGTAGGGTGAAATGAAGGCAAAGAGCACGATGGCGATGGGAATGAGCGCCGGCGGAATCGCCATTCCGAAGATGACCGGAGGCGGTCCCTTCATCTGAAAGTTGTAGATGATCAAGCCAACCGTCCCGCCGAGTACAGCCATCTGCAGCAGCATATCCACCGCGATCTGCCGCATGGTCATGGCCGCCTCGATCGTAAACTGGTTCGCCACGGCGTTGAGTTCGCCGGGATCGTGGATGTGATAGAACTCCGGCCCCTGCCGTAATAATCGCTCGAACAGGCGGCTGCGAAGCCGATTGGAAATCGTCAGGTCGAGCTTGGTCGAGATCGCGCGAAACGGAATGCCGAGACCGAGCACGCCCAGCGCACAAATGGCCCAAAGCACGCAAGTCCAAATCAGCCGCGCGTGCCCGGTCGAGGGCGGGGCCATCTCCACCACTGGACCAGCACTAACGCTGGCGACTGCCGGCGCCGAATCCGCCGGAGCAATGACTTCCGCCTGGCGAGTGAGCTCCTGGGTGATTTTCCCTACGAGCTGCGACATGCCCAAATTCATTCCGTTCTGGAGGAGCGTCATCAGGCAGTAGATCAGCGCGAGATGTTTGCAGAAGGCCACCATCTTCCAGCCCATGCGGAAGATGACGCCCCAGCGCACATGGCTCAGCTTCACGTCTTCGTCCGGTCCGCCGGGAGGCATTGCTTGCGTTGCGCCGGGAGCCCTTCCTGACCCGGACGGCGCCGCACCCTGCGGTCCGCGGCCGGCCGGTGTGGAACCGGCGGTTTGTCCTGGTGGTGGTCTCCCCGTCATAAGGTATGTGAACTAAAATGAATCGCCGGTGCCAGGCATTACGACGTCAGCGGATTCGCGCACGTCCGCTGCGAGCTTTGCCAGAGTTGCCCCCCTAAGTGCAAGAACAAACTGCGAAGACCATGAAGGCGGGGCCGCCCTTCATTAGGTGTCTTGCAGTTTCGCACGCTTCCATCCTTCGTCCCGCATGAACGCAACGATGGCAGCAATCGCTTGCACGGTGGGAAGTATTGCTTTGCTAGGACCAGGTCATAGACCTTATTCTCGTTTAGAGCCCAGCTTCAAACTGAAGCACGTCCGAGCAAGATCAACATCGCTCAAACAGTCCCACTTCCCGCTTCCAGGTCGTGGCACAGTTTCCGCTTTCTGGTCCGGGTTGACACAAGCCGGTTGGTATTGGTAAATCCCTATCATGCGTGCGATTTGGAAAGGTAGCATCAGCTTCGGCCTCGTTTACATCCCTATTGCCGTCTATCCGGCCACCAAGGAAGAGAAGCTTAGTTTCCGGCAACTTCGCTCCAGTGATCTCAGCCCCATCAAGTATAAGAAGGTCGCGGAAGCAGATTCGAAGGAAGTTTCCGCCGATCAGATCGTCAAGGGTTTCGAGTACGAGCGAGGCCAGTTTGTCGTCCTGAAGGAAGAGGACTTCGCGAAAGTCCGGATTGAATCCACCCATTCGATCGACATCACGGACTTCGTTGATCTCGGCCAGGTCGATCCGAAGTTTTTTTATAAACCCTATTTCCTGGAGCCGCAGAAAGGTGGCGAGAAAGCTTACTCACTTCTGCATAAGGCGCTGGCCGGCAGCGGCAAGATCGGAATTGCCAAGGTGGTGATTAGTAACCGCGAACATCTTGCTTCGGTTAAGCCAGACGGCTTGTTCTTGATTCTTGAGTTAATGCATTTCGCTTCCGAGATTCTAAGTCCGGAAGAGCTAAAAAATGGACCGGTTGGCACAATCACCGAGAAAGAGTTGAAGATGGCACAATCGCTGATCGAAAGTATGTCCACTTCCTGGGAACCCGAAAAATATCGGGATGAGTACCGAACAGCCGTCATGGAAATGATTGAGCAGAAAGCGCAGCACAAGGAAATCTCAGGAAAGCCCGCGCCAGCGGCGCGCACAACGAACGTGGTCGATCTCGTCAAAGTGCTTCAGGAAAGCCTGAACCGAAATCAATCGCTCAAGCCGAAGCGCAACGGCGCTCGATCCTCCAGCCGTTCCACTTCTTCCTTGACGAAACAGAAGCGCCGCGCAGCTGCCTAAAGCCGTGTCTATTCAGAAAGAAACCACGAATGGACGCGAATAAACACGAATTTCAGAGGGAAAATTGAAATCTTCCGCTCCCTCGAGGAAGGTCATTCTTTGGTCACTCGTTCAGATACTCAGCGATTGCTCGATTTTCATTCGTGTCTATTCGTGTCCATTCGTGGTTCAAATTGCATCGTTACGGCTAAGAGAGAGTCTCTCCGAGAAGTTCGCGGAGCTGCGTGGCCAGCTTTGGACCGATCCCGCTTTCCTCGTGCTTGAAGTAGACGAAAGCATCTGACCAGCTGCCTTTCTGCGTCCTGAGCGTTTCTGCCCATCGAGTAACATCCGCTGCCTGGTAGTCCTCCCGTCGCAAGCGCACGTAGCCGTAATCCGCGGTCGCGACAATCGGCGTGGCGAGCTTCTCGCTGTCAGCGATACAGAGCGCGATGTTCTTGTTCTTGAGGAGCGCGAAGATTTCCTCCTCGAACCAGGAGGCGTGACGGAATTCGAAAGCCGCGCGCATTCCGGGCGGCACGTCAGAGAGAAACCCTTCCAGAAGTGATGCGTCCTTCTTAAAGGCGGGCGGCAATTGAAAGAGCACCACGCCCAGTTTCGCCTCCAGATCCGAGATGACCTGATAGAAGTAACGCAAGGTGTCACCGCAATTTCGGAGTTTCGCGAAATGCGTCACCTTTTGTGGCGCTTTCAGACTGAACTTAAAACGTTCCGGCGTTGCCTTCCACCATCCTTGAATGGTCTTCGCACTCGGAATCCTCCGAAACGTGTAATTGATCTCTGTCGTCGATAATCGCTCCGCGTAATAGGGCAGCATCTTCGCGGGGGACAAATCCTCCGGATAAAACGTCCCCTTCCACTCCGCATATTGAAAGCCTGACGTGCCGACCCAGATGTTCATGGCGTGATTATGCTTCCTTCGGATTCTCCGCACAACGTCCAAGAAGGGTTTATCGAACTCGCCGCTCGCTTCGCAGTCAACATCGGTCGGATAGGACCGATCCGTCCTATGCGCTGCCCGCACTAAGCCATTACGGTTTTACCGCGCCGCTTACTGAAGATAGTAGGCTTCGATCAAAGCGGTGCCCGTCCCGCCATTCACGCCCGTGACCACCGCCGTGTAACTACCGGGAGCAAGATCCGCGAGAATGGCCGATTCGGCATCAACGGTTGGAGCGATGCCAGTGCTTTGGATGACCGCTGGCTGCGAGTCCTTCCAATCGTTGTTGGTTGCGATTCTTGTTCCCTGCGCGTCGAACAAGTCCAGTTGCGGATCGGCCAGGGCCGAGGGAACGCCCGCCTCAATCAAGGACGGTCCGATCGCACGAAACAGAATCCTGGCCGGATCGGGTCCAAGAAGAATCAGGCCTCCTATCATGACGTTCTGATTGGTGCCAACCGAGCCTCGGGTGCTGATATTTGCGAACTTCGAGGCCGGCGCTCGTTGCAAATCGTAGACCTCAACCAGACCAATGCCGGTGGTATTATTCTTCCCGCTCACCATTGCGGTATAGGCGCCTGGCAGGAGAGAGACGACCATGGCCGCTTCCAGATCATTGACGGGTGCGAGCATCGTGTCGCGGATGGCCTGCTCCTGCGTGTCCTTCCAGTTGTCGTTAGCTAGAAGCAGATTGCCGCTGGAATCGCGCAGCTCCAGGGTCGGGTCAGCGAGCGAACCCTGGACGCCGGCTGCGGCCAGGGATGGTCCGATTGCACGAATTACCACCTGCTTCGCGCTGGTCCCCGTGATGATGAACCCGCCGATCGAAATACTCTGGCCACTTTGCACATTCACGCGGGTGGAGATGTTCCCCATACTGGCGCGGCTGGTCACGTGAACCACCAGCGCGTCGTATGCCACCGTGTGCACACCGTCGCTCGCGCTGAGCAGCAAAGTGTAGGTTCCCGGCTGGCTGAAACTGGCGATGGTGTTGCCGTGACTCGGATCCGCGAATGTAACCGCGGCCGGTCCCGAATAGAGACGCCACTGGATGGCGGCATTTCCCCGCGGCGCGTTCACCACCCCATTCAGCGTGGCCTCCATCGGAAACTCGATGAATTGATCTGCCCCGGCGTCAACACTTGGGGCGCCCGGCGAGCGCGGACCCTCGTTCGCACCAGTCGTTTCAATCACATCGAAGTTGTCGATCGTAATGGTCGAAAGATGATCGAACGCGTTCGAAGCAAAGCGATCATCGGGACAAACCGAGACCGAGAAGAAGTTGCCGTTATCGGCCACGATGGCGCCGTACTTTTTCAGGGCCAGCAGCACCGCCCTTTCTTCGATGGTCCAGCTCAGGGGGATCGCGAAATCCGCCTTAAGGCGCAAACGCTGGCCCATCGCCGGGTAATTCACTGAGGAAGCTGGGATGGACGAGGCGTAATGTCGCGCCGGATAAATGTATTCGCGCCGGCTCTTCGCGACGACCAACCGCAAGGCGTGTTCCACCATGCCACGCTCGCATTCGTCGTAACGAACCAGGGCTGGAAACATCGGCAGACCAGCAGCGTCGCCTGACGTCCAGCTCTCCGGACGCATCGTGTTCGAATTGAGATCGAACTTTGCGCCGTTCGAGGCCTCCCATCCGCTTTGAGTGAGCCGGGCCAGCCATGTCTCCCAAATCGAACCAGCGCCCGGCGCGACCATGATCGCGTGACGATCTCCACCGGTGTTGTTCACGTCCTGCTGCCATTGCTCCAGGGTAAGATTTCCGGTCCCTCGCGGCCATGTTTCGACAGGCAGGTTCGGCGGTATGGGATACTGGCCGTTCGGGAAGGCGCCACCATCCAGATCGGATTCATCCGGATAATTGAAAAAAGGAATCGTGATCCGTTCCTGATTATCCGGAACGAGGACGTAATTCATCTCGTAGAACGGCCGCAACGTTCGTCGATTCACTCCCAGATCGCTGATGATTTGCACGATCATCGCGCTCGAATTGGAATGCACCGGACGCTGTGAAATGTCCTCGTTCCAGGCGCTATCACGCGGCATGATCTGCATCGCCGAGGCGATGGCGTCCGCCTCCGGCGTGTTGAACAAAGCCGGCGTGGTCACGAAAGGCGCGGGTCCCAGAATTCGGCCTTCTTGATTGATGCGCTCGGCGCGAGCCGTGAAGGCGGAAATTGGAGCAAGCAGGGCCGCGAGGACGACGATGCCCACGCTATTAACGGACGCACTGGTTTTGTTCTCCATGATATTGTCGCGGAGAAGCTCGGAGAAGCCTGCCAGGTTCTTTATCGCAGCAATATCTGCGCCGACGCGCCCAGTCTTCGCCCAATAAATCCAGGCGATTAACTGCGCAAAGCCTGCCCGAAACGAACTAACTCGGCAGCGAGTTCTTCGACGCGCTTTGCCACCTTCTTGTCCGTTAATTCGTCGTCCTCGAACGAATCTCCGGTCGCATAAACGAAACGTGGAATGATCACGCACCGGAAGTCGAGCATCAGACTGTTGGCGAAGGCCATGACCGACATGTAACTGCTCATGCCACCCGCGGCGCACAGAAAACCGACAATCTTGTCTTCCCATGCGCTCCCGGTCAGCTCGACCATATTCTTGGCCGCCGCGCTCACGTCGTAGTTGTAGACCGGCGTCGCGACGAGGATCGCGTCCGCCGACTCAATGACCGCATGGAGTTTCTGCGTTGCCGGTTGCGCATAGCACTTATCGGCATCGCACAAAGGCAACGCGAGCTCATTAATGTCGAGCCACGCGCAGTTCACCTTCGTCTTTTGCAAATAACGAAAGGCCACGCGGCCCATTCTGCGGCTGTTGCTGCCGGGGTTACCGCTTGTGCTAACGACCAAATATTTCGGCATGGATTGTTGTTCTATCGCGAGCGTCGCGCAAGTGGCGTCCGGTCAGGACGCGATCTTTGGCAACAGCGAATCTCAGATCATGGAATTCTACCGAATAATCAAATGATAATTGAAACCGAAAAGTGCAGAGACGCTCGCCGCAGCGAGTATCCATTGTTGTTCTCCAGGCGTTTTTGAAGTTCGTGCCAGAGCGGATAACCTTTCGGCTGATTCCCGTATGTCCGATAGCTCGTCCTCAACACCAGCGCCGCATCAGCGTCGCCCTCGGTATACCGGCAAACACCCGCGCCGCTTCGAGGAGAAATATAAGGAGCACGATCCCCAACGCTATGCCGAAACCGTCGCAAGAGTTATCGCCTCCGGCAAAACCCCCGCGGGCACGCACCGGCCCATCATGGTGGCCGAGATCCTGGAAATCCTCGCGCCCCAGCCGGGCGAAGTCGCGGTCGACTGCACTCTGGGTTATGGCGGGCACGCGCAGGAAATTCTCCCGCGGCTTCAGCCCGGTGGAAAATTGCTCGGTCTGGATGCTGATCCAATCGAATTACCCAGGACCGAAGCCCGCCTTCGGTCGTTAGGTTTTGGCCCAGCCAGCTTCACCGCCCATCGCTCGAACTTCGCCGGCTTGCCCCAAATACTTGCTTCTGTAGCGGCGGACTCAGACCGCCGAAGCGCGGCGGCCGGCGCCGATATCATTCTGGCCGACCTCGGTGTTTCCTCCATGCAGATCGACGACCCGATGCGCGGCTTTTCCGTGAAACATGAAGGCCCTTTGGACATGCGCATGAATCCGCAACGCGGTCAGACGGCCTCGCTGTTCTTGCAGAAAATCCGCGCGGAGGCGCTCGCTTTGTTGCTGGCGGAAAATGCCGATGAACCGCATGCCGAAGTCCTCGCGCCGGCCCTCGCCGGAAAGGCCTTCGCCACCACGGCATCGTTGGGCGCGGCCATTCGCGCCGCTCTGCCCCACCGGGACAGGGATGCGGTTGATCTTTCCATTCGTCGCGTCTTCCAGGCGTTGCGGATCGCGGTGAATGACGAATTCTCCGCTCTCGATGCTTTCCTGCGCAACCTGCCCCTCTGCCTCAACCCGGGCGGGCGGGTGGCGATCCTAACCTTTCATTCCGGAGAAGACCGCCGCGTGAAAAAATCCTTCGAAGCAGGCTTGCGCGACGGATCCTACTCGGATATCGCGCCGGAAGTCACCCGGCCCACCGCCGCGGAACGCAATTCCAATCCACGTTCCGCCTCCGCCAAACTTCGTTGGGCGCGGAAGTCAATCATGATGTAGTGGCGTCCACCGCGGCGGACGCCTCTCTATTGATTTCGAGGAGGCGCCGTCTGAGTTCTCCGCGCAAACCCGGGCGCTTCACAGAAGCGCCGCTACAAGAGACGGCGCAAAACCGGGCGCTTCACAGAAGCGCCACTACAAGAGACGGCCACTACAATTAGCGCGATCTTCCCCACGAGCGGCCAGAGGAAGGAGCCGCGGCCCGGCGTTGTCCTCCGTTGCGACGCGCATCTCCGCTTCCCCGCGGGGAATTGCCCGGCCGGCGTGGTTGCATTTTGGACGGGGGAACGCGGCGTTCCCCCCTGCCCCGCTCATCGCGCGGTGGCGCAGCCGCGTCGTAATCAAATCCCTCGGCGCGTTTGCGCACAATGCCTCGTCCGATGAATCGCTCGAGCGAGCGAAGCGCGCCCTGATCTTCGGCGGTGATAAAACTAATCGCGTCACCGATGGCAAGCGCGCGCCCCGTGCGTCCGATCCGATGGACATAATCCTCCGAGTGCATCGGAAAATCGTAATTCACCACGTGCGAAATTCCGTCCACGTCAATCCCGCGTGCCGCGATATCGGTCGCCACGAGGACGCGGACGGCACCAGATTTGAAATCCTTCAGAGCCCGGAGCCGCTGATTCTGCGAGCGATTCGAATGGATCGTTCCCGTTTTGATGCCGCTACCCTCAAGGCGGCGCGCAATACGATCGGCCCCATGCTTCGTGCGGGTAAACACGAGGACGGTGTCGAATTTCGGATCGGCCAGCAGGTGAAGAAGCAGCGCGGGTTTCAGATGCGACCGCACTTCGTAGGCAAATTGCGTGACCGTGTCGGCCGGATTCGCCCGCCGGCCGATCTCAATAATCTTTGGCGACTGCTGAAACTCGTGGGTCAACTTCTCGATTTCCTGGGAGAGCGACGCGGAGAACATGAGCGTCTGGCGCTTCCGGGGTAGCGTCCTCACGATCTTCCGGATCGGTGGAAGAAAACCCATGTCCAGCATCCGATCCGCTTCGTCGAGGACGAGAAATTCGATCCCGGAGAAATTGCAAACACGCTGATCCATCAAATCGATAAGCCGGCCCGGCGTCGCGACGACCAGATCAACGCCGGACCGCAACGCCTCGATCTGCGGGCGTTCGCTCACGCCACCAAAAACCGTGGCCATGCGCAACGAAAGATGTCTCGCATAAGCGCGCACATTCTCCTCGATCTGCACCACCAACTCGCGGGTCGGCGCCACGACCAGGGCGCGCGTGCCCCGTCTTCGTCCATCGCCGATGGAAGCGGCGAGCCGGGTCAGAATGGGCAGGACAAACGCGGCCGTCTTACCCGTGCCGGTCTGTGCGATGCCAATGACATCGTGACCGGCGAGAATATGGGGGATCGCGGCCACCTGAATAGGAGTAGGCTCAGTATAGCCGGCTTCCTGCACAGCTTGGAGAATTTGCGGAGAGAGATTGAGGGCGCGAAAGGACATAAGCTGGGGACTATCGCCCCTCGGGGAGCAATCGCACCCGTTATCTTGGGTGCCAAATTCCAAACATCAGGTTCGGAGCGGTTGAGTGAAAATCCTCGTTTCTCTCGATGTTCGACAATTGTTTGGGATTTGGGATTTTCGAGCATATGGGTTCAGGGATTTCTGGAGCGAGGATTCACGAATGAAACCGCATTGCTTGCTAGATGAAATGAAAATCCAACTCTTCTCCTTCGCGGCCCTCCTCCTTTTCTTCATCTTCCCCTCATCCATGCGCGCCGACCCAACACCCGCGGAGCGGGTCACGGAGATCCAGAAGGCGTTGCTGGCCGCGAAACTTGACGGCTGGCTCTTCTACGATTTCCGCGGAAGCGACCCCCTGGCGCCACGAATTCTCATGCTGGGCGACCATGCCTCGGGATCGCGCCGCTGGTTCTACTATATCCCTGCGACCGGTGAGCCGACGAAGATTGTGCATTCGATCGAGCGATACAAACTCGATGCCTTACCCGGCAGGCGGCTCATTTACCGCGGTTGGGAAGAACAATATTCCCATCTGCGGGAAGCTCTGGCTCCGGCAGGGGCGCTTGACCCGAATCGCCCAGCGCCGAAATCGAGACCACCTGTGCGCATCGCGATGCAGTATTCACCGATGAACGACATTCCCTACATGTCGCGCGTCGACGCCGGCACGATTGAACTCGTCCGGAACTGTGGCGGCGAGCCCGTGACCAGCGCCGAGCTGGTCCAGCGGTTCGAAGCCGTTTGGACAGCCGAGCAAAAACAGTCGCATATCGAAGCCTCCGACAAGACACACCGCATCATCCTGGAAGCCTTCGCCGAAATCGCCCGGCGTCTCCGCGCCGATGAGCCCGTGACGGAATACGACATCCAGCAATTCATCGCGCGCCGCTGGGGCGAGGAAGGGCTGATCCCAGAGCAAGCCATCGTCGCCGTCAACGCGAATACGGCGAATCCGCATTATTCCCCGACGCGTGAAGTAACCAAGCCCATCAAGCGGGGCGACTTCGTCCTCCTTGATGTGGCTTCCAAGCTGAAGAAGCCAGGCGCCGTCTACACGGATCAGACCTGGACCGGTTACGCCGGTGAAAGCGTGCCTGAAGAGTTCACTCGCATTTTCAAGATCGTGCGCGAAGCACGCGACGCGGCCGTCGAGTTTGTGCGCAAGAATGTGCGCGCCGGCAAGTCGATCCGCGGTGCGGAAATCGACGACGTGTCGCGCGGCGTCATCCAACGCGCCGGTTACGGAGAACAGTTCACGCACCGCACCGGACACTCGATCGGCGAAGAAGTGCACGGCAACGGTGTGAACATCGACAACTTCGAGACCCGCGATTCACGCCGCCTCATCCCCGGCATCGCTTTCTCCATCGAGCCCGGCATCTATCTCGAAGGCAAATTCGGCGTCCGATCCGAGATTGATGTCTACGTCGGGGAAAAAGACATCGAGGTGACCGGTCAACCTATTCAAACTGAAATAGTGCCGATTCTGAAGTCAGAATAACCGATAAGAAGCGTCCGCGACCTCCAGGTCCGC
>Ga0209048_10004030_pt1 | contig 14121 bp, 8 predicted proteins | sample FrelakmetCRP12CR_FD_187146 | JGI IMG/M metagenome (GOLD analysis project Ga0209048, IMG submission 187146) | Freshwater lake sediment microbial communities from the University of Notre Dame, USA, for methane emissions studies - CRP12 CR (SPAdes)... | ecosystem: Environmental > Aquatic >... | reverse complement strand
CTCCGAATCCTCTGCTGCGGCGGCCGCGGCGGCGGCGTCTCAGCCCCCGCTTAAGGCCCCCTCGGCAGTGCCGGTCGATTTGCCTCCCGCCCCGCCGCGTATCCCCGCGGCCTATTCGTCGGGGATTCCAGCGGTCGAACCCGCATTTCTGGCTAGTGACACGACCGATGGCACTTGGCTAAGGGTCCCTGCCGATCGTATTCTGCATCCCCGGCCGACGCCCGAGCAGCGTCTGGTGTCAATTGCTGATCCCGATAGCGCTGGTGCGGAGATGTTTCGCGTACTTAGCACTCGACTGGCGCACATGCAGCGCAAACGGCGGTTGCAGAAGCTGCTCATTACGAGCTCAGAGAGCGATGAAGGCAAGTCGGTGATTGCCGTTAATCTGGCTTTCTCCATTGCCCGGCGTCCCAACGAGCGGACCTTGTTGATCGAAGCTGATTTACGGCGGCCCAGCGCCAGTCGCTTTTTCACGAACGCACCGCTCCCCGGGATTGCGGAATGGAGCGAAGGCAATCTGGCGATTGAAGACTCGCTGTACCAAGTGAACGATTTGCCGCTATGGTTTCTCTCGGCTGGGCATGGTGTCGAGGAACCGATGCCTCTGCTGGAGTCAGAGCGGTTCGCCAAGATGCTGGAGACGGTCTCCAGCAGTTTCGATTGGGTGCTGATTGATAGCAGCCCCATGTTGCCCATGGCCGACTCCACCTCGCTTTCCCGATTGTGTGATGGCGTGCTGGTGGTGGTGCGGGAGGGGTATACGCGCCGGAGGGTGCTTACCAAGGCGCTAGCTTCGATCGAACAGCACAAGCTCATCGGCATGGTGCTCAACCAGGCCTCGATGTTGAAAATTGGGTATGACCGCTATTACGGCAGCAAGAATGGCAAGTCAAAAAGCGAGCCCAAGGAAGAAGGTAGCAAGGTAGACGCGGCCTCGGCATGATTCGTTTGTTCAATGCCTACTTCCCCACCCGCACACTGTTGCTTACGGTGACCGAGGTCATACTAGTCACTTTGGGCTTCGTGCTGGCGGTGGTACTTACACAGCGAACGACAAACGACGCCAGCATCTACCTGCTATATGAGAACGGCCTAGGCCGAATTCTTCTTGTAGTCGTAGTCTTCATGGTACTCATGTACTACTTTGACCTCTATGACTCCTTCGTATTGGGGAACCGCCGTGAGGTGGTCACGCGGTTGGTCGGGGTGCTGGGCTCCGCCTTCGTCGCCCTGGCCGTTTTGTACTATGTCTTTCCAGAAGTCGGTCTGGCAGGCAGCAGTTTGTGGATAGGTGTGGGCATCGTCATCGTTGCGGTTCCGGCATGGCGGCGACTTTTTTTTGTGGTTAACCGCTCCGCTCGTTTTTCCGAGCGCGCCATTGTCTATGGCGACGGTCCGCTGGCGGAACCGCTGATGCAGGAGATCAGCAATCGGGCGGAGCTCGGCGTGCGAGTAGTGGGCTTTGTCGGGGAGATCCCTCCAGCCGCTCCCGGAGTTCCCTGGTTCAATGCCGACATCGACGAGTTGGTAGAGAGCCGGGACATCCAGCGCGTGATCGTGACCATGGGCGACCGTCGCGGCAAGCTCGCGGTGGAGCAGTTGCTCAAGCTCAAGGCAAAGGGGGTTCACATTCAGGATGGCCCCGAGTATTACGAGAGTGTAACCGGCAAGATCCCGATCGAGTCCCTGCGCCTGAGCTGGCTTTTGTTCTCCTCTGGTTTTCATGTTCCGACTGCTTTACGCCTGTACAAGCGCGTGTTCTCGATCGCGCTGAGCGCCCTCGGCATCCTCGTAACCTCGCCCTTGCTGTTACTGGCTGCCATCGCTGTCCGGCTGGACTCTCCCGGCCCGGCCATCTTTCGACAGAAACGGGTTGGTGAGCACGGGGGCCTGTTCACGATGTACAAGTTTCGCTCCATGTACGAAGGATCGGACAAGAAAGAGCTGACGCCGGTAGAACACGACGACCCGCGCGTGACGCGGGTTGGCCGATGGCTACGGCGAACCCGCATCGACGAGCTGCCACAACTGTTCAATATCCTAAAGGGCGATATGGCATTCGTCGGTCCGCGGCCCTTTGTGCCCGAGCAGGAGAAGGAGTGCGCAGAGGCGATCCCGTTTTACAAAGAGCGCTGGCTGGTGAAACCCGGCGCCACCGGATGGGCGCAAATTAATCGCGGTTACAACGCCACCCTGGAAGACAATCGGGACAAGCTGGCTTACGATCTGTTTTACATCAAGAATGTCTCGTTTGGGCTCGACCTCTACATCGTGTTTGCTACGATCAAGATACTGATCTTAGGAAGGGGAGGGCGGTAACCCCAAACCCTGGGTCCCCCCAATATCCAACGCAGTTTTCCCTGGATGCGGTATTCTTTTGAGAATCGAAAGCGTCTTGGCCATGTGCCCTTGCGGGTTCTGTCTCCTGCAACCGCTCCCTGACGCCGGGCCAAGAAAAATGAGGATGATTTCATGAAGAAGGCATTAATTACGGGCATTTCTGGGCAAGACGGCAGCTACCTTGCCGAGTACCTCCTGGATCTTGGGTACAGCGTCTATGGTGCTGTGCGCCGGGAATCGGGGACCATGCGCTGGCTCGGTCCCATCCAGGACCGGATCGAAATCCTGTATGCTGACATGCGTGATACCGCTTCGCTCGAGGTCGCATTTGCCAAAGCGTGGCCGGACGAAGTTTACAACCTGGCAGGGCAAGTTTTTGTGCCCACCAGCTGGCAAATACCATCGGAGACATTCGACATCAACGTGGGAGGTTTGGCACGCCTCTTAACTATCATTGAACGCCAGAAAAATGATACCCGCGTTTACCAAGCCTCCAGCTCGGAGATGTACGGGAATCTGGACGGATTGCGAAGCGAGCAGACCCCGCTGGCCCCCACTTCCCCGTACGGCGTCTCCAAGGCCGCCGCCCACCGGTTGTGCGAGGTCTATCGCGGCCGTGGCATCTTTGCGGTTGGCGGAATTCTCTTCAACCATGAGTCGCCGCGCCGCGGTCCTGAGATGGTGACGCGGAAAATTACCCTGGCGGCTGCCGATTGGGCGCGGGGCAAGAAAAACAAGCTCAAGCTGGGCAACATGCAAGCGCGGCGTGACTGGGGATTTGCCGGCGATTATGTCCGAGCGATGCACGCCATGCTGCAGCAGGAAACCCCCAAGGATTACTTGATCGCCACAGGCGAGTCGCACAGCGTGTATGATTTTGTGGTCGAGGTTCTGCGCTGCCTCAATTTGGTTCCGCAAGGCGCCAACGTCGCGGACGTCGTGAATGAGTATGTCGAGGTTGATCCCAAGCTGTTCCGTACCGGTGAGATCCATGATCTCCGGGGCGCCTCCGACCTCGCCCGCCGCGAGTTGAACTGGCTGCCTGAAGTGAATTTCAAAGGACTGGTTCGGATGATGGTTGAATCGGACGCGGCGGTCGAGATTTCGGGTCCCAAGGTTGAACTCGCCAGGAGCGGCGGATAAAGCGACCGGATGCACCGCAAGAGAAGGCAATTGGCTGTCGGCCGTAGCAGGGCCGTTTAGATTTCAGTGGGTGAAACGTACTAGGGCTGCTGCGAACGGGCGGTACTACGAGAGTTGCCGTTCGGCTCGCCCAGTAGCCCACGAGAGATAACGAGCGGCAGCCCGGAGTCCTCGGTGGGATGATCCCTCCAGTATCTGTAGAAGTTCGGATACGACGGGAGGCCGCCGCCATAAAACCAGCGCGGTATACACCATGGCACCGAGAGTTGCGGTGGTCCCAAGCTGAACCGCGGCGTTTTCAATCCCCCGCAACCGCAGGCCGTGTAGCCAGGCGGCTGCAACTGCGACCATCACCAAGCTGTGCCACATCGTCGGCCAAAGAGCCTCAGCGAATACCTTCAGCGACAGGCCCACCAGCCGGAACGGAATCGCAAACGATGGAACCATGAGCACAGTCCACATGATCGCGTACGAGATGGCAACTCCCAGGATTCCCCAGTGCAAACCGACTACAAAGGAAAGTACGTACGAAATGCTGGCAAAGATCTGCCAGCGAAACTGAATGTCTGTTCTGCCTTGGGTGCTGTAGATCGCGCTTACAGGGTCAGCCAGTGTCTGCAGCGCACCCAGCGGAGCGAAGACGAGCAATAGGCTCGCTACCGGCAGCCATTTTGGCCCCAGGAATAACCGAACGAAGGGTTGCGCCGTCACTGCCAGGCCGAGCATCGCCGGAATTGTGACCAGCGCGATTAGCCTGCAGGTCCGCAAGTACGCCGCCCGTAAACGCGCATGATCGTGGGCAAACTTAGACAAGGCCGGGTACACCACCTGATACACCATCAGCCCAAAGTTCTGAAGCGGATAAGCCATCAGCATATAGCCCATCTGGTAGTATCCCAGCGGGGTGCTACCCAGAAAGCGGCCTACCAGCACGTTATCGGCGTTTCTAGAGAAGTAGTTCAGCACGTGGGATCCGGTCAGGTGCAATCCGAAGGAAAGGATGCGCCGCGCGTCGTCCACGCGGAAGACCGCCAATACCCGCATAGGGGAGAGAATCCATATTGCAACCAGCGTGACAAAACTGGCCACCAGGTTGGCAGCAACGAGCGCCGACACCTTGCCGCCTGCGAGTGCAAGGCCGATCGCCACCGCAGTCGCACAGATTGCCCCTAAGGTCTGCGCAAACGCCAGTTTTCGAAATTCCATGGCACGGCTCAAGAGGGCCATGGGAACCACCGTCAAGGCCCCAAGGAAGAATGAGATAGCCAGAAAATACAATACCGTGGCGATTTCTGGCTGGTGGAAGAAACGTGCCGCCGGCCAAGAGAGAAGCACCAGAAAGAGCGTTACGGTCGCTCCCGTCATGCAGTTGACCCAGAAGCCAGTGGACGCCACTTCGTCGGACATCTCCCGTTCCCGCACCAGCGCGGTCCCAGTTCCCACGTCTCGAATGGTCTCCAGCAGGTTGGTTACGAGCACCGCCATGCCCACTAACCCGTAAACCCCAGGCGGAATGCGCCTCGCCAATACCGACACGGATACGATCTGTAACAACTGCCGGGCGACCTGGAAGGATGTGATCCAGGCAACTCCCGAGGCTGCTTTTTGAGTCAACGAGCGTTCGGCTAAGGCCACAAGCGCTCCTGGGGCGCATAAGCGACCCATTGGGATCCGTCTATTAGCTTTCTCAAAAGGCTAATCGCTCCCCATCTGGTCCGTAGTCAATGGTCTTGCTCAAGAATTCTATCAGCCCCGGCGTGGCAGTTCAGAAGCAAAGCGCGGCCTGCAATCGTGGACGCATAAGAGGCAATCTTGGTAGAATCGTGGGCGATCCGGCTACGCCTAACCTCAGAGCCTGTAAACAACTGCCCGGCTAGATATGCGTAACCGGGGTGGCACGAGCTATTCAGCCTAATACCGTCGTGTGATGGAGACACACCGTAGAGGTTAATTCTTATTGAGGCCTCTCAGGAGAGCACCTGCTTTTACCTATTAAGAAGTGCAAGGCGACGCATTATTGGCGCGGCCCCGTAGACATGATTAAGACTAGACTGTTGTCACAACAATACCGGAGACCTAATTGACGTGCGACCCTTAAGCATTCTTTGGGTTGTTGACTTTGACTATAGCACGCGGCTACATCATGGCAACGTGATACGATTCGTCAACTATTCCCGGGAGTTGCTAATACGCGGCCACCGTGTCTATGTGGTGACAGATTTCGATGCTGCATATCGGGATCAAAGCCAAATGTGGTTTTCATCGCTAAAGGATAAGGGCATAATTTCAGGGTTTTTTGAGCTTTCATACTCCCCGGTAAGGTGGAGGAGCTGGTTGGCGGCGCGCGCCATGTATCCCGGAATCGTGAATTGGATACTGAGGGCACCTCGATGTAAGTTGACGGTGTTTCTGGAGAGGCTGATTGCTAACCTAGGTGTTGATATAGTACTAATCTCCAGTCGACGCATGCTCTTCCTTACTGCTACATTGTCCTCATCCCAGCCCCGGCTAGTCGATTTTTGCGACTGTGTCTCTCTTTATTTGGCTCGCGAGATACGTCACCTAGTTCGAAACAAATATTACTGGCGGTCATTTTGTACTTTCCCGTATTTCTTGAACGTTCTTAATGAAGATCGATATTATGCTCGCCGTAGCGCGGCCAATATCGTAGTATCTCCGGCTGACAACAGGGCTCTGGCCCGGGTCGCAGGCAGCAACGCGAAGATATACACCCTGCTGAATGGAGTGGACGTGCCGCCGGAATGCTGTGGCGCGGATAAGATCCGGAATCGCCTGATTTTCTCAGGTAACATGGATTTTCCGCCGAACTATACGGGCGCTCTTTGGTTCCTTGACCATGTCTTTCCACTGGTGGTGCAGCATGTGCCGGATGTGCACCTGGTTCTTGCGGGTGCCAACCCGCCCGACTTTATTAGAGGACGCGCCAGCGATAGGGTTGCTGTCACCGGGTATGTGCAAGATCTCAATCGGGAGATCGCACGCAGCGCCTTATATGTTGCCCCAATGCAGACAGGGAGCGGGTTTAAGAACAAAGTGGTGGAAGCCATTGTAAACCACACTTATGTTGTGGCCACGTCGATGGCGGTGGAGTTTCTTGACCCATCAACTCGCAGTCTAATCGCGGTCGCTGACTCCCCACAAGGAATGGCAGACACAATCGTGACACTACTGCGAGATCCGGACACCTGTCGTGACCTGCTCTCGAAGTTATACAGCCATATAAGCTCAACATTCACATGGTCAGCGCGGGCGGATGAGCTTTTGCAGATTATTGAAGAAACTAGAAATGAAGCAATAACACAACAGGCTTATCAGGCTCCCCTGCGCCATTGATTCAGTCTTGCTGTGTAGGAAGCACGATAGATAAACGGCCCGGACTGTATAGGTCGTGTAGGGTTAGCGACATAGGGTCTTGAGTTGTACTATCATCAGTGTTCTAGGTTACCACGCTTGTGCGGCATCATACCAAGACGAGGCTGGCAACTTGAGCTACTACTCGAAAGAATTCTCGCTTAAACATCGTGTGATCAGCTGGCTTAGCCGTTCGCTGAATTTCAAATATACAAGCCGTCGTGGTCTAACGGCCGGACTCAGGCGGAAAGGTGGCCTCGGATTTCTGCCTGGCGGGGAACTGACGCCAGAAGAGAAGTTTCTTCGTAAGCTTGACCTCAAAGGTAAGACGGTCTTTGATATTGGAGCTTTTGTTGGGCTGATGACACTTTTCTTCGCGAGCCGGGCCAAACACGTTGTAGCCTATGAGCCGCTTCCCGAATCACGACGGAAAATCATCAACAACCTGGAATTAAATGGTCTCCGGAATGTTACGTTGCGGGATGTTGCGATTTCTTCCGAACCGGGCGAGCTGAACCTGGTATTCGATATCTTGATGTCGGGGGGAGCTTCCGGAGATTACGAAATATCGCGGGAGCTGGCTCAAAGCGCTGCTCATCCAAAGGAAATAAGAGTGCCCGTCACAACGGTTGATTTGGAAATTGCCTCGGGGCAACCGGTTCCGGACCTGATCAAGGTCGACGTTGAAGGGATGGAATACAAGGTCCTTTGTGGTATGTTGAAACTCCTGGCCCGGGCTAAACCTTGGGTTTATTTTGAACTGCACGGCACCAGCCCTGAGGACAAGCAAACCAACGCGCAGAATGTCATCGGAACTCTGCGGGATTTGGGCTATACCGTTTATGACGTCGAGCGAGGTCGCGATATCGGGCGGACCGAAGCCATCACTGGAATTGAGAGCCACGTCTGGGGTCGCTGCGAAGCGGAGTCAAGCACAGCTCCCGAGTAGTGATCAGGATTGTTCTTTGCAAATTACGGCTGGCGAGGGAGGGAATCTTTCGAATACAAATTCGTTGCACCCAAGAGACCCTCCACAGGTTACCAGTCGGGCAAGCGTAAAGCCACGCACCCGATAAAACGCGAAAATCTGCTCAGGTTTAGCGACTTCAAAAGGATAGCCTCCTACCCAATCGATCAGGTCCTGCCGGTATGACATGCCGCGCTGGTTCTTGCCATATTCGCGTAATGTTTGAAATGGCTTGCCGCGCAGGAAGTCCTTTACCAGTCTGCGCCAATACAACACCACGAACGAAGGCCAGACCGCCAAAAATCGCAAACCTCTGGGCGCCCGATTGTAGAACTTCTTGACCTTCGCCCAACGGCGGCTGGCGGTTCCCTGGTCGTTATAAATAGCGATAAACAGCTTCCCTCCCGATGCCACCCGAGAAGCGGCATTCTCCAGCGCTGTCCACATATCCCCCGTGTGGTGTAAGACGCCCCATGAATAAACGATGTCGAACCGTCCCAGTGTGTCGAGGTAAGGCGCGTCCAACACGGAGCCAGCTTCCACCGTCCACCCGTCGTCGCCGGGGAAAAAACGTTTTTTCAATTCGGCTGTGCAGTTCACCGAATGAGGATCGTAGTCAAAAGAGTGGACACGAGCTCCCATACGGCGTGCAGCTAGACTGAACAGACCACTGCCGGACCCAATATCGAGGAAGCTCTTGCCCGCAAGGGTCGTTGCCTCGAGCATGTCCCGGAGGGACTTAACGGCCTCCTCGATCTTTTCGTCACTGAGGGTTTGCAAGAACCAGGCCCAATTCTTGCCAAACTCGAACCGTTCCCTCTGAGTAACTTCCGTCGCGTGTTGAGTCATGCTCGAAACTCTCTCCCCGTGCTCTATCCCGCTGGCCCTTTGGGCACCAAGGCCAGCTCCCGATTGTCCCACACCATTTCGTCGAAACCGGCGCAACTTCACGGTGGCCATGCCCCTCTGCGGTCGCAACGCCGGCGTGGCTCACTTCTTGGTTGCCGTTAGGGGTGGTTCGCTTGGAAATGGTAGCATGGTGAAAGTTATGTGTGGGATAGCGGGGTTCCTCCTCCGGGATGGCAGCGCGCAGATTTCTGACGTGCGCGCCATGTGCGATCTGATCCGTCATCGCGGGCCGGATGACGAAGGTTTCTATACTGACGGCGGCTGCGGTCTAGGCATGCGCCGTCTCAGCATCATCGACCTAAGTACCGGTCACCAGCCGATCTCCAACGAAGACGGGACGGTTTGGGTAGTCTTCAACGGCGAAATCTACAATTATCAAGACTTACGCCAGGACCTCATCCTGCGCGGGCACCATTTCGCCACTAACAGCGACACTGAAACTCTGGTTCACCTCTATGAAGACAAAGGCACCGATGGCCTGCATTTACTGAGGGGTATGTTTGCTTTTTGCATTTGGGATTCGCGGAAACGCAAGATGTTGCTGGTCCGTGACCGCTTCGGAAAGAAGCCGCTCTATTATGCCCAGACGCCGTCCGGTTTCTATTTTGGCAGTGAACTGAAATGCCTTAGAGCCGCAGGTGTGCCGCTCGACCTTGATAGAGAGGCGCTGCGTCTCTACTTTCAATTTGGTTATATTGCTGACCCGTACAGTCCATTTCGCGCAGTCAGGAAATTAATGCCAGGATGCTGGATCGAGTATTCGGCGGATGGCTCAGTGGAACAGGGCCGTTACTGGCGGCTACCTCCGTTTTCCGAGGAGAACCGAACTGGATGTAGCGAGTCGCAGGCTGGTGAAAAACTGCAGGCCTTGTTTGACGAAGCCGTGCGCATCCGCATGATTGCGGATGTACCCTTGGGCGCATTTCTGAGCGGCGGCATCGATTCCAGCCTGGTAGTTGCTTCCATGGCTCTGCAATCTTCGGAACCGGTCAAGACATTTTCTATCGGTTTCGAGGAGGCTGCCTATAACGAACTGAAATACGCCGCGCTGGTGGCCAAAAGATACAGAACCGACCACCACGAGATTGTGGTGCGGCCCGATTCGCTTTCCCTGATCCACAAGCTGGTGCGTCATTACGACGAGCCTTTCGCCGATTCGTCGGCCATTCCTACCTATATTGTTTCCGAATTTGCGGCCAGATACGTGAAAGTGGCGTTGAGCGGGGACGGTGGAGACGAGCTATTTGCAGGATATCCAACCCTCAATATCGTCCAGCAGTACAAGTTTCTGGATCGCATCCCCCGGCCGCTTCGGAAGCTGGTCGCCAGGACTGCGGCCGGGCTCCCATACGCCGCTTATGGCAAGAACTTTTTGGGTGCGATGGATTACTCGACAGAACTCGATCGTTATTTCCATCAAGCCTATACCGCGTATCTTACTCGCAAACGGATGTTAAGGCCGGAATGGATGTTGCCACCGGGCGCCGGTTTCTTGCAAGCTCTCCTGCCCGACGATTTTCTTCCCGAGGGCACCGACATCTTTTCGCAGCTCATGTACTTCGAAGCAACGGCCAATCTGACGGGCGATATGCTGGTAAAGGTCGACCGAGCCTCCATGGCGGCTTCTCTGGAGGTCCGTTGTCCGCTCCTGGACCAACATTTTGCCGAATTCGCCACGCGGATTCCCACAGCCTGGAAGTGGCAAAATGGCAAGGGCAAAAAAATTTTGTTGGATGCACTCGGCGACCGCCTCCCGCCGGAGATATTGACCCGACCGAAGATGGGCTTTGGCGTTCCCATCGACCGTTGGTTTCGCGGTCCCCTTCGCGAGCTGGTGCACGACACACTCCTCAGCAATGCGTTCCTGGATCGCGGAATTGTCGTTCCGGAGTTCGTCCGGTACCTGCTGCGGGAACATGATACAGGCCGTCGCAGCAATCATCACCAGATCTATGGGTTGCTCATGCTCGAGCTGTGGTTCAAGACCTTGGAAGAAGCCGCTCCGCTGTCCAACTCCGGACCGCGCGCGGCTCTTGCACCCCAGTTAAGTCGGTAAGGAAAAACTCACGCTAACGAACTGGCGGGCTGGCCGAGGATTTGTCGTCGGATTTGTGGTCAATGGGAGATGCTACGCCCGCGACTGCTGCCTGCAACGTAGCCATGTTAACTCCCGCCAGAGTCCCGTCGCTGGTCTGCATCCAGTTGGGCGCAAGCAATTGGTAGTTTGCAGCTGCAGGGTCCACAAACGTGATTTTGGACTTCAGCGCGTTCTTGGGAGGAAAGGGGTGCATAACTCCATCGGAAGGGACGTTGATTACGTTTCCCAGGAACCTCTTATCAACTGGGGGCGGATCTCCCATATAATAGGCGAGCCCAGCCATACCCTGCTCACCCCAGTCACCAGTAGGTGGACGACAAAGCACATTATCCAGTATCCACACATTATGCGTATATGAGCGCGGAGGCGGCCACTTCCACGCCGGATCGCTCTCGAAATAGACCGACTGGTCGCAGTTCGTTTCCGGGGCGGAAACAAGAGTGTTATGCTGGAATACCAAGTCGCTCATGTCTGGACTAAGAGCAATTCCCCAATTTCTGGCTCCACCCGGGCCCTTAGGATCCATGAACATGATTAAATTATTGCTAATCCTTATTTGTTTCACTTCCCCCGGGTTGCTACAACTCCGAGAATGTGCGCCTCCGCACTGGTCATCATGTTCCAGCGTGTTGAAACCGGAGATGACATTCTTGAGGATATTGTTCTCGATGGTAATGTCATCGACGACAGCGGCATTTCCACTGTCGCTGGTGCGAACCGTAAGCACCACCGAGTAGCCCATCTGCCCACTAAGCCAATTATTTTCGAAAATATTGCCGGCGACGATGGCCCGTCTCGCGCTCTTGAACTCAAGATTGTTCTTGACGACCCAGCGATTATTTGGAGGTAAGGTTATTCCTGACGCCCGCCACGAGAGCGGCTTAAAGAAGTGATTGTTGCGAATCTCGATATCGGAGGAGACATATGGGTTGCCCGTATCACCCGCGCCACCAAACAGCACATCCTCGCTCGTCGCGGAGAGAAAGTTGTTAACAATCTTAATGGGCCCCGGCGTCCTGTAGGCCAGAATCGCCTGGGAGTCCATTGTAGAGTCGTGAATATCCGAGATATAGCTGTCGATGATCGCGACTGAGGTTCCGTTGGCAACCACGCCCTCCCGCACATCCTGCGTATCGGAACCGTGTATGTAACAGCGATCTATGGTGATATTGCTGGGAAACTGGTCCGCTGGCGCCAAAGCGGGCGTGATTCCCTGTACCAGGTCGCGAACCTTCGCCTCCACTCGGGATGTTATGAAATCGATATTCACCAACCCATAGGTGCGAGGCGCGCCCTTTGCAGGAGTGATCTCAAGACCCACAAGCCGGTAGTGAGCCGCTCCCGGCAAAACGGAAATGGCTGGCTGGCTGTTTGGAGTCTGGATCCTGGGAAGATAGCCAGCATCGTTGGGAGAAGGTCTCTGCCCAGGACGTATTCGGTCTTCGGTCGCGGAACCTTCGATGTAGATCCACCCATCACCCTTCTTGGGGCGTAACTCAAAATTGCCAGTAAAGGTTGCACCATTCTGCAATGCGAGAGTATCGCCCGGTCGAGCTCTATCCAGCGCGGCCTGTAAATCTTCGCCGTCACGGACCTGGATGACGGATCCGCTAGGGCGTTCGTATGCGGTGCTAACCAAGATTCGAGGCAACTCGGGTCGCGGCTGTTGTTGGCCTTGTGCGGTAGCGACACCGATAGTAAGAACGAGAATGGAGAAGGCAGTCATAAGCATCGTAAATGATGCAGTATTAGTACACTTGGTCTGTTCCACTCACTGCCTCAATTTGCTGCTGCAACTAGAATAGAAGCCATCCGCGGACAGAGTTCCGTCAGTCCTCTAAACAGGTACCACCTAGGAGAAAAGGGAATCTCACGAGTTAGTGGCCCTCCCCGGTCATATGACATCTTTCGCAAGCAGTTTAGCACAACAAAGTGGGGGGGCAATCCAAGCGGCAGCTTCAGTGCGATTGCAAATCGATAGTCCGCGGGCCGGCTGGGTGGTGAATCGGCAGCGGCCCACTTGCGAGCCGAGAAGGCTTGAGGAGGGTCTAGCTAGAGTCGAGAGTTACCACATGATGACGGCCTACGGGAGGCACCGACTCCATTGCTGAACGAAGCAACAGAGTCGGGCCACGGGTTACGTTCTCAAGGACGAGAATTTAGGGCGGCATAGGATGTGTTATCGGCAGGCGGCTGAAGAGTTGGGGAATTGGTCGCTGCTTGCAAGACAGCCCAGTTTATTCCAGAAACCTTTCCGTCAGTGGTGTCCGTCCAGTAAGGACTCTGAAGCTGGTAGTTTCCCAGACCACGAGCGACATAGGTAAAGGGTATGGTGGTCGCATAGTCGTGTAGCGGCCAACCGGCGAGTTTGTCTCCCTTTGGCACGAACATAACATTCCCGTAGAAGCGGCGAGCCAGCGGCGCAGGATCTCCCATATAGTAGCTCAAAGCCGTGGTGCCCAACGCTCCCCAATCCCCGGTCGTTTGCCTGCACAGCGCATTGTCGAGCAGCCACACGTTGTGCGTGTACGACTGCGGCGGGGGCCAATTCCACGACTGACTGCTCTCAAAATAGACCGACTGGCCACAGTTCGTCCCGGGGAACGGAACGATTGTGTTGTGCTGGAACAGCACATCGGTCATGTCAGGGCTTAAGGCGAGCCCCCAGTTGCGCGCACCGCCAGGGCCATTGGGATCCATGAATAGAAGCAGGTTATTGCTGACCTTGATGCGTTTGGCTTCACCCGGATTGGTACAGCGCGGATAACCGTACTGCGCGCCGCATTGATCGTCTCGCTCCAGGGTGTTGAGTCCGGAGACTGTGTTCTTAAGGACGTTGCTTTCAATGGTGATGTCATCGACAACCGCAATATTTCCGCTTTGGCTCGTGCGAGGGGTCAAGACAACGGAGAATCCCATTTGTCCGCTTTGCCAGTTGTTCTCCAGAATATTTCCTGTCACAAGCACTCGCCGAGCGCTCTTGAACTCCAGGTTGTTCTTCACGACCCACTTATTGTGTGGGGGAAGGGTCACCCCGGGTGCATCCCACGACAGCGGCTTAAAAAAGTAGTTCCTGCGGATCTCGATATCGGACGGCACGTAGGGATTGTTATAGTCGCCCGCCCCGCCAAATAAAACGTCTTCCGTTGTTGCGGAGAGAAAATTATTGACAATCTTGATGGGTCCGGGTGTCCAGTAGGCAAGGATGGCCTGGGAATCAGAGGTGCTCTGGTGAATGTCCGAGATATAACTATCTATCACTGCAAACTTGGTGCCGTTCGCCTGCACACCC
>Ga0209048_10004029_pt1 | contig 14121 bp, 12 predicted proteins | sample FrelakmetCRP12CR_FD_187146 | JGI IMG/M metagenome (GOLD analysis project Ga0209048, IMG submission 187146) | Freshwater lake sediment microbial communities from the University of Notre Dame, USA, for methane emissions studies - CRP12 CR (SPAdes)... | ecosystem: Environmental > Aquatic >... | reverse complement strand
CCCCCGCCGCTGGCTCGACCGTCAGCGACGTGGAGGTCGGGGTGGCGGTCATCCGAGCATCGTCGCGCCGATGGCCGGCGTCCGCCCGGCGGCCGGTGCCCCCGCCGTCGGGGGTCGGTCAGGACCGGTCAGGCGAGCACCTCGGCCGCCAGCACCGGACCGGCGGCGGCGAGCGGCACCCCGGCGCCGGTCAGCAGCGTCCGGTACCCCCCGGCGCTCAGCCGGCCCGCCGCTCACTGCGTGCTCGATCGGGCCCAGATGTTGATGCCCGCGTCGGTGGCGTGCCGGTCGATCTCCGCCAGCTCGTCGGCACGGAACGCGAGGTTGTCGAGGGCCGCCACGTTCTCCTCCAGCTGGTCGACCCCGCTCGCACCGATGAGCGTCGAGGTGATCCGGGGGTCTCGCAGGGTCCAGGCGAGGGCCATCTGGGCGAGCCGTTGCCCGCGCCGCTGCGCGAGCACGTCGAGGGCGCGGACCTTCGCGAGGTTCTCGTCGGTGAGCATCCCCGTCGGGAGGGACCCGCCGCGGCTGGCGCGGGACCCCTCGGGAACACCCCCGAGGTAGCGATCGGTGAGCAGCCCCTGGGCCAGCGGGGAGAACACGATGCTGCCGACCCCCTCCGCTCCGAGCACGTCGAGGAGCCCGTCCTCGATCCACCGGTTGAGCAACGAGTAGGAGGGCTGGTGGACGAGCAGCGGGGTCCCGAGATCGCGCAGGATCGCGATCGCCTCGCACGTGCGCGACGCCGAGTACGAGGAGATCCCGACGTAGAGGGCCTTGCCCTGCCGGACGGCCGCATCGAGCGCGCCCATGGTCTCCTCGAGCGGCGTCTCGGGGTCGAAGCGATGGGAGTAGAAGACGTCGACGTAGTCGACCCCGAGCCGCCGCAGGCTCTGGTCCAGGCTGGCCAGGAGGTACTTGCGGGAGCCCCATTCCCCGTAGGGGCCGGGCCACATGTCGTAGCCGGCCTTGGTCGAGATCACCAGCTCGTCACGGTGGGCGGCAAGGTCGGAGCGGAGGATCCGGCCGAAGGCCTCCTCGGCCGACCCGTAGGGCGGCCCGTAGTTGTTGGCCAGATCGAAGTGGGTGATCCCGAGGTCGAAGGCCCGCCGCAGGATCGCACGACTCGTCTCGAGGGGCCGGTCGCCGCCGAAGTTCTGCCAGAGCCCGAGGGAGATCGCCGGCAGCCGGAGCCCGCTGCGACCACACCGTCGGTACGTCATGGCGGCGTAGCGGTCTGCGGCGGGCTGGTACGTCATCGGTCCTCCGTCCTACTGCCGGACCAGGGCCCGGACGGCGTCGACCATGAGCTGAACGGCGATGGCCGAGAGCAGCAGCCCGAAGACCCGGGTGAGGAACTGGAGCAGGGAGGAGGGGATGACCCGCGCCAGGCTCCCGGCCAGGAGGAGCACGATGCCCACGGCGAGGGCGGCGACGACGATGCCCAGCACCACGGCGAGCCGTCCCTCGGCGCCCGGGAACCGCCGGGCGAGAACCATGACCGTGGCGATGGCGCCGGGCCCGGCCAGGAGCGGTGTCGCAAGCGGGACGAGCACGATGTTCTGCCCGGGTTGGGGCGCCATGTCGAAGCCGCGGAGCATCTCGAGGGCGACAAGGAGCAGAAGCAGGCCCCCCGCGATGGAGAGGCTCTCGAGCGACACGCGCAGGTAGTCGAGGATGACGTGGCCGAAGAGCGCGAAACCCACGATGAGGAACGTGGCGGCTGTCACCGCGCCGATCGCGGCCCGGGCCCTGGCCCGCGACGGGAGGTCGCTGGTCAGGCCGACGAAGACCGGTGCGTTGCCCGCCGGATCCATGATCACGAGCAACGTGACCAGCGTCTCGCCGAACGGGCGCCATTGCACCGCACGTGCATAGCACGCCCCTCAGGAGGGCTGGGTGGAGCGCCCGTGCCCGTGCTCGACTGGCCGGCGTGATCACCCTCTTCGGCGTGTGCGCCGTGACGTTCATGATGGCGATGTACGCCCTCGAGCGTCGTGGGCCGGGCTACGTCCTCGCCTTCGCCGGGGGATGCCTGCTCTCGAGCGTCTACGGCTTCCTGTCCGGGGCCTGGCCCTTCGGGGTCGTGGAGGCGATCTGGTCGACCATCGCGGTGCACCGCTACCTCGACCGCCGCTGAGCTCCTGGCCCGGGAGGCCTACTCGGCCAGGAGTCCCGCGATGCGGGTGACGCCCTCGACGAGGTCGTCGTCGCCCAGGGCGTAGGAGAGCCGGGCATAGCCGGGGGCGCCGAACGCCTCCCCGGGGACGATGGCGACCTTGACCTCGTCGAGGATCACCTCGGCCAGCTCGAGCGTGCTGGCCGACGTACGGCCCCGGATCGGCCGGCCGAGCGCCCCCTCGAGCGAGGGAAAGGCGTAGAAGGCTCCCTCGGGCTCGGCCACGGTGACACCGGGGACGCCCTCGAGCAGCTCGAGCATGCGCCGGCGTCGACGGTCGAAGGCCTCCCGCATCACCGCGACCGACGACTGGTCTCCGACCAGCGCCTCGAGGGCGGCCCGCTGGCTGACGTTGGCGACGTTGGAGGTCGAGTGGCTCTGGAGGTTGGTGGCGGCCCTCACGACATCGGCCGGGCCGATCATCCACCCCACCCGCCAGCCGGTCATGGCGTAGGTCTTGGCCACCCCGTGGACGATGACGGTCCGGTCGGCGATCGACGGCACCACGACCGGGATCGAGTGGAACTCGGCGTCGCCGTAGACGAGATGCTCGTAGATCTCGTCGGTGAGCACCCACAGGCCGTGCTCGTCGGCCCAGCGGCCGACGGCCTCGAGCTCCGCCCGTGGGTACACCGCACCGGTCGGGTTCGACGGTGAGACCATGAGCAGGACCTTGGTGCGCCCGGTGCGGGCCGCGTCCAGGGCCTCGACGTTGACCCGGAACCCGTCGGAGACACCGGCCAGCACCGGGACCGCGACCCCACCGGCGAGGGCGATGGCCTCCGGGTAGGTCGTCCAGTACGGGGCCGGGACGATCACCTCGTCCCCGGGGTCGAGCAGGGCGGCGAACGCCTCGAAGACCGCCTGCTTCCCCCCGTTGGTGATGAGCACCTGCGACGGGCTGACCGCGTACCCGGAGTCGCGGGCCGTCTTCTCGGCCACCGCCTCCTTCAGTTCGGGAAGCCCACCGGCCGGCGTGTACCGGTGGTTGCGGGGGTCCCGGCAGGCGGCCACCGCAGCCTCGACGATGTGGTCGGGCGTCGGGAAGTCGGGCTCCCCTGCTCCGAAGTTCACCACCGGCTCCCCCGCGGCCTTGAGGGCCTTGGCCTTGGCGTCGACGGCGAGGGTGGCGGACTCGGCGATGGCGGCGATGCGGTGGGAGATGCGGCTCACGGGCCCCGATGGTCGCACACCGGCATCTCCTCCACCGGCGAAATCGCACGACGGCAGGCCCGGGGGGAGCGCTCGGGGACCCCGGCGGCCAGCGCCTCCGGTCAAGTTCGGCGCGGACCGGTCCGATGATCCGCATGGACCGGAACCCGGCCTTCGAAGACCGGGGTCCGGCCGAGCGCCGATGAGCAGACGTCCACCTCCGAGTCCCCCGCGCCTGGTCGCCGCGACCTCCGCGGTCGCCGCGACCTTCGCGGTCGCCGCCACCATGGGCGTCGCCGTGGTCGCGGCGACGCTGTCCGCCGTGCCCGCCGGCGCGTCCCTGCCCGGCGCGGCCCCGGCCGTCCAGGCCGCCGGCATCGTCCCGCCCGCCCACCCGGCGGCCAGCACCGCGCCGAGCCCTGCCACCTCCGTCTGCTACAGCCGGCCCGGCCCGGCGTGCGACCAGGCGGTGTCCATCGACATCGACGCGGCACGCGCCACCGAGGGGGTCGGGCCCATCCGGCTTCCCACGAACTTCGAGAGCCTCACCGTGCAGGAGCAGACCCTGGTGGTCGTCGACCTCGAGCGGATCGACCGCGGGCTGGACCCGGCCGTCGGCCTGGTACCGGCCCTCGACAGCCTGGCCCAGCAGGGCGCCGCCACCCGTGCCGACCCGATCGGGCCCAACGGCTACTGGTGGGGCAGCAACTGGGCCGGCGGGACCGGCTCCGCGCTGTTCGCCGACTTCCTGTTCCTGTACGACGACGGCCCGAGCAGCCCGAACCTGGACTGCCCGGCGCCCACCAGCCCGGGCTGCTGGGGCCACCGGGACAACGTCTTGTCCAACTGGAGCGCCCACGGCAGCCCGCTGGCCATGGGGGCCGGCTACGACCCGGCCGGCGCCTCGATCACCGAGCTGCTCGTCGCCGCCTACGGGTCGGCGCCCTCCTACACGTGGGCTCAGGAGGTCCCCTTCCTCCCGGGGGCATCGGCCTCGGCGCCCACCCCTCCCCCCGGCCAGGGTCCGGGCGCCGGCGGGCCCGGGTACTGGATGGTGGGTGCCCGCGGCGCGCTGTACGCGTTCGGTGGAGCCGTCGACTTCGGCGCGCCGACCCCGCCCCCCGGTGTCGCCGCGGTCCACGTCGAGCCCACGCCGGACGCCCGTGGCTACTGGGTGCTGGACGCGGCCGGCCATGTCTACGGCTTCGGTGACGCCTCCTACCACGGCGGCGCCCCTCCCCTGGGGCCCGGCGAGCGGGTGACGACGATGTCGGCGACCATCACGGGGAACGGCTACTGGCTCTTCACCGACACCGGGCGGGCGCTCCCCTACGGCGACGCGCGGCCCCTCGGGGACATGTCCGGCGTCCGGCTCAACGGGCCGGTGCTGGACTCCGTCCGCACCCCGTCGGGCAACGGCTACTACATGGTGGCCGCCGACGGCGGCATCTTCTGCTTCGGCGATGCCCGGTTCCAGGGCTCGATGGGCGGCCGGACCCTCCAGGGACCGGTCGTCGGCCTGGCTCCGGACCGAGCGTCGGGTGGCTACTGGCTGGTCGCCGCGGACGGCGGCATCTTCGCGTTCGGCGGCGCCGCCTTCCGCGGCTCGATGGGCGGCCACCGGCTCAACCGGCCCGTCATCGGCGCGGTCCGGTACGGCGACGGGTACCTGATGGTCGCCTCCGACGGAGGGATCTTCGACTTCAGCTCGACGCCGTTCGCCGGCTCCCTCGGGGCCAACCCGCCGGCCTCGCCGATCGTCGGCGTGGGCGCAGCCGGCGCCTGACCGTCGTGCGGTCGAGGATCGGGCGCCGCGCGACGATGGAGGCGTGACCCCCCCTGCCCTCCCCGACATCCGCATCCCCGCCGCACTGCTCCCGGGCGACGGACGCTTCGGCTGCGGACCGTCGAAGGTCCGCCCGGAGGCCCTGGCCGCCCTGGCCGCCACGGGGACCACGTTCCTCGGCACGAGCCACCGGCAACCCGGCGTCCGTTCGGTCGTGCACGACATCCGGGCCGGGCTCCGGGACCTCTTCAGCCTGCCCGACGGCTACGAGGTCCTCCTCGGCGACGGCGGTTCGACGGTGTTCTGGGACATCGCGACCTTCTGCCTGATCGAGCGCAGGAGCCAGCACCTCTCGTTCGGCGAGTTCTCGGCCAAGTTCGCCGAAGCGGCAGGGGCCGCCCCCTTCCTCGACGATCCCGAGGTGATCACCTCGGCGCCGGGCACGTGCCCGACGCTCGAGGGCCGTCGCGGTGTGGACCTCTACGCCCATCCGCACAACGAGACCTCGACCGGGGTCGCGCTCCCGCCCCGGCGTCCGGCCGGCGCCGACCCGGGGGCGCTGGTGGTCGTCGACGCCACGAGCGGCGCCGGCGGCCTGCGGGTCGACCCGAGCCAGTTCGACGTGTACTACTTCGCACCCCAAAAGTGCTTCGCCAGCGACGGCGGCCTGTGGATCGCCCTGTGCTCGCCCGCCACCCTCGAGCGCATCGCCGCCGTCAAGGGGTCCGGGCGGTTCATCCCGGCGTCGCTCGACCTGACGATCGCCCTCGACAACTCCACCAAGGACCAGACCTACAACACCCCCGCCCTGGCCACCCTGTTCCTGCTCCGCCACCAGCTCGAGTGGCTGAACGACAACGGCGGGCTCGAGTGGGCGGCGACGCGGTGCGACCACTCGGCGGAGACCCTCTACGGCTGGGCCGAATCGAGCTCCTACGCAACCCCGTTCGTCGCCAAGCCGGACGACCGCAGCCACGTCGTCGGCACCGTCGACCTCGCCGCGTCGGTGCCCCACGAGACGGTCTGCGGGGTCCTTCGGGCCAACGGTATCGTCGACACCGAGCCGTACCGGAAGCTCGGCCGCAACCAGCTGCGGGTCGGCATGTTCCCCGCGGTCGAGCCGGCCGACGTGGAGGCGCTCACCGCCTGCGTCGACCACATCGTGGAGCGCCTGGCCTGACCGGGGACCGGCGCCGCCCGCCAGGTCCTCCCCGGGCCGGGCGGCGCAGGTGGCCGGTAGAGTGCTCAGGCTCGCGACCGACGACTGGGGGCACGATGCCGACGCGCGCCGAGGTCCAGGCCATGCTCACGGGGCCGGGAGGCATGTTCGAGGTCGCGACCGAGGACGTCGACGGCGTGGCCATGAAGATGTACACGAACCGCTTCGGGACGCTCCGCGACGTCGCGGCGACGGGCCGCCAGCGGGGCGACGCCGAGGAGCACGTCGTCTACGGGGACCGCCGATACGGCTTCGCCACGTTCGTCGCCCTCGCCAACTCCGTGTCGGCCCACCTCGCGTCCGACGCCGGGATCGGCCACGGGGACCGCGTGGCGATCCTGTCGGCCAACAACCCGGAGTGGGTCCTCGCCTTCTGGGGCACGGTCGACCTCGGCGCCATCGTCGTCGGGCTCAACGGCTGGTGGAAGGCCGACGAGATCGTCTACGGCCTGCGGGACTCGGGCAGCCGGGTCCTGGTCGCAGACCGGGGTCGGTTCGGCCGGGTGGCCGGGCGGCTCGGGGAGTGCCCCGACCTCGAGGCCGTGTACCTCGTCGACCCCGAGCCCTCCGGGTTCAGCGGCCGCGATGCCGGACCGGACCCGCTCGTGCGCCGCTTCGACGAGCTGACGGACGAGCCCCGGCCCGACCTCCCGACCACGGCCATCGACGAGGGCGATGCGGCGGTCATCTTCTACACGTCGGGCACGACCGGGCGCCCGAAGGGCGCCGTCTCGACCCACCGCTCGATGATCGCGAACCTCCAGAACACGGTGTTCAACGCCGTGGCGAGCTCGATGACCGACGGCGACGCCGGCCTCGGCGGAGCCTCCCCGGGCGGCGGGGTACCGGGCGCACAGACCGCCTCCCTGCTGACCTCGCCGATGTTCCACGTCTCGGGGTGCCACTCGGGGATCGTGGTCGGGATGCTGGCGGGTGTGAAGCTCGTGATCCCGGTCGGCAGGTTCGAGCCGGAGAAGGCGATGCGACTCATCCAGGACGAGCGCGTGAGCGTGTGGGCGACGGTCCCGACCATGGTGTGGCGGGTCGTCGAGCACCCCGACCGCGCCCGCTACGACCTGTCCTCGGTGACGTCGGTGGCCACCGGCGGTTCACCGTCGGCGGGCGAGCTCCAGCGCCAGATCCGGGCGACGTTCCCCAACGTCGGCACCATCGGCAACGCCTACGGCCTGACCGAGTCCAGCTCGGTGGCCACCGTCATCTCCGGCCGGGACCTCGTCGAGCGACCTGACTCGGTGGGGCGACCCATGCCCGTCGTGGAGATTCGGGTGGTGGACGACGGGGGCGTCGACGTGGGGCCCGGACGCACGGGCGAGGTGTGGATCAAGGGGCCGATCGTCATGCCCGGGTACTGGGGCAAGCCGGAGGCCACGGCGCAGACCGTGACCGACGGGTGGCTCCACACCGGCGACATCGGCTACCTCGACACCGACGGCTTCCTCTCCATCACCGACCGGGCCAAGGACATGATCATCCGGGGCGGCGAGAACATCTCCTGCGTCGAGATCGAGAACCGCCTCGTGGAGCACCCCGGCATCCTGGACGCGGCCGTCGTCGGCGTGGCCCACCCGACCCTCGGCGAGGAGGTCAAGGCCGTCGTCGAGGTGGCGCCGGGTTCCACCCTCACGCCGGCCGAGGTCAGGGCCTGGGTGGGCCAGACCCTCGCCGACTTCAAGGTTCCAGCCCACGTGGAGCTCACCCGGGACAAGCTCCCCCGCAACGCCTCGGGCAAGCTGCTGAAGAACGTCCTCCGGGGTGAGGGCGACGTCAGCTTCGTCGAGACGATGTAGGGACGCGGGGCCTACGACACCAGACGCTCGACCTGCGCCGGGGTGGCCTCCCCGTCATAGGCCAGCTCGCCGTCCCGCAACCCGACGCAACGCTCGGCCACATCTGCGAACTCGAGCGAGTGCGTGGCGACGACCACCGTCGCGCCCTGCTCGTGGGCGTCGGCCAGCAGCTCGAGCAGCGCCAGCTTGCCGGGCTGGTCGAGGCCCACGAACGGCTCGTCCACGACGAGCACGCTGAAGGGCCTGATCAGGCCGAGGGCGAGGCTCGTCTTCTGGCGCAGGCCGCGGCTGAACGTGGCGGGAAGGTCGTGGGCCCGGTCGGCGAGGTGGAAGCGGTCCATGAGCGCCGCCCCGCGCTCCTCAAGCTCCTCCCCACTCACGCCGTGGAGGCGGCCGATGAACTCGAGGTGCTCGACGAGGCTGAGGTCGTCGTACAGGACCGGGTTGTCGGGCAGGTAGGCGAGCGCGGCGCGGGCGGCGAGGGAGCCGGCAGGGAAGCCGTCGATGCGAACCTCGCCGTCGGTGGGCTCCAGCAGCCCCGAGGCCATGCGCAGGAGGGTCGTCTTGCCGGACCCGTTTGGCCCGACCAGCATGACGAGCTCGCCGACCCCGACGGACAGGTCGAGCGGCTCCAGGGCGGCGTGGTGGCCGTAGCGCTTGCTGAGCCCGATCGCCTCGACCCCGGCGGCCACCGCCCCGTCGGGACCGAGGGGCGTCACGTCCTCGCCGGCGTCCACGTCGTCACGCATCCCCCGTCGCCGCTCCCTTGGCCGGAGCCGTCGTGGCGCGGAAGTACTCGTGGACGTCCTCCCGGAACCGCAGCCACCCCAGACCCAGCACACCGACCATGAGGGGGAAGATGCTGCCGGACACGGCCGCCGGTCCGGCGGCCACCCCGTGCTGATGGGAGCTGCGAGCCACCAGGAGCGGCGTGAGGCCCAGCAGGACGAGGGCCGGGGCCCAGACGGCCCGCAGGACCACCTTCACGCCGGCGATCTCCGCCGGGAGGAAGCCGTTGCCGCCGGCCGACGGCTCCATGACCACCGACGTGGCGGCGCCGACCGTGGCCAGGAGGGCCGCCGGCACGACCATGGCCGCACCGACCGTCACCGCCAGGTTGACCGGGAACACGCCGGCGGCAGCGACCAGGATCGCCGTCCCCCAGCCGATGAGGGCGACGACCACCATCGTGCCGAGCGGCACCCAGGCATGGCCGAGGCGGAGCTCGCCACGGACCACGGGCAGCGACGACGGCAGGTCCGGATGGTCGATGTCCTGGGCCATGGGCTCCAGCGCCTCGAGCCCGGCCAGGAACAGGGCGAGCGCGGCGACGAGCAGCAGGGGCGTCGTGCCGGCCCAGGCCGCGACCAGGCACCCGCCGGCGACCACGGCCAACAGGAGGACGCGGGCCAGCCGGACGCCCGGCCACCGGGCCACCCCGCGCAGGTCCCGCCGCCACACGACCGTGCGCCCACCGGCCAACGCCCCGAGGCGGACCCAGGGCCGGGGCCTGGACTGCTCCTGCGTCAGCTGTCGGCGGAGCAGGACGACGGTGCGCAGGTCCTGGAGGGTCAGGGCGAAGCGGATCTGGCTGGCGAGCGTCGCCCGGCGCTCCGCCTGCTCGATTGACAGGCCGCCGACGCCGAGCACACCGGCCACGACGGCGGTCACCGACAGGAGGAGCACGGCGAGCGAGGGCGGGTGGAAGCGCAGGGGCATCAGGGCCAGCTGGCCGACGAGCGTCATGGGGGACGTCACCCGGCCGGTCACCACGTCAGCCACCGCCCACCCGACCAGGGCGGCCGCCAGCGCGCTGGCGATCCAGGGGCGGACCCTCCGGCCGCAGCCCACCAGGCCCACGCCGGCGGCGGTCGCCCCGACGACGGCGCCCACGCCCCCGCCGACCGCGGCCCACTCGGGCACGCCGCCCGGGAGGCGCCGGGCGGCGACCACGGCGACGCCGGCCCCGACCACCAGCCCGACGAATGCGGAGAACCGGACCTGGTGCACGGCCGGGCCACGCAGCGCGTCCCGGCGCGGCACGGGGGCGAGCAGCACATGGCGGACGTCGGCGGCGGGCAGGACGAGGGGCCCGCCCCGGGAGCCCGAGCGGAGCGCCACGGCGAGGACCACCGCCACCCCCAGACCGACGACCGCGGGTCCGTGGGCCACGACCCGGGCCACCTGGTCGGCCGTGGCCCGCTGGTCGCCGATCGCATCGCTGCCCAGGAGGACGGCGATCGCGCAGCCGAACGCCGTCAGGTAGGCCTGGTAGAAGCCCTCGAAGACGTCCACGCCGGCGGCGCGGTTGCGCCGGCGGGCTCTCCCCAGGTCGTGCACCACCGTCGAGGCCGGGGCGCCCGCGACGCCGGCCGGGCCCCCGGCCGCGCCGACCAGCGGATCGGGGTCGATCCCGTCGTCGCGCCGGCTGGCTGCCTGTCCCATGGTGCGCACGCTACCGGCCGTGGGCGCCTAGGATTGGCCCATCGCTCCTCGCTTGTCTCCTCGACGGGGCCTGTGGGCGGTCGCCATCGCGATCTCGGGTGCCGTCGTGCTGACGGTGCCCGCCGCGGCCCAGAGCCCCCACGGGCCGGGCACCCGGACGGCCGCCGGCGCACCCGCCGGCACCCCGCCCGCTTCGACCCGGCCCCGGGCCTGGATCCTCGTCGACGCCGACCGGGGAACCGTGCTCGACGCCGGCAACGACCGCGTGCTGCTGCCGCCCGCCAGCCTGACGAAGCTGCTCACCGCCCTCGTGGCGGCCCACCACCTGGCTCCCACCGACACCCTGACCGTGAGCGAACGGGCTGCCGGCGAGCCCGCCAGCAAGATCAACATGAAGGCGGGCCAGGTCTGGACGTTCCAGGACGCGCTCTACTCGCTGCTCGTCTCCTCGGCGAACGACGCGGCGGTCGCCATCGCCGAGCGGGTGAGCGGGAGCGCGGAGGCCTTCGCCGCCGAGCTGGGCCGGGCCGCGGACGAGCTCGGGCTGCAGGACGCCCCGGTGCTGCGGGACCCGGCCGGGCTCGACGACAACTTCTCGGTCGCCGGCGGGAACCTGCTCTCCGCCCGGGACCTCGCCATCGTGGCCCGGGCGGCGCTGGCCCAGCCCCTCCTGGCCCAGGTGGTCGCCGCGCCCGTGTACCCGTTCACGGGGCCCGACGGCGCCCACCACCGGCTGGGCAACCACAACCTGCTCCTCACCACCTACCCCGGCGCCATCGGCGAGAAGACCGGCTACACCCGCAAGTCCGGGGAGGACCTCATCGCCGCAGCCCGGCGCAACGGCCGCACCATCCTCGCCGTCGTCCTGGGGGCGCCGAACGTGTGGCAGAACACGGCCGACCTCCTCGACGAGGGCTTCGCCCTGGGGCCGTCGGCCGCAGGGACGGGTGACACGCTCCCGGCCGTTCATCTCCCCGGACAGATCCCGGTCCTGGTCCCGGTCCCGCCGGCCGCCACCACCGGTGCGCCGCCGGTCGGGCCGGCCCGCGCGCGCGCCGGCGGCGGCCGTCACGGGGTCCTGCCGATCCGGAACGCCCTGCTCGGGGTCGGCCTGGTCGGGGCCGGCAGCGTGGGGCTCGCGGCCCGGCGTCGCCAGGTGCTGGCCCGGCGGCGCCGGCGGAGCGCCGCCTTGGCCCACCTGCGGCCACGGGCGCCTGCCGAGCAGGCGGGCCGCGCAGACCGCGCCCGGGCGGTCTAGCCGCCGCTGACGTCCTCGACCCGCTGCCGGCCCCCGCTGATGAAGGGCATCATGGCCCGCAGCTCGGCGCCCACCTTCTCGATGGGATGGGCCTTGCCCGCCTCGACGAGGCGTGTGTAGGTGGGGAGGCCGTTGCGGTTCTCCGCCACCCACTCCTCGGCGAAGCGGCCGTCCTGGATCTCGTCGAGGATGCGTCGCATCTCCGACTTGACCGCGGCATTGATGACCCGCGGCCCCCGGGTGAGGTCGCCGTACTCGGCCGTGGTCGAGATCGAGTAGCGCATCCCCGAGATCCCCTGCTCGTACATGAGGTCGACGATCAGCTTCAGCTCGTGGAGGCACTCGAAGTAGGCGCTCTCGGGCTGGTAGCCGGCCTCGACCAGCGTCTCGAACCCGGCCTGGACGAGGGACGTCAGGCCGCCGCAGAGCACGACCTGCTCGCCGAAGAGGTCCGTCTCGGTCTCCTCGGCGAAGGTGGTCTCCAGCACCCCCGCCCGGGTGGCCCCGATGGCGTGGGCGTACGACATGGCCAGGTCCCGGGTCTTCCCCGAGGGATCCTGGGCCACGGCGATGAGGGCCGGGACCCCGCCACCCTCGGCGTAGGTGCGGCGCACGAGGTGGCCGGGGCCCTTGGGGGCGACCATCCCGACGTCGATGCCCTCCGCCGGCGCGATCAGGCCGAAGCGGATGTTGAACCCGTGGGCGAAGAACACCGCGTCACCCGAGTTGAGGTGCGGCGCGATCTGCGAGTCGTACACCGCGGCCTGCTCCGTGTCGGGAAGCAGGATCATGACCAGGTCCGCCTCCTGGGCGGCCTGGGCGACCGGGACGACCCGCAGGCCCGCGGCCTCGGCCTTCGCCTTCGACGAGGAGCCCTCGCGCAGCGCCACGCGCACGTCGACGCCGGAGTCGGCCAGGTTGAGGGCGTGGGCGTGCCCCTGGGAGCCGTAGCCCACGATCGCCACCTTCCGGCCAGCGATGACGCTCGCATCGGCGTCCCTTGCGTAGTACACGTTGGCCATCGGGTCAGCCCACCTTTCCCTTCACGGAGCGAAGACGAGGAGTGTTGCGCTCGAGGCGGGCCAGCGCCACCCGGCCGGTCCGCTGCAGCTCGACGATGCCGTAGGGGCGGAGCAGGTCCTCGAAGTCATCGAGCTTGGTCGGCTGCCCGGCGAGCATGATGGTGAGGGCATCGGAACCCACGTCGATGATCTTGCCCTCGAAGACGCCGACCATCTCGATGACCTGGCTGCGGCTTCCCGGATCGACGCGGATGGTGGCGAGCATGAGCTCCCGCTCGACCGCCTGGGAGGGATCGAGCTCGGAGATCTTCACCACGTTGATCAGCTTGAACAGCTGCTTGGTGATCTGCTCGATGGGCGACGACTCGGCGTCCACGACGATCGTGATCCGGCTGAACCGCTCGTCGTCGGTCGGGGCCACCGCGAGCGATTCGATGTTGTAGCCGCGTCGGCTGAACAGTCCCGCGACGCGGGCGAGCACGCCGGCCTTGTTCTCCACCGTGACGGACAGGGTGTGGTGGGTGGTCGCCATCACCGGCCCGCCGTTCCCGTGCCCGCGGATCCCGTCCGGCGCAGGTCGGCCCCGGGCGTGATCCCGGGCGCCACGAGCACGTCGTCGTTCGACGCGCCCGCCGGGACCATCGGGAAGACCTTCTCGCCCGAGTCGGTGCGGAAGTCGATGACGACCGGACGGTCGTCGATCTGGTTGGCCTTCTCGATCGTGGGCAGCACGTCCTCGGGGGTGTCGACACGGAAGGCGGCGCAGCCCATCGCCTCGGCCCACTTCACGTAGTCCGGCAGGTCGGGCGAGAGGTACACCTCCGAGTACCGCTCGTCGTAGAACATCTCCTGCCACTGGCGGACCATGCCCAGGTAGGCGTTGTTGAGGATGGCGATCTTGACGGGGATGCGCTCCGAGGACGCGGTCACCAGCTCCTGGGCCGTCATCTGGAAGCACCCGTCACCGTCCACCGCCCAGACCAGCCTGTCGGGACGCCCGACCTTGGCGCCGATCGCCGCCGGGACGGCGAAGCCCATGGTCCCGAGGCCGCCCGAGTTGACCCAGGTGTAGGGGTGGTCGAACTTCCAGTACTGGGAGGCCCACATCTGGTGCTGGCCCACGCCGCTGGCGAGGATCGTGTCGTCCGGGCAGGCGTCCCGCAGGGTCTCGACGACCATCTGGGGCTTGAGCGGGCCGTCGTCCTCGGGTTCGTCGTAGGTCAGCGGGTGCTGGGCCTGCCACTGGCGCAGC
>Ga0209048_10004028_pt1 | contig 14123 bp, 9 predicted proteins | sample FrelakmetCRP12CR_FD_187146 | JGI IMG/M metagenome (GOLD analysis project Ga0209048, IMG submission 187146) | Freshwater lake sediment microbial communities from the University of Notre Dame, USA, for methane emissions studies - CRP12 CR (SPAdes)... | ecosystem: Environmental > Aquatic >... | reverse complement strand
GGATGTCCTTAAGAGTCAGTTCACATTCGTCAAGCTGGCCATCAGTAAAGAAGTTATTGATCGTTTTCTGAACCATACCCTGAATGCGCGCTGGAGTTGAATCATTAAGCGTGCGAGAGGATGCCTCTACCGAGTCAGCCAGCATGACCAGTCCTGCCTCTTTAGTCTGGGGTTTTGGTCCCGGATACCGAAAATCATTTTCGTCCACCGTCGCCTCAGCTGGGTTTTCTTTTTCTTTTGCCTTTTGGTAAAAGAAGGCGATCAGGCTCGTTCCGTGGTGTTGCTGGATAATGTCAGTAATGACGTTCCCGAGTCGATGTTCTTTAGCTTGCTCCACACCTTCTTTAATATGGGAGATAAGGATAAGGCTACTCATATTAGGTGAAAGCTTATCGTGTTTATTTTCGCTCCCTCTTTGATTTTCGATAAAATAAAGAGGCTTCTTCATTTTTCCAATATCATGATAATAGGCTCCTACTTTGGCCAACAAGGGATTAGCGCCAATTGATTCTGCGGCTGCTTCCACCAGGGAGCCAGTAAGGATAGAATGGTGGTAGGTTCCAGGAGCTTGCACAATGAGTTCTTTTAAGAGCGGGTGATTTAAATTACCCAATTCAAGGAGTTTAATATCTGTGGTATAAGAGAACATAACTTCAATAAGCGGTATAACTCCTGTAGCAATAATGCCTGCAAGAATTCCGCTTGAAAATCCTAAGATTAAATCACCCGTCAAAGGTTGCCAATCAAAAAAACCTCCGAGCTTAATTTTAAGGCAGAGGATAACCAGGAAATTAGCCACTCCCACTTCAAAGCCCGCTTTTAATAAGGTTGAACGTTGCCTGCAATATACGGCTTCGCGGGCTCCAATAAGACTTCCCAGCAAGGGATAAAAAAAGTAATCGATTTTATTACCGAGCACCATGGTGGAAAAAATCGAAATGAGAACGGAAAATATAGCTGCCTGCTTCATCCCCTTGACGACACTGATAACAATTGCTCCTGCGGCAACCGGGACTGCAAACCATAATGAATTTTCGGATAGGAATAATGATTCCGGTTGCGGTAAAGAGGCGCCAATCCTAATCATGATGGTGATAAGTATTAACATCGCACTAATAAAAGAAAGGTCATGACCCCATTGACGCGGATTGGGTGATTTTTCGGGAACAAAGAAACGAAAGGTTACCGAAAGAATCAAAAACAGGATGAGAAAGTTGCCTCCACTATAGAGGATGGGATTTCGGTCGGTCTTGAGTTGACTCAATTGGTTTAGTTTAAGGAGATGTTCGGGGTTTACTTTTTCTCCTTCCCGGATAATCATTTCTCCCTTTTTTATCTCAAAAAGTACGGGTTTAACCGCTCCCCTGGCAGCTTCCTTCCTTTCTTCGGTTTCAATTTTATTAAAGGTGAGATTTGGTTGAATCAAGCCTTGAACTATTTCTACAATCGGTTTTTCCAACGATCTCGCTGAGGGAGGAATCAATAGACGAGACTCTTTTTGAACTTTTAAGCGCGCCTGGTCAAGGTCAAGAATCTGGGAGAAATCCTGGAGATTAGTCTCTTCTCGAGTGGAAAAATCCCTGACTACAATTCCGCGGTCTTTTTCCGACAGGAGGAGCTCACGACTGCCCACAATCTTTTGCCCAAAAATAGGACTTAAGATTGTGTAAACATAATCAACAATCTTTGAATCAAATTTCCTCTTCTTAAGAACTGAAAAACTTGAGCTTGAGATAGATATCCCCATTAACTGTGCGAACTCTTCCTTGGTAATTTTTCTTTCTGCGTTGAGGTCGAGTTCCTTAAGTGAACTGAAGACATCTTCAGTCTTTCCCTCAAGTTCGCTCAGGAGGTTTGGGTCAAAATCATAAACCCCCCGAACACTTTCTGTGGCGCTTTTTCTTTTCTCCAGAGTGGATGGTTGGTCTTCGACCAAAAAGTCCTGAGGTGCCTTAATATCCTGGGGGACGACTTGACCTAAAGTATATTGATAAGTTCGGGAAGGCATCCGGGAGAAAATAATAAGACCTAAAAGCACACTTAAAAAAATAATGAGCGCCCATTTTTGGGTAGAATAAAGATTGACCTTAGGCAAATTTAAAGGCTGGTGGAAAAAGTCTCTTTTTAGCTTTCCCCTGCCTCGTCCAAAAGGAGCTGGGTTATTTTTTTTAAAAAGTTTCATGGCCTCTGTGAATAAGCGTCAATAATTTCTTGTACCAAAGGGTGCCGCACGACATCAATGCTGGAAAAGTAGATAAACTTGATTCCAGGAATGGACTTAAGGATTTCCTGAATCTCGATCAACCCGGAAGTTTTTTCCGGGGGGAGGTCAATTTGAGTTATATCTCCGGTAATCACTACCTTGGAATCAAATCCCATGCGCGTCAAAAACATCTTCATTTGTTCGGAAGTGGTATTCTGCGCTTCATCTAAAATGATAAAAGAATCATTGAGTGTCCGACCGCGCATAAAGGCTAATGGCGCTACCTCGATAATACCGTTTTGAATTAACCGGGAAGCCTTTTCAAAATCCATCATATCGTGGAGCGCGTCATAGAGGGGGCGGAGATAAGGGTTTACCTTTTCCAGAATGTCGCCCGGCAAGAAACCCAACTTCTCTCCTGCTTCCACTGCTGGCCGCGTAAGGATAATGCGTTCCACTTCCTTGTTCATTAATACAGCGATCGCCATGGCCATAGCCAAATAAGTTTTGCCGGTTCCCGCTGGTCCAATGGCAACCACAATATCATGTTTTCGAATAGCATCGATGTATCTTTTCTGGTTGACGCTTTTGGGGGTAATAAATCTTCTTTTGGTGGCAATTGGAATGTTATCAAGAAAAAGATCTTTCAGGTTAACTGACGGGTTATGTTTGAGAATACGAAGCGCAAAGGCTATATCCACGGGATAAACAGAGTAGCCGCTTTTAATTACTTCATAGATTTCAGTGAGCAACTTTGCCGCTAAACTTACTTTTGCTTCATCACCGCTGATGGTAATCTGATTGCCTCGTACGTGGATGTTGACGCCGACTTTTTCTTCCACCGTCCGGACATTACTATCTCGTTCGCCAAAAAGGATCTTCAAGACATCATTATCCTCAAAGATAAGGCTTTGAAAGTTTTTATCGGCACTCTGGGGTGATAATTTTCTCGTCATAATGGAAAAAGTAATTCGCAGGAAAGAAAATGTTACTGATAAGAGTTCTTAGTTGCCAATGATTTGAACAACTACCTCTCTCTCCCTCGGACGATTATCAAAATCGAGGAGGATAATTTGCTGCCACGCCCCGACCAGCAATTTTTTATTAGTCACGGGGACATTAAGGGAGGGGCCCAACAAACTGGCCCGAACATGGGAATATCCATTGCCATCGCCCCATCGGAGGTTGTGTTGATAGGAAATATTTTGAGGAGCAATTTTTTCAATAGCCCGAATTAAATCGTTTACCACCCCTTGTTCATATTCAATGGTGGTAAGAGCAGCGGTTGATCCAGACACAAATAAAAATACCACTCCTTCCTTGATGCCCGAGTTTCGAAGGGCTTCGGTTACCTGGGGAGTGATATCAATAACATCAGTATTGCCAGAGGTCTGACAGTGAATCGCGGTGCGGTGTATTTCCATAAAATATCGTTTTTTTGCCCAAACTAAAGATAATAGGCACGTTATTAGTTACCATACCAAAACCCAAAATGCAAGTATTTCAACATGGATTTTTAAAATATAATCAATTGAATTTATTTAGTTATTTATCAAAATTTATTATTTTAAGAACTTGAAGGACTTAAGTCACCATGATAGAGTTTTAAAAACTTGTTTCCTCAAATTCGGTTCTCGATTTTCCTTAAGAAAGGTCGTTTTATGGAAAAAATTGATAAACTTTTTAAAGACTTAGTATTTCTTATCCGTACGCTAAGGGGAGAAGGAGGGTGCCCCTGGGATAGAAAACAAACAATTGAGACCTTGAAACACTATCTCTACCAAGAATTTGAAGAGCTTATGGAGGCATTAGATAAAAAATCTCCGGAGAAAACCCAGGAAGAAATGGGTGATTTAATTTTTTTGCTTCTCTTTTGTGCGGAAATTGCCCGGGATGAAGGTGATTTCAGTATTGGGGATGTGTTGGAAAATGTAAAAAAGAAGATGGTCGGCCGTCATCCCCATGTTTTTGAAGGCCGGGAAGTAAATAATATTTCCGAAATCAGAGAAAACTGGAAAGAGATAAAGGAAAAAGAAAAAGTCGTTGTTTCACAACGCACCCTGAAAGAAAAACTCCCCCGCCATCTTCCTGCTTTACTCCAGGCCTACTGGGTAAGTAGGCGTTTGCGTGATAGCACGTCTCCTTTAAAAGTGGTGGGAAAATTGGAAGAAGAAATGACGAAGCTTAAGGAGGAATTAGTTGCAGAAAACCAAGAAATGTTAAAGCAGTGCTTAGGAGATATGTTTCTGGATTTAGTCAATCTCAGTCGATTTATAAGAGTAAATCCGGAAGCATTGATACGGGAATCTCTTTTGAAGCGTATTCAAGAAAACCCTAAGGTTTAAAAAATAGTGTTTTTGAAAAAGTTTTTCGCTCCTTGACATTATGAGGAAGAATTGATTAATATAAGCAAACAAAATTAAAAACTTTTTTCGGTAAAAGGGAAAAATTTTTCTACGTCCAGCTTCTCATGCAGCAACTCAATAATGATCAACCGGGGTGAAAGGCGAACTTTCCCACGTAAGCTTTGTCTGCTCATGGTTAGAGAAAACGAAACATACTAAACCGATGGTGATAAGCTTGGTGAACGTGTTGATCTTCACTAAAAAAATAAACACCCATTAAATAAATAGTCTGATTTATATTTTGTTTGTCTCAGGAGACTTCTGATTAAAGTTTTTACTCTCTCACAACATTACGGAGGATTGCTATGAAAAAACATCTTCTAAACTATGTGCTTTGTTTTTGCCTCGGATTGCTTCTTTTTTTCGTAATCGGATTGTTGCCTGCCTGTAATAAAACGAACGAACAACCTCAAAAAGCTCAAGAAGGTACCGTGCCGACGCCTCCACCCCTTACTGCCACTCCGACTCCAGCGGTTTCTCCTCAAGGACCTTTAGACTTACGAACGGCAATCATCCAGGTTGCCGAACAGACGATCCCGGCAGTAGTGCACATTGAGGTGACTGAGCGTCAAACAGCACCCAGTCCCTTTGAAAATGACCCCTTTTTCCGGTTTTTCTTTCCTGACATCCCTCGAGAGCAGAAACGGGAATTGAAGGGGATCGGGACTGGCATCCTCCTCGACACTAAAGGTCATATCCTTACGAATAATCATGTGGCCGGAGGGGCAACCAAGATTCAGGTGCTTCTCGCTGATGGTAAAACTTTTCAGGGAAAATTAGTGGGGGCTGACCCAAAAACCGACTTGGCAGTCATTCAAATCGAAGCCAAAGAACCGCTTCCGTATGTTACCTTTGGTGACTCTGACAAAGTGCAAGTGGGGGAGTGGGTAGTTGCCATTGGGCATCCCCGTGGTTTAGACCAGACCGTCACCCAGGGGATCATCAGCGCAAAACACCGCACTGGTATTACTGACCCTAACTCATATCAAGATTTCCTTCAGACTGATGCGGCAATAAATCCCGGCAACAGTGGCGGACCTTTACTTACTCTTGCGGGGAGCGTAATCGGCATCAATGCCGCCATTATCTCCGAATCAGGAGGTTATGAAGGAATCGGTTTTGCCATCCCCAGCAATATGGCCCTCCATGTTGCTAACGCTCTTATTGCCCGGGGTAAAGTGGAGCGCGGGTGGTTGGGCGTGAGCGCTCAGGACCTTACCCCGGACCTTGCCCAGTCGTTTGGATTGGGGTCTTCCAAAGGAGCTTTGATTGCCGAGGTAACGAAAGATGGACCAGCGGATAAAGCGGGGATCAAACGGGGCGATGTGGTGCTTGCTTATAAAGGCAAGGAAACCCCTGATGCCAGTACCCTGAGAAATGAAGTAGCCAATACTCCTATTGGCGAGCAGGTAACAATAACCATCTGGCGTGACAAAGAACGGAAAGAACTTATGGTCACTGTTGGGAATTTAGAAAGTGTCACTAAAATAACCCGTGCGTCCCTTAAAGAAAGGTTAGGTGGAGAATTTCGAGCAGTAACTTCGAAGGAAGTAAATAAATATAATTTGGAGTCTCAATCAGGGGTGGTGATTACCTTGGTAGATCCCAAGGGAGCGTTAGCTGAAGCGGGCTTTGAGGTGGATGATATTATTCTTAGTATCAATGGTGCGCCGATTGATGACCCATCAACCTTTGCTGAACTTATCAGCAAAGTTCCTCCTCGTCAAAAATTGGCGGTTCTGATCCTGGACCACCGAACGGGGAATGCCACCTATGCCCCATTGGTAGTGAGATAAATTTCCTTCTTAAGAATTCAGAAGGGAGTTTTCTTTCCTAAGCGGAAATGTTTACTGCCAAGAGCTATTTCGAATTAATCGCCTTTGGTTTTGGTATGGGGGTTTATGGTACCCTCATTGGGGCAGGGGGAGGTTTTGTGTTAATGCCCCTGTTGGTTTTACTGGATCCCCCACAGAATCCGGAAAGGCTCACAAGCATCTCGTTAGCGGTAGTTTTTTTTAATGCTGTATCGGGATCCGAGGCTTATGCCCACATGAAACGGATTGATTACCGCTCGGGAATCATTTTCGCTCTCGCCATGATTCCCGGTGCCATTTTGGGAGCAATTCATACCATTATCGGTAATAACCTTTATGCATCTCAAAGATGATAAACCTTGAGTCTTTAGTTTCTACGTATGGCTATCCAGCGCTTTTGATAGGAACTTTTCTTGAGGGTGAAACCATTTTGGTGATCGCCGGTTTTTTGGCGCATCGCGGTTACCTTAAACTTCCCTGGGTTATTGTCTTCGCCTTCCTGGGAACCTTCGCAGGAGATCAGCTCTTTTTCTGGCTTGGTTGGACAAAAGGAGCGAATTTTCTGATGAGGAGACCCTCCTATCGAGTCCGGGTTGAGAAAGCCCAGAATCTTCTTAAAAAGTATCAAAAGCTCATTATCTTAGGATTCCGTTTTGTCTACGGACTGCGCACCGTAACACCTTTTGCCATTGGTATGGGCAAGAGTGATGCCAAACAGTTTATTGTGCTTAATGCGACTGGTGCGATGGTGTGGGCAATGATAGTGGGTAGCGGAGGCTATTTGTTTGGTAATGTCTTGGAGATTATCATTGGCGACATCAACCACTACGAATTGGAAATTCTGACAGCAATGGCTCTTGTCGGCTGTGTAGTGTGGCTGGTGCATTTTTATCGCCATTGGATTTCTAAAACACTTTCACGATTATAAATGAATAACTACATGAACGAAATCCCCAAAGTTTTCTGGAGCGTCCCCGCTCCTGAACTGCTTCGCCGGCTCAACACCTCCCCTCAGGGCCTGACGCACCAGGATGCCGGACAACGCCTCAGTCAATTTGGGGAAAATCGCCTAAAGCCCCAGAAACGATTGAATGTCCTTTCACTCTTCGTTTCTCAATTTAAAAGTCCTATTATCCTCATACTGATTTTTGCTGCCGGACTTTCGTCTTTTCTCCACGACCCTACTGATGCACTTATTATTTTGGGTATCATTATTATAAGCGGTCTGCTTGGTTTCTGGCAGGAGAAAGGGGCTGCGGATGCAGTGGAAAAGCTGCTTAAAACCGTTCAAACGAAAACCAAGATTTTGCGGGATAACCAACCTGAAGAGATTCCTTTTGAAGAGGTTGTACCAGGAGATATTGTTCTTCTTTCTGCGGGTGGGAGTATTCCGGGCGACGGTCTCCTCCTTGAATCAAAAGATTTATTTGTTGATGAAGCAACCTTGACCGGAGAAACCTATCCGGCAGAAAAGACCATAGGAGTGATGCCCCCAGACACACCTTTGAGTCAGCGGACCAATACTGTTTTTATGGGAACCCATGTAGTCAGCGGCAGTGCGAAGGCAGTGGTTGTTCTTACCGGTAAAGAATGTGAATTCGGCAAAGTTTCCGAACGGCTTAAGCTCAGGCCACCGGAGACAGAATTTGAACGTGGTGTCAGGCGGTTCGGGTATTTTCTTCTGGAAGTAACGTTAGTACTGGTGATCGCCATTTTTGCAGTTAATGTTTTGCTCGCACGACCTGTGCTCGAATCCTTTCTCTTTTCTCTTGCCCTGGCGGTGGGGCTTACTCCTCAACTCCTCCCGGCAATTATCAGCATCAATCTTGCTCATGGTGCGAAACGTATGGCGATCTCGCAAGTTATCGTTCGACGGCTTGCCTCGATTGAAAACTTCGGTAGTATGAATGTACTGTGCTCTGATAAAACCGGCACCCTAACCGAAGGGAAGGTTCGATTACACGCGGCCCTCAGTGCTGACGGGAAGGAAAACGAAAAGGTGCTCTTGTATGCTTATCTCAATGCTTTTTACGAGACGGGCTTTATTAATCCAATTGATGAAGCCATCCGCACCCATCATCCCTTTGATGTGGCCTCCTATCAGAAGCTGGATGAAGTACCCTACGATTTTATTCGCAAACGACTGAGCATCATGGTTTCGGGGAATAATACTCAGGTGATCATAACCAAAGGTGCTTTGGAAAATGTGCTCGCTGTTTGCTCCCGAGCGGAGATGTCGCATGGCTCTATTGTGCCAATCGATGAAGTACTGCAACCGATTCAAGAACACTACGAAACATTTAGCAACAAGGGTTTGCGGACTCTCGGTATTGCTTACCGAGAAGTTGGACCGGACACAGCCATCACCAAAGACTATGAATCGGCTATGACTTTTCTCGGATTTCTCGTGCTCTTTGATCCGCCCAAGGCCGGAATTAGTGAAACAATCCGCCGACTCAAAACCTTAGGTGTTTCCCTTAAAGTAATTACCGGTGACAACCACTTGATTGCCGCCAATGTAAGCCAACAGATCGGGTTGGCGAACCCCCAGATACTCACGGGTTCAGACCTGCGTCGCATGAGTGATGAAGCGTTACTTAAGCAAGTGAATGAGGTGGAGATTTTTGCTGAGGTAGAGCCTAATCAAAAAGAACGCATCATTCAGGCTCTGAAAAAAGCGGGAAACGTTGTGGGTTACATGGGAGATGGCATCAATGATGCCTCCGCACTTCACGCTGCTGATGTGGGTATTTCAGTGGATAGCGCCGTCGATGTAGCCAAAGAGGCAGCGGATATTGTGCTTCTCGAAAAAGATCTGGATGTTCTGGTGAAGGGAGTAGTGGAAGGAAGGAAGACATTCGCTAACACCCTGAAGTACGTGTTTATGGCAACCAGTGCCAATTTTGGCAACATGTTCAGCATGGCCGGCGCCTCCCTCTTTCTTCCGTTTCTTCCTTTGCTGCCGAAACAAATTCTCCTTACTAATCTGATGACCGACTTTCCTGAAATGACCATCGCCACGGACAGTGTGGATTATGAGATGGTTGAACAACCGCGACGGTGGAACATAAAATTCCTCCGCAGGTTTATGATCACGTTTGGTATTTTAAGTTCAGTGTTTGACTACCTCACCTTTGGAGCCTTACTGCTCTTTCTCCATGCCACCACCGACCAGTTTCGGGCCGGCTGGTTTATGGAATCAGTGATTTCCGCCTCATTGATTGTGCTCGTTATTCGGAGCCGAAGGCCGTTTTTCAAGAGCGTTCCGTCAAAGTACTTGTTGCTGGCCACGATCATCATCGTGGGAATAACGCTCGCTTTACCTTTTGCGCCTTTTGGAAAAAAACTCTTTGGTTTTGCCGCACTACCCTTTTCGTTCATTTTGGTTATGGGGATAATTGTTTTTCTTTACATCGTGGGGGCGGAAATGGTAAAAAAATTATTTTACCGGAGTACAAAATTTTAAGAGGACAAATGAAATAAGAGGCCAGTGAATTATGGTCAAGACAAAGCTTCTGCATATCTTGGGTTCTCTCTTCGGAACACTTCTTTTTGTGCTGGCCCTCTGGGTTTTGCATACGGAACTCAAGACCTACCATTTACACGATATAGTCCGAAATATCCATGCACTTCCTGCCCATCGTGTTTATCTCGCGTTTTTGCTCACCGTGCTCAGTTATCTCATCATGACCGGATATGATACCTTAGCTTTACGCTATATTAAACGACCTCTTGGTTACGCCAAAACGGCGATTGCTTCCTTTATAGGGTATTCCTTTAGTAACAACATAGGGTTATCCATGTTAGCGGGAGGATCCGTCCGTTTCCGCCTTTATACTACCTGGGGACTTTCGGTCTGGGAAATTACTAAAGTAGTTTTCTTTTGCAGTGCTACGCTCTGGCTCGGATTTTTAACTCTTGCCGGGGTGATATTCATTATGGAACCCCTATCTATTCCACAAGCGCTGCATATCCCCTTTGCCTCAGTTCGGACGCTTGGGGTGGTTGCTCTGATTCCGGTAGGGGCGTTTTTAATGGGAAGTTTTTTGAGAAAGCAACCCCTGAAAATTCGGGACTGGGAGTTCACCATTCCTTCCATCAAACTCTTGGGCGGCCAGATGATTGTTGCATTGTTAGATTGGTTCGTGGCCGGATGTGTCCTCTATGTGCTTTTGCCTGCTACACCGAACCTCTCTTTCCTGGGGATTCTCGGGATATTTCTCTTGGGGCAACTTGCAGGCCTGGCAAGCCAGGTGCCGGGCGGTCTTGGTGTTTTTGAGACCGTGGTGCTTTTTCTTCTTTCCCCTACGCTCCCGACATCGGCAATTATCGGGTCACTTTTGGCATACCGGGGTATCTACTACTTGCTTCCGCTTTTAATCGCTATCTTTATGCTTGGTTCACTCGAACTTCTCCAGAAAAAACACTGGATTCAGAAGATAGCCCGCGGGTTTGGTCAGTGGCTTCCGGTGCTGGTGCCTCAGGTTCTGGCGTTTGCCACCTTTATTAGCGGGGCCATTCTTCTTTTTTCTGGGGCTACGCCAGGGAATAGCTGGCGTTTTCATTGGCTTAAAAAACTCCCCCTGCCGGTCGTCGAGATTTCTCATTTCCTTGGAAGTGTCGTGGGCATGGGGCTTCTTTTACTGGCTCGCGGTTTGCAACGAAGAATTGATGCTGCTTTTGTTTTAACCTCGACCTTATTAGCCGCGGGAGTTATATTTTCACTCCTTAAGGGACTGGATTATGAAGAAGGAGCAATTTTAAGCATAGTTCTGCTTGCCCTTCTTCCTGGCCAACGTTACTTTTACCGGCGGGCTTCAATCATTGACGAGCAGTTCACGTTCGGTTGGATCACCGCAATCATCCTGGTTTTACTTTGTTCGGTGTGGCTTACGATGTTTTCTCACAGCCATGTTGGATATTCGCATGATCTCTGGTGGAGTTTCACGTTTAAAGGCCATGCTTCCCGATCGCTTCGAGCGCTGGTAGGGGCAGTCGGGGTAGCTCTTTTCCTTTCTTTTAGTCGACTCCTCCGTCCATCACCTCCGAAACATATTTCTTCGCCGACAGAAAAAATGGTGAGGGTAAAACATATTCTTCAGCAATGCCACCAGACGTATACATATTTAGCTCTGCTCGGGGATAAGTCCTTTCTTTTTAGCGAAAAGGAAAACGCTTTCATCATGTACAGCGTTGCCGGCCGAAGCTGGGTAGCGATGGGAGATCCTGTTGGCCCCGAGGAAGAACGGTCTGAACTGATCTGGCGGTTTCGGGAGATGTCTGATCAGTATGACGGTTGGACGGTCTTTTATGAAGTAAGTCAGCGCAATATTCCGCTCTACCTTGATCTCGGGCTTACCCTTCTTAAGCTGGGGGAGGAAGGCCGGGTTTTGCTAAAAGACTTTTCCCTTGAGGGAAATACGCGCAAGGGATTCCGCCATAACTTAAACAGACTCGAGAAGGAGGGATGTACGTTTGAGATCATTCCTGTGGACGCTATTTCCTCATACCTCCCGGAGTTTAAGATTATTTCCGATGCCTGGCTCACGGAAAAAAACACCCGTGAAAAAGGGTTTTCCCTCGGATTCTTTGATGAGAACTATATGCGGCATTTTCCCGCAGGTCTCATCCGGCAAAACGGCAAAATAATCGCCTTTGCCAATATCTTGCAAGGTGCAGATAAACATGAACTCTCCATTGATCTGATGCGGTTTCTCCCTGAGGCACCTGCAGGGGTTATGGACTTTCTTCTCCTTCATCTCATCCTTTGGGGAAAAGAAGAACAATACACGTGGTTTAATCTGGGAATGGCACCCTTTTCCGGGTTTGAAGACCACGCCCTCGCTCCGCTCTGGAACCGGTTAGGATCCTTTCTTTTTCGCTACGGTGAACACTTTTACAACTTCCAGGGATTGCGGCAATACAAACAAAAATTCGATCCTGAGTGGGAACCTAAATATCTGGTATCCCCGGGAGGTCTTGCACTGCCGAGGATTCTGGCAAATATTGCCTCGCTGATTTCCGGAGGTATGAAGGGAGTGGTTACAAAATGAAACGCGGTTTTTTTGTTTTTCTGGTGCTTCTTGTGGGTATGGTCAATGTCGCACGTGCAGAAGAAGCCTTTCTTGAATACGGACGATTCGGCAAGGTCAGTCTTTATCAAGGGTCCTCCCCACCAGCTCACGTTGTGCTCTTTGTATCCGGAGACGGGGGATGGAACCTTGGGGTGGTGGATATGGCGAGAGAGCTTGCTACCCTTAATGCCCTCGTGGTGGGTATAGACATCGTTCACTTTCTCCGGGAATTAGGAAAGTCCGGGGAGACCTGTTCAAACCCGACGGCTGACTTTGAGATGCTCAGCAAATTTGTTCAGAAAAAGCTCAACTTTCCCCGTTACATCATGCCGGTGCTGGTGGGTTACTCCTCGGGGGCCACATTGGTCTATGCTGCTTTAACGCAGTCGCCTCCCAACACCTTTTGCGGGGCCATCAGCTTGGGATTCTGTCCGGATCTGTTGTTGACAAAACCGCTCTGTAAAGGACACGGACTTGACTGGGAGATAGGACCAAAAGGCAAGGGGTATATCTTCCTACCCGCAACCAATCTCCAGGATCCCTGGATTGCCTTGCAAGGTACCATTGACCAGGTCTGCGACCCTGCTTCCACTGAAGACTATGTGAAGAAGGTTAAAGGCGGAGAAATCGTAATACTGGCAAAAGTTGGTCATGGATTTTCAGTACCCAGAAACTGGATGCCCCAATTTAAGAAGGCCTTGCTTCGGATAGTGACAAGGGATAAAACAGTCCAACCGGGAGAAAGCGAATCAATAACATTTAAAAATCTCTCCCCGGTTGAAATTTCACCAGCAATTGTCCGCAGAAGCAGCAAGGCCGTTGCCTTTGCCCCTGTCAGGCAAGGAGCCGGACGAGAAAATTTTTTTGGACCTCATTTAATTTCCGGAGCAGACAAGGAGTAAAGGCACGATGAAAAGGATAGTGTTATTTATGCTTGTTATCATGATGGGAGGAATGATTACCTTCGCCCGCGCTGGAGAACAGACCGTGCAGTTCGGTCGCTTTGGCACGGTTCACCTTGTTCGGACCTCACCCCAGCCTTCCCATATCGCCCTTTTTATGTCCGGCGATGGTGGAGGATGTGAGCAGCGGATGGTTGACATGGCGCACGCGTTTGCTGAGCTTGATACGCTTGTGGTGGTGATTGATATTAACTATTACCTCAAGGCACTGGAGAAATCAGGTGATGTCTGTGCTTATCCTGCCGCCGATCTGGAAATACTGAGCAAGTTTATTCAAAAAAAGCTTAACTGGCCCCAGTACGTGACCCCCCTCTTGATTGGTTATTCTTCGGGCGCAACATTAGTGTATGCTATCGTGGCGCAGGCTCCGCCGAATACCTTTTGCGGCGCGATCAGCCTGGGTTTTTGTCCGGACCTTGCTTTGCCCAAGCCTCTTTGTCGAGGATATGGTCTGGAGTGGAAGACCGCGTCGCGCGAGAAGGGATATGTATTTCTACCGGCCACGAATCTTCAGACGCCCTGGATTGTTCTGCAAGGCATTACTGACCAGGTTTGTGAGCCGACGATTACTAAGGCCTTTGTGAAGCAGGTAAAAGGAGGAGAAATCATTATGCTGCCCACAGTTGGTCACGGATTTTGTGACCCTCCCAAGTGGATGCCGCACG
>Ga0209048_10004027_pt1 | contig 14124 bp, 15 predicted proteins | sample FrelakmetCRP12CR_FD_187146 | JGI IMG/M metagenome (GOLD analysis project Ga0209048, IMG submission 187146) | Freshwater lake sediment microbial communities from the University of Notre Dame, USA, for methane emissions studies - CRP12 CR (SPAdes)... | ecosystem: Environmental > Aquatic >... | reverse complement strand
TCGGCGAACTCCATCAACTGGGGCCGGCTCATGCCGCAGATCGCCTACTACGTGAGCGCCTACGCCGACATGGTCGCGCGCGGCGCCGTGGGCGCCGGCGAACCGCTCGACGTGTGCGTGCCCACAGGCAACTTCGGCAACATCCTTGCGGCGTACTACGCCAAGCGCATGGGCGTGCCCCTGGGCCGCCTGTTGTGCGCCAGCAACGCCAACAAGGTGCTCGCCGACTTCATCGCTACGGGCGCCTACGACATCGCGGCGCGCGGTCTGGTCAAGACGCCCTCGCCGAGCATGGACATCCTGGTCTCGTCGAATCTTGAGCGCCTGCTCTTCGACCTCTGCGGCGACGCGGCCGTCATCCGCGCCTGGATGCAGGAGCTCAGGGAGTACGGCCGCTTCGCGGTCGACGACGCCACGCGGGCGAAGCTGCAGGCCGAGGTCACCGGCGCCTGGGTCGACAACGACACCTGCCTGCGCACGATCGGCCAGGTGCAGCGCGAGCACGGCTACCTGCTTGATCCGCACACGGCGGTCGCCTGGAAGGTGGCGGAGGAGCTCGGCGGCGCGGACGCTCCCATGCTGATCGTGAGCACCGCGCACTGGAGCAAGTTCGCCGCCGACGTGGTCCGCGGCCTGCACGGTGTGCCAGCCGGCGCGCCGATCCCCGGCGCCGGCCCAGATATCGGACTGCTCGACGTGGTCACCGAGCTGGCGCCGGGCGCCACGGTGCCGCCGCAGCTGCAGGCCGTGAGAGAGCGCCCGGTGCGCTTCGACGCGCGCGTCGCGCGTGGCCGCGAAGCCGTGGAAGCCAGCCTGCGCGCCTGGCTGGGCGGCTCAGCGCTCTAGCAGCTCTTTCATCGGGCCCAGGTAGAAGTCGTCCCAGCCCACGTCGAACTCGTCTGCCTCGTCGTCGGGCACGTTGGTGTGCGCGAGCGTGAGCCTCGTGCCTTCACCCTCAGGCCTCAGTTCGAAAGTGGCGACTGAGGCTTCGTCCCACTCGACGTCGTCGCCCCACCACTCCTGCACCAGCCGGTGGGGCGGCTCCGCCGCCGTGACCGTGCCGAAGATGTCGCCGCCCCAGAGCGTGAAGGCGGCGCCGGCCTCGGCACGGATCTCAGCGGGCCCGCCGCCCCACTCGTCAATCAGCGTTGGGTCGGTCAAAGCGCGCCATACCGCTGCGGGCGGCGCGCCGATGAAGTAGCTCTTGGTCAGGTCCATGGGTCACCCCCGATCGCGTGTCATGCCGAGGTGATGCCCGGCGCCACGCCGGACGAACCCACGGACGTCAGATCGTGTGCCGGCATCGTCAACACCACGGTTTACAAAACTTGCAGAATCTGCAAAAGTCATCAGTATGGACAGAGACCCCGTTCCCGACGAAAGGCTCGACGACTTGCCCAGCGTCTCACTCACCGAGTTGCGCGAATCGCTCCCCGACACCATCGGGCGGGTCGCTCACGGCAAAGAGCGCCTGCTTATCAAGCGCCACAACCGCCCGGTCGCCGCGGTCGTGTCCATGGACGACGTGCGTTTGCTCGAGATGCTCGACGATATGCTCGACCTCGAAGCGGCTTCTGAGGCGCTGGAGGAGATCGCCAACGGCGGCGAGCTCAAGAGCGCCGCCGAGTTCCGCAAGGAGTTGGGGCTCTGAGGCGGCGTTGCGCTACGGAGTCTTCTACAGTACCGCGGCGCAACGCGAGATCATCAAACTCCAGCAGAGACGCGAGCGGCGACGCATTCTTGACGCGATCGACCGGCTCGCACGAGATCCGCGCCCTCCGGGCTCCCGCAAGCTGACGAACAGCCCGCTGTGGCGCATTCGCGTCGCCGACCACCGAGTCATCTACTCCATCGACGACGACGTCGCCGTTGTCGTCGTCCTGCGCGTCGCTCACCGCACGAGGGTCTACGAAGTCGATCTCGCAGATCTCCAGAGGCGGGCCGGTGAGGCGATACGGCGTAAGCGCCTGAGCGAGGAAGTCTAGGCGTCGGCAGCGGCTGGCGTGAGCCGCAGCGCGCTGCGGCTCGGCCGCCTGGCGTGCAGGAGCAACAGCGTGGTCAGCACCAGGGTGATCCAGACCTTCGCCGACCGCGAAACGGAGCGCTTCTACACTGCGGGCAGATCCCGCCGTATGCCGGGGCGGCCGGACGCCAGGGCGGCATGTAGCGAATCGGTAAGATAAGGATAGGCCGTCTTCCTATCTGACCGATGTGCACTACCCCGCGAGTCGGCCCCTGAGGCCATGCCGCACGAAGTGCACGGGACGGCGGGTGGACTACCACTGAGAGGAGACGGCATCATGGTCAGTAAGGGCTTGCCCGCCATTCATCCGGGCGAATTCCTGACGGAAACGCTTGAAGAGCTGGGCTTCTCCCAGGCGGCGTTCGCGCGCGTCATCGGGGTGTCGCCGATGCGGATATCGCATGTGATCAAGGGCGCGCGTCCAGTGACGGCGGAACTGGCCCGGTTGTTCGGACGGGCCTTTGACCAGTCGCCGAAGTACTGGCTCAACCTCCAGGACGATTACGACCTGAAGACCGCCGAAGCCAGCATCGGGCCACGTTTGCGCGCCATTCATTCCGTCACTCACGCGTAGTTCCCTCCGCGGCCGGGGCGAGCGGCAGGACGATGCGACTCGGCCGCTCGGCGTCGTGGAACACCGTCTGGTGGGCCACGCGCAGATCGGCGGCGGTGTCGGCGCCGAAGGCGCGGCCCGTGTTCGGGTTGCGGTCCCAGCGGTCGAAGGCGCTGCTTGAGACCTCGACGCCCACGCGGTGACCGGCGGCGAACTCGTAGCCCGTCGCCGCCATGTCGACGTGCAGCTCGTAGACCTCTCCGGGCGCCGCCGGTGGCGCGGCGTGCTCGCCGGCGCCGTCACGGAAGCGCAGCCGGCGGATGCCTTCCTGCACCAGCTGCGCGTAGCCGTCGGGCCAGATGTCGACGAGCGTGACGGTGAAGTCTGTGTCGGGCGCCGAGGTGCTCACGAAGAGCGTCGCCCCGAGCGGCCCGACGACCTCGAGCGGGTCGGCGAACGGCGCCGTGACGTAGCCGAGCACGTCCGCGCGGGCCACGATGTGCCGGCGGTCGGCGAGCGTCCCGGCGGCGGCCCAGGCATCCTTGCCGACCCAGTAGTCGGCCGGGGCGGCCGGGTCGTAGTCGAACACGTCGGGTGGTTCGGCGGCGGGCGCCTGCTGCGTCAGCCCGCCGCCTCCCCGTAGGTGGAAGTCCGTGAACCGCGTCCCCGGCAGCGGCCACTCCGCGGCCTCACGCCAGCGGTCGGCGCCGAGGACGTAGGCGCGCACGCGCGACGTCTGTGCAAAGTCGTCGCTCTCTCCGTGGCGAAGCCAGTGGTCGAAGAAGAGGCAGACGCGGTCGTTGGTGATCCCCTGCGCGCCCAGGCTCAGACGTCCGGCCTTCCCTGTGTCTTCTGTGGTCAGCTCGTGGTCGGCGGGGCTGATGGTGAGCCACTGGTTCTGGCGCACCGTGTCGTAGATGTTGCGCTCCTGGATGCCCAGCCAACCCTCGAGCGAGCCGCGCAGGAAGTTGTCGTACCACCCGGTCCAGTGGAACACGGGGATGTCGAGCTTCTGCCACAGCTCCGTGAGGTCGTACCCCGCCCAGAGCTCGTCGCGCTCGGGGTTGGACATCGCCAGATCGTAGAGATGACTGGGCAGGCCCGCGGCTCGCGGCAGGTCCTTGAGCGGCAGGTGCCCGGGTTCGAGCCGCAGCCAGTTGATGTAGCCGCGGTGGGCCTGGTCGCAGATCCACAGGCCCGACGTCTTCAGGCAGAAGGCGCCGCCCTCGAAGAGCAGCCGGTATAGATCGAGGCCCATATCGCCGGGGGCCAGGCAGCGGAGTGCCGGATGAAAGCGCGCGGCCGCAGCCCACTGCGTGAGCGCGAAGTACGACTCGCCGACCATGCCGACCTGGCCGTCGCACCAGGGCTGCGCGGCGATCCAGGCGATGGTGTCGTAGCCGTCGTCGGCCTCGTGGGCGACCGGGGACCACTCGCCCTCCGACTTGAACTTGCCGCGCACATCCTGGATCACGCAGACGTACCCCTTGCGCGCCCAGTAGCGGCCGTGGGCGGGCATCGCGGCGTAGGGCTCGTCCTTGCCGTACGGGAGGCGGATGAGGACGGCCGGGAGGCGCTCCTCGAGCGCCCGGCCGTCCTCATCCGCCGGCCTGTACACGTTCGTCGACAGGCGCACGCCATCGCGCATCGGTACCATCGCGCCACGCTGCTCGACGACCTTGGGGTGACGGAGTGGCAGCTCCGTGGGCAGCTCGCGCCTCGGCAGCTTGAAGCGCTTGTCGAACTCGATCAGCGCCCGGATCGCCGCCCATTTGAGGTCGGCACGGACGTAACCCAGAAGATGCTTCCCCACACGATGCTGCGCGATCACTGGCCGCCTCCCCCAAGCCTGGTCACCGCATGGTACCGACTGTCGGGCATCAGGTATAGTCGCCGACGAACGCGGGTCGTCTTTCACTCTGCCGCGACATCTGCACCGAACGGCGGGCGGCGGAGACGCCGCCAGCCGCGTTTCTTTCAGCCGCGCACATGGGTGAGCGGCATCCGGGAGGGGATGTGACCGTGTCGTGAGCGCCGACGCGCGGCAGGCAGAGGTGACAGCGGAGTCCCGCTATCCGCGCGGGCTGTATTTGCACGTCATCGTCGTGTCGCTCATCGGCGGCTTCGCCGTCATGGCGTGGTTCATCGCCTATGAGGGTCTGAACAAGCTCATCTGGGACAACAACTTCGTCGCCGGTCACGCCTGGATGTTCCCCGTCATCTGCCTGCCGTTCTCTCTGCTCGTCGGCCTGCTGGTGAAGTACGCCAAAGCGCCCAGCAACCTCGACGGGTCCATGCTCGACAGCCTCACCGGCAACGTGACCCACCTGAGGTGGAAGGACCTGCCGGTCACCGTCGCGCAGTCGCTGGCCTCACTGTTCTCCGGAGCGGTGCTCGGCCCCGAGGGCGCCATCGGCAACATCGCCAGTAAGGTCGCGGCCATGTACTGCGACGTCTTCAAGATCCCCGCCGACCGGCGTCCCAAGCTGATCTTCGCCAGCGTCGCGTCGGGGTACAACGGGCTCCTCGAGAACCCCGTGTTCACCGCCGTACTGGGCACGGAGATCGCGGAGACCAAGCAGCAGGGACTCAGCACCCTGCCCGCCGCCCTCATCGGCGGCGGCGTGGGCTACGGCGTGTTCCTGCTGCTGCACGAGACCGGTTTCGCCGACTTCCTGCACCTGCCACAGGTGCAGAGTTTCCGCCTCCTGGACGCAGTGCTCATGGTGCCGCTGGCCCTGCTCGGCCTTGTGCTTGCCGTGCTCACGGCGCTCTTCATGAGGATCGCGGCGGGGTTCTTCGGCCGGTTCAAGGACCGCATCGTGACCAGGGCGCTGATCGCCGGGGTGATCTTCAGCGCGGTGGGGCTGTTCGCGCCGGTCGTGATGTTCTCCGGCGAGACGCAGGTGCAGACCGTCATCAAGAGCGCGGCAGGCTACGGCGTCGCGCTCCTGCTCGTCATGGCGGTCGCCAAGCTGGCGCTGCTCTCGGTGGGCTTCAAGAGCGGCTTTCTCGGGGGCCCGACCTTCCCGCTGGTGTTCGCCTCGGTGAGCGTGGCCCTGGCCCTGAACCAGGTGTTCACGACCGTGCCGATCGCGATCCTCGTGGCCGGCATCATGAGCGGCGCCGTGTACGCGCTGTTCCGCACGCCCCTGATGGTCGTGCTGCTCACGGCGTTCATGCTGGACGCCAGCCCGGACCTCATCGCCCTGATCGTGCTGGCGGTGGCGACGGTGATGATCGCCGCCCCGCCGCTGCAGCGCCTATTGGCGGAGCGACAGGCCCGCAGGGGAGCCGCAAGCGGGCGAAGGGTGTCGACAAAGTGAGCCTTGGGTAAGTGCCGAAAGTAGCCAGGGCACGTCAACAGAGCGAAGGAGTCCACGCATGTCCGACCAATCAGTCTTCCTCTACATCGGTGTCTACAGCAATCCGGTCTTCGCCCGCGAGGACCTCGAGATCGTCCGCGACCTGCACGCCGCGAAGATCATCGGCACCTACGACGCGGCCGTGGCCACCAAGGAGGCCGACGGCTCAGTCAGCGTGAGCAAGTGGGAGAAGCCCACGCAGCGCGGCGCCTGGACGGGCATCGCCGCCGGCGCCGTCGTCGGCATCCTGTTCCCGCCGTCGATCCTCGGCATGGCCGCGCTCGGCGGCGTCGCCGGCGGCCTCATCGGTCACTTCCACGGCGGCATGTCGCGAAGCGACGTCAAGGAGCTCGGTGAGCTCCTCGACGCCGGCGAGGCCGCCCTCATCGTCATCGGCCGCGACAAGCTCGACGAGCAGTTGCAGAAGGCCGGGGTCAGGGCGGAGAAGCAGGTCGAGAAGGAACTCAAGGTCGACGGCAAGGAGCTCGACAAGCAGCTGGCCGCGTCGGAGAAGGAAGCGGCCAAGGACTGACAGAGCAGCATCTAGCACGAGCGGCGGCGGACGCCCCCGGACCCGTAGATCCCCGGGGGCGTCCGCATAGACGGATGCTCGCACCAGAGATCACGGCACGAAGCGAAGCCGTGTGAGAGAAGGTAAGGACATGGCAGACGATCGGCAGCAAGCCCCTGAGGTCGAAGGCGCGTCGGAGCAAGGCAAGCGCCGGGCTCACAGGCTCCTCGAGCTTGAGTTCGGCAAGACCTACGACTTCGACGACCCGAAGCACGAGTGGCGGCGGCTGTTCTCCGAGCTGCTCGGCACGTTCTTCCTCGTACTCGTCGGGGCCGGCGGCGCCGTGGTCGGCGCGCAGTCCGACGGCGCCATCAGTCGTGCTGCCGCAGTCACGGCGCCGGGCCTCATGGTCATGGCCATCATCCTCTTCATGGGCGCCGTCTCGGGGGCGCATCTCAACCCCGCCGTCTCGATTGCCTTCGCGGCCCGCGGAGACTTCCCCTGGCGGCGCGTGCCGGGCTACGTCGTCGTCCAGCTGCTGGGCGCGACTCTCGCCTGCCTGTTCCTGTGGGCCGTGCTCGGCAAGCTCGGCATGCTCGGCGCCACTGAGCCCGGTCCGGGGATCGGCGCCACGCAGGCCATGCTCATGGAGCTGATCCTGACGGTCGGGCTCGTCAGCACCATCCTCGGCACCGCCTCGGGCGCGCAGAACGTGGGCGTCTTCGGGGCCCTGGGCGTCGGCGGCTACATCATCCTCGCCGGCCTCTGGTCGAGCCCGATCAGCGGCGCCTCGATGAACCCGGCGCGCTCGTTCGGCCCCGACCTCGCGAACTGGGACTTCACCAACTACTGGGCCTACATCGTGGGTCCGATCGCCGGGGCGCTGATCGCCGTCGGCTTCGCCTACGTCTTGCGGGGGCCAGGCGGCGGCAAGAGCGGTGCTGCCGCAGCGCAGGGTCGCATCGGCGAGTTGCGCACGACCGACGACAAGGAATAGGCCTCCGGGCTCACGCGCCCACAGGCTCGGCCACGACGATCATCGCCGGCGACTCGTCGGCGAAAGTCGAGCGGTCGTAGTCACCGTAGAGGGCGGCGACGCGGAAGCCGGCACGCACGAGGAGATGCTCGAGCTCATAGCGGAAGACGTACCGCAGGAGGATCTTCTCGGTGATCCGCCGCGTCACGCCGTCGGCTGCGACGATCTCGTACGTCACCTCGCACTCGTTGCACTGCTGCAGGCGGTCGTAGCCGATCACCGTCATCCACCAGCGGATGCGCCGGCCCTCTGTCCACTCGATCGACTCGGCGGTCGCTTCTCCATCCCCCTGCCCATCTTGGGCGAAGGAGGGCGGCGCCGGATCGGGGTTCGGCAGGTCGAGCACGAGCCTCCCGTGAGGAAGCAGGTGGCTGCGGCAGCGGTCCAGACACGCGAGCTGCTGCTCCACGGTGCGTAGCTGCTGGAACCCCGCGAACGGGCAGATGATCGCCGCGAAGCGCCGACCGAGGTCGAACGACGTCATGTCCGCGCGGAGCAGCTGGACCCGATCGCCTACCTCCGGTGGTTCAGACTGAAGCTTGGCGCGACAGCGCTCGAGCATCTGCGTGGAGAGGTCGAGCCCGGTGATCTCGTAGCCGGCACGCGCCAGCGGGAGAAGCACGCGGCCGGTGCCGCAGCCGAGCTCGAGGATCGGGCCGCCACCCGCGGCAGCGGCCATCGCCTGCCAGAAACCGGCGTCGTCGCGGTCCGCGTAGATGGCGTCGTAGATCGCCGCAAGCTCGACGGACTGGAAGGAGATGGAAACGTCCATGGGCCCGATGGTACACGAAGCGCGCGCGAGACCGCGCGCAGCGGCTCCCCCCCGGAACCCCCGCTACTGGACTTCTGCCTTACCCCTTGGTTACCATCGTCGAACGACTGAGGTTGCGAGACGAAGTCAGAGGGTATCAGGCACGTAGTGCGCGGCCGACTGCGACGCCGGGCCCGCCTCGTCACGGTGAACGGACCAAGGAGGAGAACATGCCATTTCTTTTGCGCGCTGCCGTCGTAGGCGGAGCGGCCTACCACGTTGGCAAGAGAAGGCAGCAGGGGCGCGACCAAGAGGCCGCGCAGCAACAGCAGATCGACGACCTGCAGTATCAACAGGATCAACAGGCTCAGGCGGCGGCTCCGGCAGCCGCTCCGGCCAGCGACGAGGACGGCATGGCCAAGCTGACGCAGCTCAAGTCGCTGCTCGACCAGGGCGTGCTCACCCAAGCCGAGTTCGACATGCAGAAGCAAAAGATCCTGATGAGCATGTGAACGGTCGGGACCTGACTTACCGCAAGGAGGAACGATGACACTTGGTCCGGTACAGATCCTGACCTTGGGCTTCGAGGAGCCGAACTTTCACGGCGCAATAATGGAAGTGCTCAATCGTCTGCGCGACCAGGACATCGTGAACCTGGTCGATGTACTCATCGTCGCCAAAGACGATGACGGCAACGTCACGCAGGTGGAGCTCAGCGACCGGCCGGAGCTCGAGAAGTACGGCGCGCTCGTCGGCGCGCTGCTGGGTCTCGGCGCCGCCGGCGCAGCGGGCATGGAGGCCGGCGCAGTCGCCGGAGCCGTGGCGATGGCCGACGGCAAGATGTACGACCCCGACGAGGTGTGGGTCCTCGCGGAGCAGATCCCGCCGGGCATGACGGCCGCCGTCGCTCTGCTCGAGCATCGCTGGGCGATCCCGCTGCGCGACGCCATCGCGGACACCGGCGGGTTCGTGCTCGCCGACGAGTGGCTCCACCCCGATGATCTCGTGCGCTACGGCGCCCAGGCAGCCGCGGAGTAGCCACGATCACAGATCGTCGAACCATGCGACGGGGGCGCTTTGGGCGCCCCCGTCGCGTTCCTCAGGCGCGCGTCGTCTCGATCACGTAGTGCCCTGCAGGTGGCGACGCCATCCCATGAGCAGGTCGTGCGCCGCCTCGGCGCCGATGATGGGACCCTCCGGCACGGGCAGGCGCGCCGGATGCAGCAGGAACGGCCGGGTCTGCGAGCCGCCCATGCCGCCGTGGAACGAGATCAGCTCCTCGAAGGCGCAGCCTTCGTCCAGCTGCTCGTCGTAGAAGCTGTTCACCATGATGTCGGCGACGTGCGTGAAGCCGTCTGTGCGCAGCAAGTGCCGCGCCGCCGTGGGCGAGAAGCCCGCCAGCGGGTCCTCGCCCCCCACGCGACCCTCGGTCAGGTAGTTCGCGCCGCCGGCGCCCAGCGCCACGGCGCCGTGCTCGGCCGAGTGGACCAGCAGCCAGCCGACGTGCGGGTGGGCGCGCAGCGCCGGGATGAGATCGGGGTGGCGCTGGTCGATCTCCTCCAGGGTAAGCCGCCGAGGCTCGTCCATGAGGTAGATGAGCCCCAGGTTGCCGGAGCCCATCACCACGACAGAGCGGTCGCCGACCTCGTTCTTGGCGGCAGCCGCCTGTTTCCGGCCGGTGGCCTCGCGGACCGCCTTACCGACGGCCGTGTCGTTCTCGTCGCCGGCCTCTAGGGGCGTGACGGCGCCGCTTTGCAGGCTCCGCCCCACGAGCTCCTCCAGGCCGTAGCCGTTGCGCTGTTTGAACGTGGCGCCCTGGGTCTGACCGTGGTCAGAGAGGACGATGATCTCGTAGGGCCGCGCGGCGTACTCGCGGGCCCGGGCGATGCGCCCGAACTGCTGGTCGATCTTGCGCAGGACCTCCATCGCGTCGGCGCGCTCCAGCCCCGAGTGGTGGGCTACCTCGTCGTAGCCCGCGAAGCACGCGTAGACCGCCGGCACGCCCTTCATCATGTCGTTGATGACGCTGAACACGGTGAGGTCGCGCACGAACACAGCCAGGCCGGCGCGCACGAGCCCGTACTTGAGCGGCCGCCGTCCGCGGGGCTGCACGTCGCGGCGGCTCGCCTTCGCCGCCGCCGTCCACTCGAGGACCAGTTCGTAGAGGAACAGCACGAGCGTGCGGGTGATGTTGTAGCCGTTGGCAAGGTAGGCCCGGTAGCCGGGGTTGGCGGTCTTCTCGGCCTCGATGCGGCTGACCGTGAGGATCACGTGGTCGGCCTCTCCCGACAGCAGGTTGCCGCGGCTGGCGCCGCCGCCGGCGAGCAGACCGTCCCCGCTGGAGTGGCGCTTCTCGATGAGGGCGCAATCCGGCGGGGCGGAGCAGGTCATGATGCGCCCCGACTCCTTCTCGACCCAGCGGAAGGCGGGGATGTCGTCGTTGGAGCCCAGCAGCAACCCCGCCTGAGAGGCTCCTGTCTGCGACGACAAGTCGGTCTCCCACTCGGCCAGGCGGTGCGAGCCGCTTGCCAGCCAACGCGCCATCTCGGGCGCGTGCCCGTCGCGCATGGCGCGCTGCAGCACCGGGCGGGCAAGACCGTCGATCTCGAGGTACAGGACGCCGGGCGTGTCCGTCACCACACGCTCGTGGGAGCGCCGGGCGACCCGCTGGACGACGCGCAGGCCGTAGACGTCGTCGTCGTTGGTCCCCAGCACCACCTCGAGCGCGACGGCGACCGCGGCCGCCACGAGAGAGACCAGCAGCGCCTGCCAGTACGAGGGCACCGTGAGAGTCCTGTCCGACAGATCGGCGGCGAGCTTGACCATCCAGGCGTCGAGCAACAGCACGAGGAGGAACCCGAGCGCGAGCATGTAGGGCAGGCGCAGCGCGGCGACCAGCGGCGGCAGGATCGCGTTGAGGACCGCGATGAGGGCCGCCGCTCCCAGGGCGCCGAGCGCGCCCTCGATCTTCACACCCGGCACGAGCAGCGCGGCGATGTACAGAGCGAAGGCGCTGACGGCCCATTGAAGGAGCAACCGGACGGGCCGCAGGCGCGGCCGTCCCGGTCGCCACTGCGGCCTCACGCCATACTGGTCCTCAGTGACCTTGGACACCGCGCGCTCCCTTCGATCATGCATGCCGGACGGCGACGCAACGTCGGCGCCGGGCTCCTCCATCCACCGGCCGACGCGGCGCCGGCATACGCGCCTTCTGTACTCCTCCCTTGCAGGAATACGAGGACTTGTACAGTAACCCCGTGGTGACCGCAATCATCTTCAGGGGGTATTCCATCATGAGAGAGGGAGAAGGCTGGATCGTGTTCGCGTGGCTCATGCTGCTGATCGCCGGCATCATGGGCGTCATCGACGGCATCATGGCGCTGTCGCGGTCATCGTTCTTCACCGCCTACGGCGCGCACTACGTCGCCAGCAACCTGAGAACGTGGGGATGGATCGCCCTGATCATCGGCATCGTGGAGATCCTCGCCGCCTTCAGCGTCATGCGCGGCGGCGGGTTCGGGCGCTGGATCGGCATCATCATCGCCAGCATCAGCATGTTCATCTGGCTCTTCTGGATCCCGATCGTGCCCTTCTGGGCCTTGATCATCATGTTCCTCGACATGCTGGTGATCTATGGCCTGGCCGTGTACGGCGGCCAGAGGCGCGAGGCCTGAGCGCCGCCGACAAGCCCATCCCGACACCTGGGGACACGACGAAGGGGCGGGGCGCCACTGGCGCCCCGCCCCTTCGTCGTGCGACCCGCGCCGACGGCGGCTGTCAGCGTGATGCGGGGTCGCCGCTTTCGAGACCGGGCAGGTTGTACAGCAGAATGCCGCGCATGACCCGCTCGAGGCCATCGAGAACCTCGGCCTCATCCATGTCCTGGAGTCCGGTCGCCGGCAGGACCCAGGAGTCCGTGGCGGCCCATCCGAGGAAGAGCGCCGTGAGGCACGCGATCACAAAGCGGGGATCGAGGTCCTCGTCGGTCCGTTCGCCTGGGGACGCGGAGGCAGCCGCGCGCTGTGCAAGTTCGATGAGCCGTTCGACCGTCGCCCACTTGCCCGGCGTCCGCTCGTAGGGCACGTCGTGCAGCGCCGAGCTCGCGACAAGCCGGACGTAGCTGCGATACTCGGTGAGCCCCACCCGCACGATGCTTTCCGTGGTCGCCAGGATGTCCGGGTTGTCGGCCGCCCAGCCCAGCATGTCGCCCTGCCTGCTCGACAGGACAGCGCGGAAGACGTCGGCCTTGCCGCCGAAATAGCGATGGACAAGGGCGTGCGAGATGCCGGCACGCTCCGCGATGGCGCGAACGGTGACATCACCGTAGCCGCGCGCGGAGAACAACTCCTCCGCCGCAGCGAGGATGGCCGCGGTGGTGGCCTCGCGCCCGCTCCTATTCTGCTCTCGTCCTTCGTTGCTCACGTCGGGACCACTCACTCTGCGCCAGATCGCGTCGGTGTGACTACCCTGCAACCCTACAGCATCTCTGTCCATCGTCTCGTTACCGCGTGGTAACATTCGCGCCACGCGAGTCACGATCCATCGCGCGGCGACGCCGGCAGGCAGTGGACACGTCCGCCGACCCTGACAGGCAGGAGCAGGAGAAGGACCTCAAGCACGCCTTCGGCGCCAGCAAGCACCAGAAGTAGCGGCAGCGCGCGGGGCGGCCGGCACGGTCGCCCCGCACAGAAAACGCTTCACGAGCGGAAGGAGTCACGGCATGGCCGACGAGAGGGCGAAGCGCATCGCAGAGCTCATCGAGCCGCTGCGCGTTACGCCCGGCTCCAAGGTGACCTTGACGAAGGACTTCGACCCCGGCTACAAGGCTGAGTTCGTCAAGAAGAAGGACGGGGTCGAGCTTCTGAAGCATGGGGTCGACCTTCTGACCGACTACCAGGCTCGCCTTGCGGCCCAGGACACACACGGCCTCCTCGTGGTGCTCCAGGCGCTGGATGCCGCCGGCAAGGACGGCACCATCAGTCACGTCATGAGCGGCGTCAACCCCCAGGGCGTCGCCGTGCACTCTTTCAAAGTGCCCTCCTCAGTGGAGCTCAACCACGACTACTTGTGGCGCTACGCCAAGGACCTGCCCGGTCGCGGCGAGATCGGCATCTTCAACCGCTCCCACTACGAGGAGGTCCTCGTCGTGCGCGTGCACCCCGAGATCCTCGAGCGCCAGCGGCTGCCGAAGCAGGCGCGCGGGAAGGACGTCTGGGAGCGGCGCTACCGCGACATCAACGACTGGGAGCGCCACCTCGTCGACAACGGATTCAAGGTCGTGAAGCTCCTCCTGAACCTGTCGCAAGAGGAGCAGCGCGTCCGCTTCCTCAGGCGTATCGACCTGCCCGACCACAACTGGAAGTTCTCGGCCGCCGACGCTCACGAGCGCAGCTACTGGGACGACTATCAGAAGGCGTTCTCGGAGATGCTCTCGGCGACGAGCACCGACTGGGCGCCCTGGTACGTGATCCCCGCCGACCACAAATGGTTCGCGCGGATCTGTGCCTCAGCCATCATCGCGAACGCGTTGATCGAGATCGATCCCCGCTACCCCAAGGTGACCCCCGAGGCACGCAAGGCGCTGGAGCAGACGAAGGTCGACCTGGAGGCCGAGGCGCCCGAGGGCGCCGCCGCCGACCCATTCCAGGCCGAAGCTGACGGCGTCGACGACAAGCCCAAGGGGAAGAAAGCGCGCAAGAAGGCCAAGAAGGCCGGCAAGTAGTCGCGAGAGGAGAATCGATGGCAACGATAGACCAGGCTTCGGCGAGCACAGGGGGGGCTACCCAGAGATGGTACGCGCTCGCCGCTGACGACGCCGTCAAGCAGCTCGGCGTCGACCCCGCCAAGGGCCTTTCCGCGGCGAAGGCCGCCGAGCTGCTGCAGAA
>Ga0209048_10004026_pt1 | contig 14127 bp, 14 predicted proteins | sample FrelakmetCRP12CR_FD_187146 | JGI IMG/M metagenome (GOLD analysis project Ga0209048, IMG submission 187146) | Freshwater lake sediment microbial communities from the University of Notre Dame, USA, for methane emissions studies - CRP12 CR (SPAdes)... | ecosystem: Environmental > Aquatic >... | reverse complement strand
GCCCCTCTGCTCCGGCCCACCGTCGCCGCAGTCCGTGGGCGCGGGCGAGGTAGTTGGTGGCACCGGTGGTCCGGGCGGTGAGGCGACGAACCCGGGTGAAGTCGGTTCCTCCGAGGAGGCAGAAGGCTGGAGGGAGAGCGGCTCGGTCGGAGTTGGCGACTCGGAAGGTCCCTCAGTCGACGAGTGCCCGAGCAGGTGGGCCTTCTCGGCTTGGAACTCCTCTTCGCTGAGGACACCCCGGTCGCGAAGTGCGACGAGCCTTTCGAGCCCGTCTGCGGTGCTCATCTCTCGCTCCCGTCTTCGGCCGTCCGCCAACAACACCGGGCCGGCCCCAATCATCTGCCGCGGGAGATGTCATGTCAATGGGAGTTGAGCGTGTGGGTGCCGAGAATGTCATCCGGATACCGTGAACAGGACTTTCGCGAATCGGCTCCGGGGGCAAGAAACTAGGCAATCGCCCTCTCGTCTTCTACCTCCGGGAACACATGGGGGACATCGCTGCGATTGACCCGCTCGGCGGCGAAAGCGGCTGGCGTCCCTTTGTCCGGTTGGCCTCTCGATGCTCGTCCTCTTGGCCTGACCCAGGTTGGGTCAGGCAGGCGCCCGTGAGATTGGGGAGCGATGCAATGAGCCTTTGGAACTACAGGTGCAATAGCCACAATGGCGAGTGGGCTGTCACGCCACCAGCGCGTATTCGCTGATCGCACCGAATATGGCATCCCTGCGGCGTAGCAACGAAGAGGGAGGCCACCACAGAAGCCCGATTTCGTCGCAACTAGCCAATTCGCGAATGTCCTGGTCAAGGTACCCGGATGACATTCTCGGCACCCACAGGTCCGGATCACCGTGTTCAACGACCGTTCGGTCGTGGCGGTGCCCGTCGGCGATGCGCAGCGACCCTGGCGTCATCGCTACCCCAGGATGCCTATGGACACGCTGCTCCTTTCCATGGACTGCGCCAAACCCCTCCACTGGCTTACGGTGTTCGGTGGGCTTTGCATGGAGTTTCCCTGGGACCCGGACCGGCTGCGCTGGTCGTGGATGAAGGGTTTCGATACGTACCTGCAAATGGTGCAGCGCCACCTTCTCGCTGAGGAGTTCGCCCGGCGGTTTGGCGACTGGCCCGTAGAAGACGCCCCACACGGGCTGCGCCGTGATGGAAGGCCGCACCCGTTGACAACTCCGATGACCTGGGCAGCTTGATGTTTCAGGCGACCATTTCGAATTCGTTCGGCTACATCATCGGAGTGCCGGTTGTCATCGCCGCACTTACCGGAGCCATCTCGCTCGTTCTGAGTCGACTCGGCGCCGCCGCCGACCGCCGCAGAGACCACTATGCGCAGGCCGTCCAGACTCTGGTGGCGTGGATAGAATTCCCGTACCGAGTCCGCCGTCGGACCGGTGATGATCCCGAGACTCTGGACACTCTGGCCGGGATCGGTCACGAGATCCAAGAGCGACTGGCCTGCCACCAGGCGTGGATCGCAGGGGAGAAGCCGGCCATGGCCGCCAAGTACTCCGAAGTGCGTGAGTCGGTGACGACTCTCGTCGGGCCGGCCATTACCGAGGCGTGGAGTACCGCCCCAGTATCCAGTCCCTCCGGAATGAACCTTGGAGGCTGGGGTCCAGCGGTGTCATGTCAGCCGCTGATGGCCGACTTGCAGCGCCATATCGAGCACCGATTCGGTTTTCGTCGATTGACCAGACCGGTGCGGCGTCGCGAGCAATAGCTTGGGAACTGACCACGGCGTGGTGTACTTCTTCCCTGGTCAGATGGGTTTAGCCGTTGCCCTACCCGCGAACCGCCATTGACCTGGTGGATCGGCGATGTGTGCAAATGTCAGAAGATCTGGTATTATTTCTGACATGACTACATCGACCATGGCTCAGATTCGAGGGGAGTTCGAGCGAACCGCGCCCGGTACGCCGATCCCGACGGCCCAGCTCTTGCGCTATGGCACCCGTGCTGCGGTGGACCAGTCCCTGACGCGCCTGGTCCGATCAGGTTTGATCCAGCGGGCCGCGCGCGGCGTCTATTACAGGCCGAAGTCGAATCGCCTGGTGGGCCCCGTTCCACTCGAACCCAGCGCACTGGTCAAGGCTCTCGCCAAGAGCCGCGGTGAGTCAGTAGCTATCCATGGAGCTGAGGCCGCCAGACAACTCGGCCTGAGTACCCAGACTCCCCTGTCGCCGGTGTATCTCACGTCTGGCCCCACGAGGACACTCCGAATGGGTAAGAACGTGATTCGTCTCCAGCACGCACCTCAGGGGGAACTGGCGCACGCAGGTCAACCCGCCGGAACGGCCCTCAGCGCCTTGCGTTACCTCGGTCCCGATCGGGTGACTCCTGAAGTCATCGCGAAAGTGCGCTCCGCGCTTCCTGAGTCCGAATTCCGGACACTTCGAGAAGAGTCGCCAGCAATGCCATCGTGGCTGAGCGATGCGTTCTTCCGTCTCGAGCGCCGCGAACGCTCGAGACGCGAAGAGCTGGCCGTTGCCTGAGCACTTTCTCAATCTGGCCGCAGAGGAGCGCCGCGACGTCTACGCGGCAGCCGCTACCGCGAACGAGCTCCCGCCGGCGGTGCTCGAGAAGGATGTGTGGATCTGCTGGACCCTTCAACGCCTGTGGGTGCCGAGAATGTCATCTGGGTACCTTGACCAGGACTTTCCTGGAATGGCCCGCGAAGACGAAACTTGGCCATGGCCCTCTCGTTTCTCTACCTCGCCTTCACCAGGATCCTCCAGTTGGTGCGTCTGAGTCGGCGGGACTGCGACCAGTTGGCGATCGAGGTCGTCATGCTCCGCCACCAGGTTGCCGTGCTTCGCCGTCAGGTCGTCCGACCGGCTCTTCAACCCCCGGATCGTGCTCTGCTCGCTGGCCTGGGACGGCTGCTCGACCGCCGGCGTCGGGGCAGGTTCATCGTGCAGCCCGAGACCCTGCTCCGGTGGCACCGGGACCTCGTCCGGCGCAAATGGACTCAGCCCGACCGACCGGGGCGGCCCGGCATCCCGGCCGGGACTGTCGCGGTCATCTTCCGACTGGCCCGGGAGAATCACTCCTGGGGCTATCGCCGGATCCGGGGTGAGCTGGCAAGGATGGGCGTCGTCCTGGCGCCCTCGAGCGTCTGGACCATTCTGCGTCGCCACGGCATCGATCCCTCGCCGATGCGGAGTGGCCCGACCTGGGCGGAGTTCCTTCGTTCCCAGGCGTCATCGATGCTGGCCTGCGACTTCTTCTCGGTCGACACGGTGCTGCTGAAGCGCCTCTATGTGCTGTTCTTCATCGAGCTCGACACCCGACGGGTACATGTGACCGGGGTCACCGCCCATCCAATTGGGTCCTGGGTGGTCCAGCAGGCGAGGAACCTGACCGTGGCGCTCGAGGATCGGGTCCATCCCGTCAAGTTCCTCATCCGCGACCGGGACACCAAGTTCACCTCGAGCTTCGACGAGGTCTTCCGAGCTGACGGCATCCGGATCATCCGCACCCCGGTGAGAGCACCTCGAGCCAATGCCTTCGCCGAACGCTTCGTCGGGACGGTTCGTCGTGAGTGTCTTGACCGGGTGCTCATCTTCGGCCGCCGGCACCTCGAACGAGTCCTAGCCGAGTACGTGGTTCATTACAACGAGCACCGGCCACGCCGGGCACTGGGTCAACTGGCCCCGCTCAACGTCGAACCACCGCCGCCCATCAGTAATCCCGAGCCGTGGGATCTGCGACGCAGGGATGCCGCCTCCGGTCTGATCCACGAATACTGGCTGGTTGCCTGACCTGGATGGATGGGATTCTCGGCACCCACACCATCGCCCGATCAGGGATCGAATCGGTATCCCATCCCAGGCTCCGTGATGAAGTGGCGCGGCCGCGAGTGGTCGGCCTCGAGCTTGCGGCGGACACGGGCCATGAGGACCCGTAGGTACTCCGTTTCCGTCCCGTACTGCGGGCCCCAGACGTCCTGGAGCAGTTGACGCTGGGAGATCAGCCGTCCCGGGTTGCGCACGAGCACTTCGACGATGTCCCACTCCTTGGGAGTGAGGTGGACCACGGATCCGTCACGGACCACCCGCTTGGTGTCGAGGTCGATGGTGAATCCCTCGGCTTCGACGTGCGGACCCTGGTCGGTGCCCGGCGCCCGTCGCAAGGTGGCTCGAAGGCGAGCCAGGAGCTCGTCCATACCGAACGGCTTGGTCACGTAGTCGTCGGCGCCGACGTCGAGGGCTTCGACCTTGCTTATCGGCTGATGGCGGGCCGACAGCACAATGATGGGTACCTGGCTCCACTTGCGCATGCCTTGGATGACCTGAAACCCATCTATGCCGGGTAACCCGAGGTCGAGCAGGACAACGTCGGGGTGCCAGTGGGCGACGATGTTCAGTCCCTCTTCACCGGTCGAGGCGGAGGCAATGTCGTAGCCACGTGCTCCGAGGCTGATGGTCATCGCCCGCAGCAGCGACGGGTCGTCATCAACTACCAGCACCCGGGCGCCTCGCTCCGTTGCCCCGGCCCCGGAGCCTCCCGTGCCACCACCAGCGGAACTTCCGGTCCCAGTAGGTTGGGGAATCCGGTCTGTCATGAGGTGGCTCCGACATCCCTGGACGCGTCGCCGCGTCGTCCGTCAACGTCGAGGTCGTCATCGATCTCGTCAACGTCGGCGTCGAGATCGGCGTCAATGATGGACGGGGTGGGGTCAACGGGTGCCGGAAGCCTGATCACGAGGGTGCAGCCCCCGCCGGGCGTGTCCTCGAGGTCGAGCTCGCCGCCCACCGCTTCGGCGAACCCCCGGGAGACGGCCAGTCCTAGCCCTACCCCGGTCCGGTTCTCGGTGTCCCCCAGCCGCTGGAAGGGAAGGAATACTCGGTCCCGGTCGCCCGCCCGGATGCCAGGACCGTGGTCCACGACCCGGATGTCGACCCGGCCCGCCACGCCACCCGCCTCAACTCGCACTGGGCGGCCCGCCCCGTGGAGCAGTGCGTTGTCGATGAGGTTGGCCAGCACCCGCTCGACCAGGACCGGGTCGGTCTCGATCAGCGGGAGCTCGTCATCGATGTCGACCGTGACCACACGGCCCCTGGACCCGAGACTGGCCAGCGCCGTGTCCACCAGCTCGCCGACCTCGGTCGTCCGTCGCAGCACGTCCATGGCGCCGGCCTCGAGGCGGCTCATGTCGAGCAGGTTCTCGACGAGGGCACTCAGCCGGTCCGCCTCGTCATCGATGGTGTGGAGGAGGATCCCGGTATCATCGGGCCCGAAGTCCAGCTGGTCCGAGAGCAGGCTGGAGGATGCCGCTTTGATCGAGGCGAGCGGCGTGCGAAGGTCGTGGCTGACCGCGGCGAGCAGTGCCGAGCGCAGCTGGTTGGCCCGAACCAGCGAGTCGGTCTCCGCCGCCTCGAGGTGGAGCCGGTCGCTTTCTAGCGCGGTTGCCAGTTGGGCGGCGAACGCGGCCAGCACATCGCGGTCCTCGGCGGTCAGACCCGGGCCCACGAGCACCAGCACCTCCGGACCGGTCAGGGAGAACGTGAGCGACCCGGCCTCGGGGGACGTCGGCGGGGCCTGACCGGTCGCGGCGACCGTCGTCCAGGCGACGGGCTCGACCCCGGGGTCGGCGCGCAGAATGGCGGCCGATTGCTGGTGGAAGGCGACGACGAGCTCCTCCAGCAGGCTGGGGAGCGGATTGCCCTCTGGGGAGACCATCCGCCCCGCCACCCGGGCCAGCATACGGGCGTCGGATCGGGCCTGGACGGCCGCGGCCGTGCGGCGCGCTGCCAGGTCGACGAGCACGCTGACCACGCCGGCGGTCACCAGGAACATGAACAGGGCGAGCACGTCGCGGGCATCAGCGATGGTGAAGGTGTGGACGGGCGGCGCAAAGTAGAAGTTGGAAAGGAGGAAGCCCGCGGCGGCGGCCAGCGCCGCCGGCCACACCCCACCCATGGCGGCGACCACCACGACCAGGACCAGGTACGAGCTGAGGGCGGTGGACAGGTCGGTGTGGGAGCGGGCCGAGGTCAGCACTACGGTCAGCAGTGGAAACCCGATCACCCCGATGATCACAGCCGCGGCCCGGCGCCGCACCGACAGCGGCGAGAGCAGGCGTCGCCGGTTGCGTCGGGGCGCGGGGGACAGCCGGGCCGCCGGACCGGCGGGATCCTCGTCAGTGCTGTCCTCGGGGTGCGCCGAGTCCGTGGCGATGACGTGGACATCGAGGTTACCGCCCGCGGCACGGATGACCGAGTTGATGACCGACCCGCGGACAAACTCGCCGATCCGGCTCCGGTGGGTGGCACCGAGCACGAGCTGGGTGGCGTTCTCGGCCCGGGCCACCTGCACCAGGGCCGGCGCCACGTCGGCCCCGACCACCTCCACGTAGCGCCCGCCGAGATCGTCGAGGAGATCCCGGTTGCGGCGGAGCCCCTCGGGACCCGAGCCGGACAGCCCGTCGTCGGTCCGCACGTGGACCCCCACGAGCTCGGCCCGCGTCCGCATGGCCATCCGCGCCGCCCGGCGCACGAGCACAGCACTACCCGGCGCGCCGGTCAGGGACACCACCACCCGCTCCTTGGTCTCCCACGCCCCGGCGATCCCGTGACGCTCCCGGTAGCCGTGGAGCTCCTCGTCAACCCGGTCGGCCACCCACAGCAGGGCGAGCTCGCGCAGCGCGGTGAGGTTGCCGACGCGGAAGTAGTTGGCGAGCGCCGCGTCGATCCGACCCGGGGGGTAGACGTTGCCGTGGGCCAATCGACGTCGGAGCGCCTCGGGAGCCATGTCGACCAGTTCGATCTGATCGGCGGACCGCACCACCGGGTCCGGCACCGTCTCCTGCTGGGCGACGCCGGTGATCTGTTCCACGACGTCGTTGAGCGACTCGAGGTGCTGGAGGTTGACAGTGGAGATGACATTGATGCCGGCGTCCAGGAGGTCCTGCACGTCCTGGCAGCGCTTGGCGTGCCCGGCGCCCGGGACGTTGGTGTGGGCAAGCTCGTCCACCAGGACCAGTTCGGGTTTGCGGGCGATCAGCCCGGCCACGTCCATCTCCTGGAAGGTCTGGCCCCGGTACTCGACCGTCCGGCGCGGGAAGACCGGCAGGTCGCGGATCTGGGCGTCGGTCTGGGGGCGCCCGTGCTCTTCGACCCAGCCGATGACGACGTCGGTGCCGCGCTCCTTGCGCCGCCAGCCTTCGTTGAGCATGGCGTAGGTCTTGCCGACTCCGGGGGCCGCCCCCAGGTACAGCCGAAGCTTCCCCCGTGCCACGTGTCCTCCTACCCGGCCAGCCGACGTCGCCGGGTCACGGGGAACCCAGCCGGTCGAGCGCGAGGTTCAGGTTCAGCACGTTCACTCCCGGGTCTCCCAACACCCCCAGGCTACGCCCTGTGGTGTTCGCCGCGATTAGCTGCCGCACCGTGGACAGCGGGAGGTTGCGGGTCCTGGCAACGGTGGGGGCCTGGATGTCGGCGTTGGCGATCGAAATGTCCGGGTCGAGGCCCGAGCCCGAGGCGGTCACCGCGTCCACCGGGACCTCGGCGTTCGGCACCAGGCCGAACTCGGCGCGATAGGCGACGGCCCGCTCCGGCACCGTGTTCGGATCGCAGACATAGGTGCCGTCACTGTTCTTGGCGTACTTCTGGCCCGGTGTGGGTGCGACTACCGGTGCAGCGGCCGACGTAGTGTCCACGGGAACACAGAACGGATCGGTCGGCGTGGCGAAGGGGTTGGTGGCCGACTTGTTGCCGCTCCGGCCCACCGTGTTCACCCCGGGAACGAAGCCGATGAGCAGCGGATTGGACGGCCCCAGGTTGGACGCCTCGGACACGGTGATGTTGTCGGTGGCCGACGAGGTCACCGCCTCCGAGGGCCGGCTTTGGAAGTACTTGGGGATCGGGTTCCCCTTGCTGTCGGTGAACGCTTGGCCGATGAGCGACGAGCCGACGTCCTTGCCGTTCTGCTGGACGAAGGACCCGTTGGCTTGGTGGCCGAAGGCCGCTTCGCCGATCCCGGTAAGCACCAGCCCGTAAATGAGTCCGCAGATGAGGGTCATCACGATGACCATGCCGATGGCGGTGAGCAGTTGACGACGCATTACTTGACTCCCAACGCAGTGATGATCATGTCGATCAGCTTGATGCCGATGAACGGGATGATGAAGCCACCCAGCCCGTAGATGAGCAGGTTGCGGCGCAGGACTTCGGCAGCACTGGCCGCACGGAACTTCACCCCGCGCAGGGCCAGCGGGATCAGCGCCACGATGATCAGGGCGTTGAAGATGACCGCCGACAGGATGGCGCTGTGGGGCGAACTCAGGTGCATGATGTTGATGGTGTGGAGCGCGGGGAACACGCCGATGAACATCGCCGGGATGATGGCGAAGAACTTGGCGATGTCGTTGGTGATGGAGAAGGTGGTGAGCGATCCCCGGGTGATCAGCAGCTGCTTGCCGATCTCCACGATGTCGATGAGCTTGGTCGGATTCGAGTCGAGGTCGACCATGTTCCCGGCCTCCTTGGCGGCCTGGGTGCCGCTGTTCATGGCCACGCCGACGTCGGCCTGGGCCAGGGCCGGGGCGTCGTTGGTACCGTCGCCGGTCATGGCCACCAGGTGACCCCCGGCCTGCTCCTTCTTGATCAGGGCCATCTTGTCCTCGGGCGTCGCCTCCGCCAGGAAGTCGTCGACGCCGGCCTCGGCGGCGATGGCCGCTGCGGTCAAAGGATTGTCCCCGGTGATCATGACGGTGCGGATGCCCATCTTGCGCATCTCGACGAACTTTTCGGCGATTCCGGGCTTGACCACGTCCTTCAGGTGGACGACCCCGAGCACCTGGGGTCCGTCGGCCACCACCAGCGGCGTGCCGCCGCCCTTGGAGATGGCCTCCACGACGGGGGCCAGGTCCACGGGGATCGTCCCGCCTTGCTCCTCGACCCACCTGCGCACCGAGTCGGCCGCACCCTTACGGATCGACCGGCCGTCCACGTCGAGACCGCTCATCCGGGTCTGGGCGGTGAACGGCACCAGCTCGGCCTCCGGCACGTCCTCGGCGACCTGGCCGTAGTGGGACTCGGCCAACTCGACGATGGAACGGCCCTCGGGGGTCTCGTCGGCCAGGCTGGACAGCATGGCCGCGGCGGCCAGCTCGTGCTGCTCCACGTCCGGCATGGGTACGAACACGTCGGCCCGCCGGTTCCCGAAGGTGATGGTGCCGGTCTTGTCGAGCAGCAGGGTGGAGACGTCGCCGGCGGCCTCGACGGCGCGCCCCGACATGGCCAGCACGTTGCGCTGCACCAACCGGTCCATGCCGGCGATGCCGATGGCCGACAGGAGCGCGCCGATGGTGGTCGGGATCAGGCAGACCAGCAGGGCCACCAGCACGATGATCGACTGCTCGGCCCCCGAATAGATGGCGAAGGGCTGGAGCGACACCACGGTGAACATGAAGATGATGGTGAGGCCGGCCAAGAGGATGTCCAGGGCGATCTCGTTGGGGGTCTTCTGACGGCTGGCCCCTTCGACCAGGGCGATCATGCGGTCGAGGAACGTCTCGCCCGGCTTCGAGGTGATCTTGACCACGATCCGGTCGGAAAGGACCCGGGTGCCTCCGGTGACCGATGACCGGTCGCCGCCGGACTCGCGGATGACCGGCGCCGACTCGCCGGTGATGGCCGACTCGTCGACGGTGGCGATCCCGTCGACGATGTCCCCGTCCCCGGGGATGAGCTGGCCCGGGGTCACCACGCACAGGTCGCCGAGCTCGAGCTGGCTGGAGGCCACCTCGACCACGTCGTCGCCCCGCTGCACGAAGGCGACCGTCTCGGCTCGGGTCTTGCGCAGGGTGTCGGCCTGGGCCTTGCCGCGCCCCTCGGCCACCGCCTCGGCGAAGTTGGCGAAGAGCACGGTGAACCAGAGCCACACCACGACGCTGAGGGCGAAGACGTTCTCCGAGCTCGAGGACGAGCCGAAGTCGCGGATCAGGTAGAAGGTGGTGAGCACGCTGCCGATCTCGACCACGAACATGACCGGGTTGGACTTCATGTGCCGCGGGCTGAGCTTGACGACCGAGTCGACCATCGCCCGGCGCACCATGGCGCCGTTGAAGGTGGCGGAACGCCGCGTGAAGGTACCCGCCCCAGCTTCCTGCTGGGGAGCGTCCGGTACTTCGAGGGTGGATGTCATGGGACTCCTTCTCAGAACTTTCCGACGAGGTGCTCGACGATGGGACCGAGGGCCAGCACCGGGAAGTAGGTGAGGCCGACGACGATGACGGCGATGCCGGCGAGCATCAGAGCGAAGAGCGGTGTGCCGGTGGGCAAGGTGCCCCCTGACGCCGGGATCCGCCGCTTGCGACCCAGAGAGCCAGCGATGGCGAGGACCGGCACCATCAGGGCGAACCGACCGACCAGCATGCTGATCCCCAGCGTCGTGTTGTACCAATTGGTGTTGCCGTTGAAGCCGGCGAACGCCGAGCCGTTGTTGTTCGACGCCGAGGTGTACGCGTAGGTCACCTCGGTCAGGCCGTGGGGTCCCGGGTTGTAGATCGATGTCAGCGACGACGGCATGACCACCGAGATGGCGGTGAACAGCAGGATCACGAACGGCACCATTAGCAGGTATAGGACAACCAGCTTCATCTCGGACGCCTGGACCTTCTTGCCCAGGTACTCGGGTGTCCGCCCGACCATCAGCCCGGCGATGAACACCGCCAGGATGGCCATGATCAACATTCCGTACAGGCCGGATCCGGTGCCACCGGGACTGATCTCACCGAGCATCATGTTGAATAGGATCGCCCCTCCCCCGAGTGGGGTGTAGCTGTCGTTGGCCGAATTGATCGACCCTGTGGAGGTGCTAGTCGACGAGGAGTTGAAGAGGGCGGAGATGATCGGGCCGTTGCGGATCTCCTTACCCTCCATGTTGCCGCCCGGCGAGGTGGAGGTGATCGCCTGGGAGACATGGGCCTGGGCGACGTGGATGTTGCCGTGGGCCTCGAGCGGCATGACCAGCAGGGCGCCGATGACGAACAGGCCGACCATGGCACCGAGGACGGCAAAGCCCTGCTTGCGGTCCTTGGCCATCTTGCCAAAGGTCCATGCCAGCGCGAACGGGATGGCGAGCAGCAACCAGTTCAACAGCATGTTGGTCAGGCCGGTCGGGCTCTCGAAGGGATGGCCGGCATTGGCATTGAAGTACCCGCCACCGTTGGTCCCCAGCTGCTTGATCGCTTCCTGGGAGGCCACCGGGCCTCCGGCGATCCCCTGGGACTGCCCCGAGACGGTGGTGAGCATGTGGGTGGCGTGCAGGTTCTGCTCCGCACCCTGGGCGATCAGGACGATGGCGGCTATGGCGGCGATCGGGATCAGGACGCGGAGGACGATCCGGGTGAGGTCGGTCCAGAAGTTCCCGAGGGTGTTCGACTGCTTCCGGGTCAGCCCACGGATGAGTGCCACGGCCACGGCGATACCGACCGCCGCCGACACGAAGTTCTGCACCACCAACCCCGCCATCTGGGTGATCTGGGTCATGGTGTCCTCACCGGCGTAGTTCTGCCAGTTGGTGTTGGTGAGGAAGCTGACCGCGGTGTTGAACGACAGTGCCGGTGGCACTGCGGCCAGATGGTCCGGGTTGAGCGGGAGGTGGGCCTGGAGCCGCTGCATCCCGTAGAGGACGAGGACGGAGACGAACGAGAAGGCCAGGACCGAGATGGCGTAAGTGGTCCACCGTTGCTCGCTCTCGGGATTGACACCTGTCACCTTGTAGATGAGCCGCTCGACCGGACCGAAGAGTCGGTCACCTGGGGCCTTCTTGTTCTGGAAGACCTTGGCCATGTACGATCCCAGCAGCGGGGTCGAAATGGCCAACAGGACCACGAGGACGATGACGGCGATGACGTTCTGCGACATCAGAGCTTCTCTGGGGCAACGAGTGCGTAGATCAGGTAGCCGGTGACCACGATGGAGATGATCAGGCCGACCAGGTTGTCGTAGCTCTTCATGAGCCGACCTCCTCTGGAGTTTTGTCGGTGGAATCGCTGCTGCTCGGAATGATGGCCGAGTCGCCTTCGGAGTCGTCGGTGAGGTCGGCCTCGGTCACGTCCTCCTTGCCCACAACGCGCTCGCACACTCGGACGAATGCGACCATGAGGGCGAAGAAGGCGACCAAGACGACGATGTAGATGACGTCAGCCATGGGTGCCTCCGTGGGTCTCAAGGAATGGGGTCATGTCGGGTGTACGTCCTTTCGTACTCGTCATGCCGGTGTTGGGTATTCGGCTGCCAAGGCCGCGCCAGCCTGATCGGCAATGGCTACGGCGACGATGAGTCGCTCGCGTGGGATGGGCTTGCCGGGTGTCGGTGCGAGCAGGAAGTGGCCCAGAGTCCAGCCACTACCCCGGACCGGAAGGTCGACCGTCTTGGTCGGTAGTCCGAGGCTCTCAGTAGCCCACGACTTGCTCCCAACCATGAGGTCGCCCTGGGGGGTAATCCGAGCGACGATCTGCACCGGGTTCGTCAGAGTGAAGGAGCAGTCCCGCAGCACCAAGAGCTGACGAAGAGCAGCCACGGCGGTCTGGATCACAACGTGGGACTCCTGGCCAGAGGCGGTCAGTTCGGTCACCTCATGAAGCAAGGCGAGTTCATCGAGGCGGTCCGATGCAGCGATCCGATGGCTGCGCCCACGCGCTGCCAGTTCGCCCACAGCGAGCCCCACCACCAACAAGAGGAGCTCGGTGATCAGGTCCTGATGGGTTGTGATGCGGAACGAGTTGTAAGGGCGCGTGAGGAAGAAATCGAAGGCAAGGGCAGACGTCAGGGCGGCTATGACCGCTGCGAGCCTTCGGCCTGTACTGGCCACGGCCACAATGACCACGACCAAGATCAGTGCATCGTCGGCCGCATCAAGATGCCCACGTCCGGGCGTGAGGGCAAACGCCGCGACAACCGGCGCCGCCGCCGCTGCAAGAAGGATCCATCCCTCAACATGCGCACTGAGCATGCGTCGAACTACGAGGCCGCGCCTCGCCGCCAACTGCTCATCGTCCCGGCCACTCCGGTCTTCCACGAGGTTCACGTGGTCACTGTGACATGGGCACAGTCCAGGGAAAAGGGCTCTTTTCACCTTCTTTACGCAATTGTCCCAGCATTTCGCGGGTCTGTTACGCGGAGCCAGGCACGGTGCCAGGTCGCACTGGTGCCACGTCGAACCTGCGGAATGATTGATTTGACCGGCTCTTGAGGATGGCATCTCCTCGGGGGATCCCAGAGAGACTGGCCGACACCTGAGGTTTGCAGCCTCTCGAACGCTTGTTGTTCCTCTGCATCGGACCGGGAATCCTTGATGCGGTTGGCTCCGTCGGACGTTGCCACGCTCCTGCTCGGCGGTGGCACGGAGTGCGCAGCGGACAGCAAGTACGCGTTGGCCGGTAACGCGCCCAAGGTCGGCATCAAGTGAACAGTGCACGGCAAACGGAGAGCTGCGGGCGATCTTCCCCAGGTCCCCAATCCCCAGCTGTTGCGACGACCCCTTGGGACGCCATGTTGAGTGGATCGTGGGCTTCCCGTCAGAGACGGGCGCCGCTTCGACCGCTTGCACAAAGTGCCGGCGGGGTGACGATCACCGGGAGCGAGGACATCTTGAGCACGCGCTCCCGCGTCCCATGCCCGATCATCGACTGGAGACCTCGAAGCCGAAGCGATCCCAGGACGATGGCGTTGCACTTTCGCTTGAGTGCTTCCTCCACGATGAGGAGCGCGACTCGGGACTTAGGTTCCGAGCAGGTTTCACCCTCAGCCGCGATCCCCGCCGACTGCAAGCGTCGCACTGTCTCCTCCACGAGCACTTGAGCTTCTGCTGCTGATTCGAGTGGGAACACCCCGAGCGAGGACGGCACTTCGCGAACGTGAAACACGTAGACGTCCGAATTCGACATCGACGCGAGATCGACGGTGAAGTCCACCGCAGCCAGGCCCGGCGCGTACTGATCAATGGCGAGCAACAACCTGCTTCCCATGGTCTGCACCTCCAATTGTGCTGGATCCAAGCCTAAAGGTGGTCTCCGTAACAGTGCCGTGAAAGTGGCCCTTCGGATCTGAGGGGGGAACGGGATCCCCCGTTCTTCGCGGTGAGCCTGCCAGCGTTCCCCGATGCCT
>Ga0209048_10004025_pt1 | contig 14127 bp, 12 predicted proteins | sample FrelakmetCRP12CR_FD_187146 | JGI IMG/M metagenome (GOLD analysis project Ga0209048, IMG submission 187146) | Freshwater lake sediment microbial communities from the University of Notre Dame, USA, for methane emissions studies - CRP12 CR (SPAdes)... | ecosystem: Environmental > Aquatic >... | reverse complement strand
CTTGCGCCTCCGGCGGCGCCGGAGGCGGCCAGGGCGCCAGTCTCGACCCCTGAGCCGGCCCCGACCGGGCCGGCGCCCGCTGCTGCCGCGGCACCCGCGGCGCCGGCCCGGACCCCGCCGGGCGCCGTGACGCCTGCTTCGGCCGCCGCCCCGCCGGCCCGCGCGGCCGTTCCCGTGGCACCGGCCCCGACAGCATCGCTGGAGGCGGCGGCCCCCCCGGTCGCCGTTCCCGCACCCGCCGCGCTCGCGGCCCCGGAGCCGGTCCCACCGGTCCCTGCCCGGGACGCGACGGCGATGCCCGCTCCGACCATCGCTGCCCTGGCCGCGACGATGGCGCCGACCCCCGCCGCGGTTGTGCCCGAGCGCCCGGCCGAACCCGCGCCTGTTCCCGCGGACATCGACCTCACCGGCGTGCCCACGTTGACGACGACGGCCGCGGCCGCCGGCATCGCGACGGCGGATCCCGTCATCGATCTCACGGTGCCTCCCGTGGTGGTGACGGCGCCGGTCCAGGCGATCGAGATCCAGTCCTCGCCACCGACGGTCACCTACGAGCCCCCGCCCTCGTCCGGCGACGGGACCGGCACCCCGCTGCAGGGCCCGAGCGTCCTGCGCGTGGGCACGATCCCGGCGACCCTCGTCGCCACGGACGTGAGTGCATGGTTCGGTCGGCGCAAGGTGCTCGAACGGTGCTCGCTGACCATGGCGGCGCGTCGCGTCACCGCCCTCATCGGGCCGTCGGGCTGTGGGAAGTCAACGTTCCTGCGGATCCTGAACCGCATGCACGAGGTCGTGCCCGGGGCCCAGGTCGGCGGTGAGGTGGAGCTCGACAGCGTCGACATCTACGGCAGCGAGATGAGCGCCAACCAGGTCCGGCTGCAGATCGGCATGGTGTTCCAGAAGCCCAATCCCTTCCCCTCGATGACCATCGCCGGGAACGTCCTGGCCGGCTTGAAGCTCTCGGGCATCTCGGCCGGGGACAAGGACGCCCTCGTCGAGGAGTCGCTGCGCCGCGCCGGCCTGTGGGGCGAGGTGAAGGACCGCCTCCACGCGGGCGGCATGGACCTGTCCGGTGGCCAGCAGCAGCGGCTCTGCATCGCCCGGGCGCTGGCCGTGCGCCCCCGGGTCCTGCTCATGGACGAGCCGTGCTCGGCTCTCGATCCGATCTCGACCAGGGTGATCGAGGACACGATCGCCGAGCTCGCCGACGACATCACGATCGTGATCGTGACCCACAACATGCAGCAGGCCGCCCGTGTCTCCCACGAATGTGCCTTCTTCCTCGTCGAGGAGTTCGGCCAGCCGGGTCGCATCGTGGAGGCCGGCCCCACTGAACGTCTCTTCGCCTCGCCCGACGACCAGCGGACCCTGGACTACGTCATGGGGCGATTCGGTTGATCGGTGATCCCTGTCACAGTTTTCCTGGTGCTGGAACCGCCGCCGAATCGGCCGTCTTCGGATTGGTGTGAGCATGGCTGCCAAGGGAGGGGTGAGCGCCCGGCTGCGCCTGGTCCATGTTCTGGTCGCGGTGTTCGCCGCCCTCGCCGTCGTCGTTGGCGCGACGGCGAGGGCGGCGTCCGCGGTGGGGTCACCCGTTTCGGGCGGTGGCGCCTCGTTCCCCCAGCTCGAGATCGACCAATGGCGGGCCGACACCGCCCGCAAGCCGTACTCCCTGCAGTTCAACTACGCCGCGTCCGGCTCGGGCTTCGGCCGTCAGGGCTACCTCAACGGCAGCCTGGACTACGGGGTGTCCGACATCCCATTCCAGCCAGGGGAGCAAGCCGCGCTCCAGGCCAGCGGAAGGACGAGCTTCGTGTACGTGCCCGTCAGCGCGGGCGCCGTCGCCTTCATGTACAACCTCATCGACACGGGCGGCAATCGCATCGCCAACCTCCGACTCACCCCCCGCACGGTGTGCCGGATCTTCACCACGCCGAGAATCAGGTGGACGGATCCCGAGATCGTCGGCGAGAACCCGGGCGTGAACCTCCCCGACGACGAGATCCTCCGGATCGTGCGCGACGACAACTCCGGCCAGACCTTCGTGTTCGCGGAGTACTGCATCAATTCGGTGCCCGCCGTCTGGAACTCCTATGTGGCCTTCATGAAGCAGAACGCCGGCGGTGGTTCGCTCCCGCCCGACTTCGCTGCCGGCCAGCCCATCTCGGGATGGCTCAACCTCGCGAACCAAGCCGACGGACGCTACCTGCGGGCAGCCACCTCCGACGGGGTCGCCAACGCCGTGGCCAGCCCGGACAGTGGGAAGAGCTCGATCACCTTCGTCGAGACGGGCTTCGCCAAGGTGCGCACGTTCCCCGTGGCGTCGGTCCAGAACGCTGCCGGTGTCTACATGCAACCAACCGCATCTGCCGTGTCCCAGGCGCTCAAGTACGCCGTGCAGCGGCCAGACGGGACCTGGTCGCTCACCTACACCCAGAACGACCCAGCCGCGTACTTCCCCTCCTCCTACAGCTACTTCATCGTCCAGTTGACGGGCTTCGACCCCGGCAAGGGCCTCACCGTGGCGACCTTCCTGCAGTACGCGGTGACAACGGGTCAGGCGGTGGCTGAGCCGCTCGGCTACGCCAGGCTCTCCTCGATCGTCGTGAGCGAGGCGCTCAACCAGATCGCCAAGATCCCAGGCGCTCCGCCCCCGCCATCCGGTGGCGGTGGCGGCGGGTCCGGCGGCGGCGGGTCCGGCGGTGGCGGCGGCGGGTCTGGCGGCGGTGGGTCCGGCGGCGGCGGTGGATCCGGCGGTGGTGGGTCCGGCGGTGGTGGGTCCGGCGGTGGTGGGTCTGGTGTCGGGCCCGCGACGACGAGTCGTCCCGGCAGCACCGGCGGTCCCCGCACGACCCTTGCCACGGCGACAGGTGGAGCTCAACAAGGTTCGGTCACGACGACCAACGCCGGGGCCGGATCGTCCGGCTCGGACGCGCCCTCGACGTCGGTAGCTCCCGGTGACACGACCAGCGGCGCTCCAGGCGGACCGGAGGTGACCGTTGCCCTCGGCCCCGTGGGGGGCGCCGGCGGAACCGGCTCCGGTGCGGCCACGGGGAGCGCTGCCACGGTGAAATCGGACAAGGCGTCCTCCCCGTCGAACCGCCAGGTGCTGTGGACGATGGCCCAGGGCGCAGGAGTCCTGGCGGCCGGGCTTGCGCTTTCTCGACTTCGGCCTCGTGTCTCACCATGAACCGATGGCAACGACCTCGGCGGGTTCTGGGCGTCCTGGCCATGTGGCTGGGCGCCACCTTCCTCTTGACCGGGATCGAGACCCCGAACGCCCATGCGACGGCTGTGCCGATCATCATCAGCGGTGCGGGGAGTGTCGAGCTCTATCGACAGCTCACCGCCTGGCAGGACGACATGGTGTCGGCCACGCAACCCGTGACGGTGAACTACGTGACGCAGCTGGGCGACGGGCTGGGACGTCAGGCCTTCGTGCAAGGAGGCACGTTCGACTTCGTCGTGTCGGGCACGCCGTTCACGGCCGCCGAGACGAAGGCGCTCAGCGACAAAGGCATCTCGGTCATCGCTGCGCCACTCCAGGCGACGGCGGCCGAATACGTCCTCCTACCTCCCCAGGTCACCGATCCCCCCGGCAACTCCAAGAACACGATCTTCGCCATCCGCGACTTCGTCGCGTTACCCGTCGGCTGCGATGACATCGTGACGCCCTGCACCGGGGCCGACACCCCGCTGTACAGGGGCCCCATCAAGTTCACGTGGCACAACCTCGCCGAGCTCACCTTGGGTGTGCGACTCGACCTGTCGGGGGTGAACTACGAGCCCTTTTGGAGCGCGCCGGACATGCTGAAATCGATGGGCCTCCACCAGGTGGTCTTCACCTCGCCGGCTCCGTTCATCGAGCCCTCCTACATCAACCGGTCCGAACCGGCGTCGAGCACGTTCTGGCTGGAATCGGCGTTCCAGGCGCGGGCTGCGACCATGCTGCAGGCGGCGGCGAAGGACAAGGTCGTCCACAACCCGCCGTCGGAGGATCGCATCGAGGGCTTGTCGAGGCCTGGGATCTCCAACGTGGTGGACATCTTCGCCAGCACGCGGAGCCCGGTCACGGGCACGTCGACGCATCCAGGTTTCGTGAGCGTGCTCCCGCCCCAGGCGGTCCAGGACCTTCTGCAACAGAAGCCCGGGCTGGCCGTGGCGGTTGTGCAGGTGCAGAACGGGAACTGCACCTCCCCGACCGACGAGACGACTTGCGAGTGGGTGGCTCCGAGCACGGCGACGATCGACAAGGCCCTGCAGGCGGGCAACGGCGCTCCCCTGTACGGGCTGAAGGAGTCCGTCCCCGGTGCCTACCCGGTGACATGGGTCAACTCGTTGTACGCACCGTCGACCGGGTTGTCGATCGACACGGCGAACGCCATCGCCGGGTTCGTGCGCTACACGGTCACGGCCGGTCAGGCCGGTGCCGATCAGTTCGGCGAAGGTCACCTCCCGCCGGTGATGGTCACCAAGGCGCTCGCCGCCGCGGACGAGATCATCACGAGCAACTGCGTCGGCTCCGACCGCAAGGTGGTGACGGCTCCGAATCCCGAGCCGTACGCTCCTCATCTGCCCGCGGTCGATGCGGTCGGCCCGGTGAAGCAGTGCGCGTCGACGGTGCTACCACCCCCAGCGACGACCACGGTGGCCGCCACGACCACGGTGCGACCGACCACCACGGTGCGCCCGACGACCACGACCGCGTTCGTGCCGGTACCGACCTACCGCCCGGTGACTCCCACCGTCCGTCCCGTTACTCCCACCTACCCGCCCACGAGCCCGCCCGCAGGCCCGCCGACGACCCCCGTGGCGACGACGGCGCCCCCGCCGACGAGCTCGACGGTGCCCCCTACCACGACCAGCCCGAAGCCGGGCGCCCTCGGCGGGCTCCCGCTGCCGTTCGAGCCACCTGGTCGGGGTGGCTTCGACCGGTTCACGACGTCGCTCATGGGCGGCGCACTGCTCTGGTTCGGTTGGTCCCTCGCTCGGCGGCATTCGACGTCGGCCCTGACGTGAGCACTCGACGGCCATGATCACGGTCGAGCCGACCGACGAGCTCGCGGAGCTCACCGACGGGGAGGCCGGTGAACCGCCGGTCCCCGCCGATTCGGGCGCGGCGCGCCGGCGCCTCCTCGGACGTGTCGCCGCGGTAGCGGCCTCCGCGCTGTTCGTCTACCTCGCCTTCACCACCGTCGGGGCCGAAGTGATGCAGAGCGAGCGCCAGGGCCATCTGGCGAGCGACTTCACCCAGAGCCGTGCGAAGATCGAGGACGGCCAAGCCCTGGCGGTGCTGCAGGTCCCCTCGATCGGCGTCAACGAGGTCGTGGCCGAAGGCGCCTCGGTCGACAACCTCCGGGGCGGCCCCGTGCACGACGCGTCGACCCCTCTGCCGGGGAAGGCCGGCAATGCGGTCATCGTCGGTCACCGCAACGGGTACGGCGGACCCTTCCGAAGCTTGGCCAAACTGCATCCGGGCGACCAGGTGATCGTGAAGACCCGTGGCGGAGCCGCGCTCGGCTTCGTCGTCGTCGGAACAGCCAAGGCCTCAGGGTCCTCGCCGCTCCTGGCGCCGACCAAGGACGCACGCATCACGCTCGTCACCGCTGACGGAGGGCGGCTCTCGTCGGACGAGTTCATCGTGCAGGCAGCCGCCCCCGGGACCCCACCGCTGGCCGCCGAGCCGACGCCGGCCTCGGCGATCCAGCCGGCGGCGAGCTCCGGTCCGGCCATCACGACCACCGTCCCCGCTGTCGTCGCGTCCTCCACGACGGTCGCGCCAGTGGCGGGTGGTGGCGGCGGCGCCCGCCCGTTGCCTCGCGTCGCTCCGACCTCGACCGTACTCTCGAGCACCTCGGGTGCCGCGGTCACTGCGAGCAGCAAGGCCACTGCCGGGTCGGCGTCGGCCCAGTCGACCGTGGCCGCCCCGCCGTCGGCCCCTGCGACCACCTTGACGCCGTCGTCGGCGTCGGGCGCCCAGACGGAGCCGCGCGCCGTCGGCACGGTCTCGATCCAGCGCGCCAACGTGCTGCTGCTCATCCTCCTCGCCGACCTCGCCCTGGCCGCCGCCTACGCCTGCTACCGGGGCCTGCGCGGGCGTCACAGCGGCCTCGTCGTCGGGGCAGTGACCGCCCCGATCGTCGTCTTCGCGGTGTTCCAGTTCCTGCTGAGCCTGGACTCGTTGCTCCCTCCGCTGAAGTGAACCGGAGTCCGAACAAGAACCACGGTCCTCACCTGGGTGAACAGACGGGCAACTCGGGTCGAACCTCTCCCCCGGCCCATTGAGTCTGCCGCCTCGCCCGGCGGAAGGTGGCAAAGGGCACCGACGGTGTCCGACTCCACCTTGAAAGGACTCCACCCAATGCTGAAAAGAGCTGCGGCTGTTCTGGGGAGCGTCACCGCCGGTGTCGTGCTCAGCACGGCGACGCTTGCGGGCGCTGCCTCCAGCACGGACGTGAAGATCGACATCCCGGTTTCGGGGACCCCGACCGGTGTGTGGTCCGGCGTCTCCCCCACCGTGCACACCTCGGGCTTCACGACTGGGAGCCAGGTCACCCTCGCCGTCTGCAAGGACAAGCCCACCCCGGGCGTCCCGTGGAGCTTCGGGACCGACTGCTCGTCGAACACCTCCAACACCTACACCGTTCCCGCCAGCGGGGCCATCGTCTTCGACAACTCCGCGAGCGTCGGCGTCTTCTACGGCTCCAATCCCGACGATCCGTCGAACTTCGCCTGCCAGGCCCCCGGTGACCCGAGCCCGTCGGGCCCGAACGGCACCACCGGCGCCGTCTACGCCGGCGGGGCTGCCGATAATCACAACGGCTCGGTGAGCTCGGCTGGCGTCATCACGGGCACCGTCTGCTTCGTCTGGGCCACCGACTCCACTGCGAGCCCCTCGAACCAGGTCTTCATCCCGCTGAACTACGTGAAGAGCGGCGGTGGAGGCGGAACGGTGCCCGAGGCGCCCATGGCCATCCTCCTGCCTGCTGCTGGCGTCGCCGCCATGGCCGCCGGGTACTTCATCGTCCGCAACCGTCGCCCCGCCGCGGCCTGATCCGTCCCACGAGACAAGGAGACACTCCATCATGAAACTCTGGAAGCTCGCTACGGTCGCAACCGCGGTGGCGATCCTCGCCGGCGCCGCCCCGGCGTTCGCCGACGGCGGCGGTGCCCCCGCCGGCACCGGTTGGGACGGCAATCCCGACACCTTCACCCTCGGCGGTTCGGACTCGCTGTACCCCGTGGCGCAGGTGATCAACGGCCAGTTCAACGCCATGCCGGGCTGCATCACCGACATCAACCCCGAGGACCCGAACCTGGCGCAGTGCCTGAACCCGCCCGACGCGCGGAACGTGAACAACGGCAACTACGACCACGACGCCGCCTTCGACGCGTTCCCTGCCGGTTCGACGGCTGGCGTCCAGGCGTTGGTGGCCTCTTCCGACGCGGGCGGTCAGTGCCTGATCAAGGACAGCGTGACCGGCGTCTACTTCGCCGGGCACTCCTACAGCCCGCCGATCGACGTGGCCCGGTCCTCCTCGGGGGCCACGGCCTGCAACACCGGTACCGCCGGGACCACGACCGGCGCCGGCCGCGGTGACAACGTCACCCACTACCAGCTCACCTACTGGCAGTTCGCCCGGGACGGAGTCGGCCTCATCAGCTTCGGGTCCCGAAGCGGGATCAACTTCACGTCGGCTGACCTGGTGAAGATCTACAAGTGCCAGGTGACCGACTGGTCGGACGCGACCCTGAGCTTCAACCAGCCGTCGGTGACGCAGGCTGCCGGCACGATCAAGCTCTACGGCATGAACCCGTCGTCGGGTACGTACGCCTCGCTGCGTGACGCCCTGCGGGCGGCCATCCCGGACAGCACCTTCGACATCGACAGCCAAGCCTGCGTGCAGAAGCTGGCCGACGGGACGTACCCGTTCGAGAACGACGTCAAGCCCCTCATCAAGGAGAACACGGCCGCCGACGCCAGCAACATCCTGTGGTGGAGCTCGTGGGGAGAGCTGACGACCTATCCCTTCAAGCGCAACGGCACCAGCAGCGACAGCCTCGCGGTTCCGGGCAGCTTCAACAAGTACAACGGCGTCGCCCCGACCACCTTCACGATCGGCACCGGGAACAGCTACGGGCTCAAGCGCTACTTCAGCTTCGTGACCAAGAAGACTGACGCCGACCTCGCCCAGGCCAGTGACTCGACGCACTTCGGTTCGGTGAGCGGCGGGACCTCGGGCAAGACGGGCGCCATCCGCCAGTGGATCTCTACGGTCTGCTCGCCCCAGTTCCAGCTGGGCGGCACCACGAACGCCTTGGCCACCAACCCCTACAACGGCCTCGACTACTACACGCAGTTCAGCGCCGACCTCTCCAACTTCAGCCTCGCCGTCACGACCACGGCGGACCGGGTCGGCGGGTTCGGCCGGTGCAAGGTCATCAACACCTGATCCGATCCGCTTGAGACCGGAGCCCGAAGACTTCGGGTGCTGTGTGGGAGGGGCGCCGTCGGATGACGGCGCCCCTCCCATGTCGCGTGGTGTTCGGGTGGGCGCGACGAGGAATACCCCTGCTGTTCACCCAGCCGTGGTTGCGCTCCGCAGCGTTGCGGGCCGACGATGACCCCGTCCGGAAACACGCGGTCGGCGGGGTCGCTCCTGGCGCCCTTCGACCACGCCCAGGAAGGGATCGAGCCGATGATGAGCAAGTTCGCCGCCGCCGCCGTCGTTGCTGCCGGGCTCGTCTCGGTGCCTTCGGTCGCCAGCGCGGCCCCATCCGGCTCGATCAGCCCGACCCAGGTGTCGTCGGCCGGCCAGGACGTCACCGTGTCGTTCAGCGGCCTCAAAGCGAACACCAGCCTGATCGTCATGGTCTGTCGTGACAACCCCGTGACCGATCCGACGTTCAACGTCGGCGTCGACTGCTCCTCGAATTCCACCGATCCCACCGCGCAGACCGGCACCGGTTCGGGGACCTTTGTCTACTCCGCCAGTTCCGGCAGCAGCACGGGGATCGTCGTGGGCGCGAAGCCCGACGACCCCTCCGACTTCGCTTGCCTTGCCCCCGGCGCCCCGGTGCCGACGCAGAACGCGTTCGGCAACCTCTACTCCGGAGGGACAGGAGGGGTCCGTTCAGGGCAGGTCGATGGTCAGGGCCACATCGTGGCCGGCGTCGGCAACGGCAAGGTCTGCTACATCCGGGTGACCGACGACTCGCCTGGCAACGCGACCGACCAGTTCTTCGTCCCGTACAACGTCGTGAAGTCCGGAGGTGGTGGCGGCACCACGACGACCACCGCGGGCGGAACGACCACGACCGCCCACAGCACGACCACCGCCGGAGGAGGCACCACGACGACCGCTGGCGGCACGACCACGACGGCCAGTGGCACCACCACGACGGCCGGCGGGACCACGACCACCGCCGCCGGTCAGACCACCACCACGAACGCCCCGCCGAGCGCCCTGGCCGACTTCCCCTGGGCCGTGGCCGCGCCGATCGTGGCGCTCGGGGCGCTGGTTTTCGTCTGGACCATGCTGCGCCGCCGCCGGGCCGCCTGACGACGCCGTCGCCGACCCCTTCCGCTGAGGCGGCCCACGCAGCCTGGCGCGACGATGCCTCCACCAACGCGAGGGGAGGCCCGATGCCCGAGGAGTTGCGCTACGAGCTCGACGGCGAGGTCGCCGTCGTCACGATCGACCGGCCCGAGGCCCGCAACGCCCTCACCTGGAGGACCTATGCCGAGCTCGAAGAGGTTGTGCGCACCACGACCGCCCGCTGCCTGGTGATCACCGGCGCCGACCCGGCGTTCTGCTCCGGTGACGACGTCAAGCAGGTCATGGGCGGCGGCCAGGAGGGCCACGCCCCGGCGCTGCACGAGCCCCGCCTCACCCCGGCGGCCGACGCCCTGCTCCACACCGACATCCCCGTCGTGGCCGCCGTCAACGGGGCCGCCGTCGGGTGGGGCATGGAGCTGGCGATCATGGCCGACCTGCGCGTCGCCTCGGAGCGGGCCCGCTTCGGGGAGCTGTTCGTGCTGCGCGGCCTGGTCAGCGACGCCCCCGGCCTCGGGCGCCTGGCCCAGCTCGTCGGGCGGGAGAAGGCGGCCGAGCTGCTCTTCACCGGCGAGGTCATCGACGCCGCCGAGGCCCTGCGCATCGGCCTGGTCGGCCGGGTCGTGCCCCACGAGGAGCTGCTCCCGAGCGCGCTGGCCCTCGCCCACCGGATCGCCGCCAACCCGCCGCTCGCCGTCCAGGCCATCAAGCGCGGTCTGCGCCGCGCCCTCGACCCCGACTGGGACCAGCTCGGCGTCTGGGTCTCGGAGCGCCTGGCCGAGCTGTTCCGCACCGAGGACCACCGCGAAGGCGTGCGGGCCTTCCTCGAGAAGCGGCCGGCGAACTACGTCGGGCGCTGAGCCGTCACGGCGAACCGTCACTCCGACACGGCGCGGATCAGGCCCTCCTGCACGACGGTGACGGCCAGCTCGCCGGTGTGGGTGTAGATGAGGCCGTAGGCCAGGCCCCGCGAGTCCGACGTCGAGGTCGTGCCCTGGTCGTAGAGCAGCCAGTCGTCGGCCCGGAACGGGCGGTGGAACCACATGGCGTGGTCCAGGCTCGCCATCTGCACGGTGTTGTCGTGCCAGCTGATCCCGTGGGGGAGCAGCGTCGTGTCGAGCAGGGTCATGTCCGAGGCGTAGGTCAGGACGCAGGCGTGCAGCACCGGGTCCTCGGGCAGCGTGCCGTCGGCCCGCAGCCACACCTTCTGGAACGGCGTCGGGTGGCCGGCCCGGGCCACGGGGGGAGCGTCGACGTAGCGGGTGTCGATCGGGCGGGGCCGCTCGTACCACTCGCCGAGCAGGTGGCGGTACGGCGCCATCCGACTGCGGAAGTCGGGCAGCGTCTCGGGGTCGGGCACGCCCGAGGGCATGGCCAGCTGGTGCTCGAGGCCGGGCTCGGAGACGTGGAAGCTGGCCTGGAGGTTGAAGATGGCCCGGCCGTGCTGGATGGCCACGACGCGCCGCGTCGTGAACGAGCGACCGTCGCGGATCCGGTCGACGTCGTAGAGGATCGGCACCGTCGGGTCGCCCGGGCGCAGGAAGTAGGCGTGCAACGAGTGGACCAGCCCCTGGTCCACGGTCCGGGCCGCGGCGACGAGGGCCTGACCGGCGACCTGGCCCCCGAAGACCCGCTGGCGGTCCTCGTGGGGCGACACGCCCCGGAAGATGTTCACCTCGATCGGCTCGAGGTCCAGGAGGGCGATCAGGTCGTCGAGAGCGCTCGGCACCGGGGCAGTCTCGCGTGTCGCGCCACCGCCTAGGGTCACCGCCCATGGCGACGCGCACCTTCCCCGCCGGCTTCGTCTGGGGCACGGCGACGGCCGCCCACCAGGTCGAGGGGGGCAACTGGTCCAACGACTGGTGGGCCTGGGAGCACGCCCCGGCGACGCCGTGCCACGAGCCCAGCGGCGACGCCTGCGACCACTTCTGGCGCTACCCCGACGACATCGCCCTGCTGGCCGAGCTCGGCTTCGGCAGCTACCGCTTCAGCGTCGAGTGGAGCCGCATCGAGCCCGAGCCCGGTGAGTTCAGCCGCTCGGCCCTGGACCACTACCGGCGCATGGTCGAGTGCTGCCGGGCCAACGGGCTCCAGGCCGTGGTCACCTTGCACCACTTCACCTCGCCCCGCTGGTTCGCCGAGGCCGGCGGCTGGGTCGGCGAGGACGCCCCGTTCCTGTTCGCCCGCTTCGCCGAGCAGGTGGCGGCCGGGCTCGGTGACGGCGTCGAGCGCTGGTGCACGTTCAACGAGCCGAACATCGTGGCCACCCTCGGCTACCTGGCCGGCGCGTTCCCGCCAGGCGAGCGCGACCGCGGGCTGCGCCACCGGGCCAACGCCACCTTCGTCGCCGGCCACCGCGAGGCCGCCGCGGCGTTGCGCTCGGTCTCGGTCGCGCCGGTCGGTCTCACGTTGGCCATGACCCAGATGTGGCCGGTCGACGAGGCCGGCGCCGAGCGGGCCGCCCACATCCTGGCCGGGATGGAGGACCCCTTCCTCGAGGCCGCCCGCGACGACGACTTCATCGGGGTCCAGACCTACACCCGCGAGCGGGTCGGCGCCGACGGCGTCCTCGGCCCCGAGGAGGGCGTCGAGACCACGATCATGGGCTACGAGTTCTGGCCCGAGGCGCTCGAGGCCACGATCCGGCGGGCCTGGGACGTCACCGACCACACGCCGGTGCTCGTCACCGAGAACGGCATCGCCGCCACCGACGACTCCCGCCGCGTCGAGTACGTGCGCCGGGCGCTGGCCGGGCTGGGCCGCTGCCTCGACGACGGGATCGACGTCCTCGGCTACACCTACTGGAGCCTGCTCGACAACTTCGAGTGGAGCCTCGGCTACGGGCCCACGTTCGGCCTGGTCGGCGTGGACCGGGCCACCCAGGAGCGCACGGTCAAGCCGAGCGCCCGCTGGCTGGGAGCCGTCGCCCGGGCCAACGCCCTCGACGTGTGATGGACCTGCGCCCCTCGCATCTGGCGCGCCGGTTCGTCGCCCTCGGCCCGAAGTTCGTGACCGTCTCGCTCATCGGCACGGTCATCACCCAGAGCCTCATCTGGCTGTTCCACGGCCACTTGGGCTGGAACGGGGGTGTGGCCAACTTCGTCGCCGTGTGCATCGACATCCCCCCGACCTACGCGCTGAACCGCCGGTGGGTGTGGGGCAGGAGGGGAACCTCGTCGTTCACCCGCGAGGTCGCCCCGTTCTGGATCATGACGTTCCTCGGCCTGGGCCTGTCGACGCTGCTCGCCGCGATCGCCGACGCCATCTGGCACTCCACCCTGGCCGTGTCGGCCGGCAACATCGCCGGTTTCGGCATCCTCTATGTGGCCAAGTTCGTGCTCCTCGACCAGTATCTGTTCCACACCACGGAGGGGGAACCCGCATGAGCGTGCTCGATCTGAACCCGGACCAGTTGCTGTCGACGACGCGGGCCGTGCGCAAGCGGCTCGACTTCACGAGGCCGGTCCCCGACGAGGTCGTCCGGGAGTGCGTCGAGCTCGCACTGCAGTCGCCGTCGGGCTCGAACAACCCGACGATGCACTTCGTGGTCGTGCGCGACGCGGCCAAGCGCAAGGCCATCGGCGACGTCTACCGCCAGTGCTTCAGCATCTACCAGAGCATGGACGGCATCTACATCCGCACGATCGACAAGGGCACCGAGCACGACAACCGGACCCAGCAGCGCTCCGCCGACTCGGCCGACTGGCTGGCCGACCACATGGGCGACGCCCCGGCCCTGGTGCTGGGCTGCACCCTGGGCCGCATGGACGGTCAGCCGGCGATGGTGTCGGCGTCGATGGCCGGCAACATCGTCCCGGCCATGTGGTCGTTCATGCTCGCAGCGCGGGCCCGGGGCCTGGGCACCTGCTGGACCACCGTGCACCTGATGATGGAGGCCCAGGTCGCCGAGATCGTGGGCATCCCGATGGACCAGGTGCAGCAGGTCTGCCTCTCGCCCCTCGCCTACACCGTGGGCACCGACTTCAAGCCCGCCCCCCGGCCCGGCGCCGACACCGTCATCCACTGGGACGGTTGGTGATCGACCCGTCGCTGCGGGCCGCCGCCGAGGCGGCGCGCGGCTTCATGCCGGGCGACGAGGGCGAGGCCCTCCACGACGCCGCCCTGGCCGCGGCGGCCGCCGTGCCCGGCGCTGCGCTGCTCGAGGTGGGCACCTACTGCGGCAAGTCGGCGATCTGGCTCGGGGCCGCGGCCCGCGAGGCGGCCACGGTGCTGTTCACCGTCGACCACCACCGGGGCTCGGAGGAGAACCAGGCCGGCTGGGCCTGGCACGACGCATCGCTCGTGGACCCGGCCACCGGCCTGATGGACACCCTCCCGGTGTTCCGGCGTGCGGTGCACGACGCCGGACTCGACGACGTCGTGATCGCCGTCGTCGGCGCCTCACCGCTGGTGGCCCGGTTCTGGTCGACCCCGCTCGCTCTCTGCTTCATCGACGGGGGCCACGGCGTCGAGCCGGCCCGCGCCGACTACCGCGGCTGGGCGCCGAAGGTCGCTCCCGGTGGCCTGCTGGCGATCCACGACGTGTTCCCGGACCCCAGCGAGGGCGGCC
>Ga0209048_10004024_pt1 | contig 14127 bp, 15 predicted proteins | sample FrelakmetCRP12CR_FD_187146 | JGI IMG/M metagenome (GOLD analysis project Ga0209048, IMG submission 187146) | Freshwater lake sediment microbial communities from the University of Notre Dame, USA, for methane emissions studies - CRP12 CR (SPAdes)... | ecosystem: Environmental > Aquatic >... | reverse complement strand
AGCCTAGAGGGTGTTCAATGAAGACAGCACAAACAGCCAGCGTTCTCTTCGGGTGCAGCCTTCTCATAGCTCTGATCCATACTGCGCTCGTTCCGTCGGCTACCTATGCAGAAACCTATGTGGCGGGACAGTTCGGCGTGACCCTTCCGCAGAGCCTGAGCAACGTCAAGCTGACTCAACCTCAACAATTAGGGTTTAGTGAAGTCAATTCATCAGATTTGAGCCTTAAGTCTTCTCTGATGGGTGGGATGAAGCTAGGGCATTTTTTTTCGCGGGCCCGGTGGTTCGGCCTTGAGACTGAGGTGTTTTACACCACCCCCAACATAAAGGGTCAAAATGTGACTCTTTCAGCGCCGGGCGGTCCAAGCGTAAGCGGCCAAGTTTCGGGTGAACACAATCGAATACTCACCTGGGCCCCGATGAATCTTGTCTTTCGGTATCACAGAACCAGACTCCAGCCTTACGTAGCTGTAGGACCGGGCATTTTCTTCGCTAACCGGAAGGATGCCGATGGAGGTATACAATCAGGGACAACGATAGGGCTGAACTCGCAGTTGGGAGTTCGTTACTATATCACTCGGAGTTGGACTGTTTTTGGAGAAGGGAAATACAATCTAGCCCGTATTAGCTATTCATCCAACGATAACGACCCCAACTCGGCCCTTGGATATCGCGCAACCTATAGTGCGTTCATCTTCTCGTTCGGTCTCGGCTACCACTTCTGACAATTGGGCCGATCCAGTAATCCCACCCCCATCTAGCAACTCAACGCGGTTCCGTGTAGCCTAGGCATGGAACCGCCCATGAAACTCTGTCCATCCTGTCGACATGAACTCCCGGAGATTAGTCGCTACTGCACACAGTGCGGCCAACGGCTTCATGCGGATCCGGTTGAGCTCCCCCCGCCTCCACCTCCACGCATCGAGCCACAACTAGATCAACTGAATCTCCGATTCCTTTATGGCATGGTGGCTGCACTCTCCCTCGCAATTCTATTCCCCCCCTGGGAAACCCCTCTGCCACAGGCCCCCGAATTCCTCGGGCTCCATTTCATCTTAACGCCCCCCACGCCGGACGCCATCGTCAGCCGACTGTTGCTCACGATCGAGCTCGTCACCATCGGCATCGCCGGCCTATACGGCTCTTTTCTCTTCCGACGAAAACCCTGAATCGAAAAACAGGACTTCTCTCTGTGCCCTGGATTGTGCATGCGCAGACCAATAGGCTGCTAAAAATGCGCACCCTTCTCACTCACCCAGCCCCGGCGCGCCAAGCATAACCTTTAGTTCCCCTTAGGGGTGACTGGGGTGGTCCTCACTGCGCGCATCGACCGAGCACATTCTGATCGTGCGCGGTCTGCGAGCACAGGGATCACCCCAGTTACCCCGCTACTTTTCAGCATCCCCACGGTTCAGTCGAGCGCCAGCGTAAGACACTTCGCCGATCCGCCCGACTTCATGAACTCGTCGAGGGGAACGGGATGGAGGCAATAACCACGCGCTTCGAGAAGCTGCCCGGTATGGGGACAACCAGCGGGCAACACGACTTGTTTCCCGACACAGACGGCGTTGCAGGCGAACTTCATGGCCTCATCTTCTGGAACGGCCAACCTCCGCTCCGGTGTGATCCGCTCGGCAATCGCCGCTTGTCCATACCGGTCAAACGCAGCGGGGTAATACAGCAGCTCGCCGCCACTCAAGGGACAGAGACAGGTATCGAGGTGATAGAACCGGCTGTCCACCAGTTCGAGCGGAAGAATCTCTCGGGTGAACCATTCACTGAGGATCGAGAATGCCCGGATATCCGATCGCTGCCGGTAGCCGCCGAACCACCCATCGGGAAAGCCGAGCAGATCGCCGGCCCCTTCAAAGACCAGCCCCTCTTCCAACGTGAAGACATCGTAGCCATGCGTGCGAAACCAGTCCTCAAAATAGGCCTCTTCCTTCTGCCGTTCGGCATAGCGAAAACGGCTCGGCACCGCCTTGCGACCCATCACAACCCCGGCATTGGCAGTGAAAACCAGATCCGGCAGCCCCGGTACCGGCTTCATCCGTTCCAGGACCACGCCCACATCCTTTTCAAGCACCCGCATGAGGTGATGCCACTGGCGGACAGCATGGTCTGAATTGACGGCGTTCGAACGGCGCATCCAGGGATTAATCTCGTATTCGATTCCGAAAAAGTCCGGCGGGCAGACCAGCAGGCGACTCATGGCTTCCATCCCAACTCGCGCGCCAACTCGCGCAGAAACGACGCGGCGTCCATGACCAACCCGACAGCCTGAAAGCTTCCTCGATCCGCAAGTTTTGTCGGGACGGCCGGATTGACATCGACGCAGACGGAGGGGATCGTGGCAGGCAACAAATTGCCTGTCGCCACCGCGTGCAGCGTCGAGGCGACGAGCAAGGCCAATCCGATACCGGGGATTGCCGCACGCATGGAAGCCTGGGCTTCTACCGAATCCGTGATCACCCCGGGCAACGGGCCGTCATCGCGAATCGTGCCAGCCATGACGACCTGGGCACCCCGTCTGACGCAGGCCGCCATTATTCCGGTCTTGATGACTCCCGACCTGACCGCTGCCTCGATGCTGCCGATGGCCCTTATCCGATTAATGGTTCGCAGATGGTGTTCGTGACCATGCGGCACAACGCGACCAGCAACATGCCCATAGCCGAGGGACGTGCCATAGAGATCGACTTCCATATCATGAGCAGGCAGCGCATTCCCGCAGAACAAGACATGGATGAATTCTTCATCGATGAGCCATGTGAGCGCCTCGCGTCCTCCGGCGTGAACAATCGCCGGGCCTCCCGCCAGCAGCACCTTGCTGCCAATTTTCCCCTCCCGGAACCCTGCGCGCAACTGCACAAGGCGCTTGGTGATGTCGCCGACAATATGTCCGTGGGGCCGCTCGGCCGAGACCTGCGACTCCATGAAGCTGAATACATCGCGGTCACGTGGCCGTTGCAGCGGTATCACCCGCACACCCTCACGACCGGTTACAATCAGATCGCCCCGCTTCACCTGTCCCATCGGGATGGTACGGGCTGTCAGGCCCATGGGATCCACGCGAATTCCCAGATCCATCTCGATCCCCTCCACCTCCACCCACTGGTCACGCAATCGCACCTGGGTGGACAAATGGGTCGTCGCGTAGAACTCGTCGGGAAAGATGCCGTCCGCCGGCGCCGCAGTCAGCCGGCAATCTCGCTCACTCTCAACCGACGCGCCGTGGGGTTGAATAGCATGGAGAATTTCGCTGAGCAGCTTCGCTGACGAGGTCCGCACGATGATTCTAGCGCGCGACGGCTCCTCCCGCGTCTTACCAATGTGCACCTCCTGGAAATCGAATGTCCCGCCCATCATCAGAATCGTGTCCAGGACCTTCGCCAGGATCAGCGAATCGATGATATGGCCTTGGATCAGGACGGTTTCTTGGTAATGCATCGTAGCTCGTACTCCAACCGTAATAGGCTTTGCACAGATTCTACCACCAGTTTCAACAACTGCAGATCAGATTAGGCTTGGGAGGAAGGGGACTCTCTGCGAATCTACAGGGCCAATCGCCTTCAGTTCCTCTCAGGGGTAACTGGGGTGATCCTCACTGCGCGCATCGACCGAGCACATTCTGATGGTGCGCGGTCTGCGAGCACAGGGGGTCACCCCAGTTACCCCCATCATTTTTCAGCAGCCTGAGAGTCGGTCTTCATGAGCTCGCGCAAGACGTTGGTCGCATAGGCACCCGGTGGAAGTGAAAAAGAGAGAGTGAGCACTGTGCCCTCCGACACCCACTCCAAATCGGCAAGGGGGACTCGGAGCGAGCGCCGTTCACCACGAAACCCGCAGGCCTTCGCGGCTTCAGTGAGACTCTCCGGCGTGGCCCCGCTCTCAGCGACCACGGTCCGTTCGATCTCGCCTGGCTCTCCACTGGCCCACGAGACACGCGACCCGAATAAGATGCCGGTAGGACTGATCTCGAACCGGTCGGCCCGTGGCTGTTCCTTCGTGGAATCCTCAACCAGAAAGCAGGCGCCATTCTCCATTTTCATGGCCCAGTCTCCAACCAGGATACGATCGAGTCGATCGAGTCGTCTTGCCAAAATGCCATTAAAGAAGTGTGATTGATAGGCGTTGAGGTACCACATGCGCTTGGACCGGCTTAGTCTGTTTCGACGGGCAGGGTCCACCAATAATTCTGCTCCGGTCTGGTAGTTCTGCCCACTCCGTCCCTGCCGTTGTGGGCCAAAATAGTTCGGCACGCCTCGTCGCACTAGCATGTCTGTGACAAGGGGCACCGTCTCGCTGGCGTGGGTTGCGACATCCCGAATCACCAACCGAAAGTGATTGCCTGCATGGTGCCCAGGACGCAAGCGATTGCGATGCCGGCCTAGCACCTCCACTGACAAAAGCTGCTCGTCCAATTTCAGTCGATCGAACAATTCAGGCGTGACGCCTAGAAGCGAGACCATCTGCGTGGTTACGGCCCGGGCGTCTTTGAGGCCCGCCACCCCGATCGCTTGCGTTTTCACGCCTAAGACCGAAGACAATCGCAGGACAAGATCCGGCGTCGAGAGGAGGCGTTTTCTGATCTTGACGTAGAGATGCTCACCCTCCCCACAAGGGAGATAGAGCGGACGTTCCTCGACCTGGAAGTCTTCCGGAATAGTCCGTATCTTTCCGCCAATGCCAGGCAGTGCATTTGTCAAAAAAGGCATGGTCATCGTGCAAAAGGCCCCTTCCTCATTCGCGCGTGATCGCCCTCACCACTCGATCAATCTCGATGAGGGACGAGACGACTCGCGTGGTATACTTTCCCTATGTCTTTTCGCCCAGCCTCCGACCAAACGGCCTGTTCTAAAAATCATGCTTGGACGGCCCAGCGGCCCGTGGCCCGCCTGTTAGCTGCAGGGATATTTCTCACCGTTCTAATACTTGCACAGTACCCAGGGGTCTCGTCGGGCAGAGAGAACACGATCTTTCAAGAGTTCACCCAGCACATCGGCCGGCAGATCCACAGAGACAAACAGGCCTTTGCGCAAGCGAACAACTGTGTCTCATGGTTTTATAAGACAAAACAGACGCCTCCCCCTGCCGTGCAGGGAATCAGCTGGAACGCTACTATTTCACCCCAGCCACAAGTGGATTGTCTTCGCGACTATCCAGGCGGGATGGACGAGGCGCGAGATGATTTTGCCAAGACCCAGTCATTGCTCTCGGTCAGCCTGACCTTCTACGAATTTTCTTTGGTCGCCGATCGGAATGATGATGCGATTTACAGTCCCGCCGAACTTCAAGATTTATTCCGCTCCCTCTCGCTCTCTTATAATGAAGGAGATCCGACCCCGAAGCAGGTCACGGCACTCACGGAACGTTTCGACAGCTGGTACCGCAGCCGTAACATGGACGCCTTGATGCAAGGCATGAGCGATCTTTATCAACGAGGCTATCGTGTGACCCCTTCCGACCGCGTCGAGCTGGATCGGGTGATGGGATGACGCGACGCACAAGGTCCTGGCCCGATCAAGCCCGTTCCTTCATCGGACATTGCCTGAGCGAACCGCTCTATCGGCTCTTTAGTCTTGTTCCCCACTGGGAAGTCGGACTGTCCGCACCCGAGATTTCCAGGCTCACCTATGTGCACAGCCCCTTGGCCGGCCGGCGGGCCGTCCATCTGAGCGATCTGCATCTCGACCGCTATCAGCCACGGCATGACCTCATCGTCGACGCCATCAGCGAGCTCCAACCCGACTGGATCTTTATCACCGGCGACCTGCTCAACGTGCCGGAGGGATTGCCGCATGTGTTTCGATTTCTCGCCGGCTTGCGCGAGATTGCGCCGGTCTTCGTCACTTTGGGCAACCATGATCACTACAGTGGCGTACCGATCGATCAGTATTGCGATCTCGCCGATCGCCACAAGATCACCCTCTTGATCAACCAGACCACCTTCATTCCCACGGACTGCGGCGAGATCGCCATTGTCGGCGTCGACGATCCTTCGCTGCATCGGGCCGACTTGAGCTGTCTGCCACCGCGCGCAAAGGATCGCTTCACCCTTTTGCTGGCCCATGCGCCGAACATCCTCGATCAGCTGGAAGACCACCACGCCGTCGATCTGATCCTCTGCGGTCATAGCCACGGAGGCCAGTGGCGCATACCAGGCGTGCCGACGTTCTGGCTCCCGCCAGGCTGCAACGGACGGATCGAGGGGCATCATGGAGAGCCTGGCCGACGGCTGTATATCAATCGTGGTCTCGGATGGTCGTTTCTTCCTCTACGATGGAATTGCACCCCGGAAATCGCCTGCATTGACTGGACTCACGAAGAGGAGGAGCCAGACCATTCATGACTGCTTGATCCGCTCCAACGCCTCTTTCGATCGACTTCTGACCGTCTGATCCCAATCCTCCTCCATGGCAGTCGTCAGCTGCTCCATGGCCTCACCGGCACGCAACCGGCCCAATCCCAACGCTGCGCAGGAGCGTACATAGGCGTGGTCATCTTCCAGCGCCTTCAGCAAAAGAGGGATCACGGTCCTATCGTTCAGAACGCCAAGGTGACTAGCGGCCATCCCGCGAATCCGGTGCTGCTTGTCACCCAGCGCCCGCTGCAACGTCGTAGCAAAGAGGTCTCGTAGCGCGGGCATCACGGATTCCAAGCCCTTGGCGCGGTACTCATTCACTTCGATCAGGGCAAAGGCGATCTCCAGTTTCTTCTCCCGTACCGTGGCCCGTTCAAACGCAGCCAATAACTTCGCACGTTCACGCCGCTGCGCCCTGCGGCGGTTGAACGCCCGGACTAACATCAAGAACCCCGCCGCGATTACCAGACCAGCGAACGCCATGGGGATGGCTTGATCGATCACATACTCCCGGGTATCCAGCGACAGACGCTTCCACACCCAGACGCAAGTGATGACGACGCCGATGAGGACTGCAACGGCAGTCAGATTGGCCTGGCCAGATTGAGAACGAATGCTCATACGGTCGGCATCATAGCAGGGATGAGGAAGGAGCGGCCAGGTGGGCGGGATGGCCCGGATGAGTCCCCTGTGTGCTCGCGTATCCCTTCTAGGGCAGCCTGGTTGATCCTCGATTGCACGCGTCCAACGAACACCTTCCTCAATGTGACCATTCCAAGCTTGCTTGTTATCTCTCAGGAATGGGGGCTGATTGATCTCCCACTGCGCGCGTCCAACGAGGGGAGTCCGCGACCGCGCGTTGCGCGAGCACAGGAGATCAACAGCCTCCATTCCCTCCCCCTCTTGACCATTCGTTCTAGTGCGGACTATTCTTCCGCTATGGAGTTGTCGGATCTCAAGGATGATCCCTATCTGAAATTATTGCGACCACTCGTCGAGGCCTATCTGGCTTTCGATCTGACCTCGAGCCGTCATATCAGGTCCTTGCGCTTAACCCCCTCGCAATTTGACATCATTGCGACATTGGGCGACACGGACGGGTTGACCTGTTCCGAACTCTCGGCCCACACCTTGGTCACCAAGGGCACTTTGACGGGTGTCCTCGATCGACTCGCGGCGAAGGGACTCATTCGACGGGACTCTGTGAAAGGCGACCGCCGCTGCGTCAGAATTCGATTGACGGAGAAAGGCGACGCCATGTTCCGCAACACGTTTGCGGCACACATCACCTTCATCCGTCCGTTCTTCGAACGGGCACTGAACCGGAAAGACGCAGAAATGGCCCGTACAATACTGCTCCGCCTGCGGGATAGTTTCCGAGCGTCGAACCAGTAATCACAGTATCAGGAACTCCATGCGCTTGACGATTCTGGGCTCCGGCACGAACATCCACCCGACCCGCGCCGCCGCTGGCTATCTCGTGCGTACCGATCAGGCACTCCTGCTCGACTTCGGGCCCCGCACGTTGATGAATCTGATGCGGGTGGGCGTTGATCGCCACAGCATTTCCCACATCCTCTTCTCCCATTACCACGCGGACCACTTCGCCGACTTCATCCCGTTTTTCTTCGATGAGGTCTTCTATTCAAACCACGTCGGGGCCAGACCGGATCTGACCTTGATCGGGCCGCACGGCACCAAGGAGCTGTTCCGGACCTTGCTGCGGACCCTTCCAGGATTTAACAAGGCTCGATTCGCAGTGAGATTCAAAGAGGTGGCAGACCGACCCTTCTGGATCGGGCGCACGAAGATTTGCCCAAGGACTGTCGTCCACAGTCCCCGATTGCACTGCGTGGGTTATCGGATTGAATACGGGAACAAGGCACTGGCCTATTCAGGAGACGCACAATATTGCGACAACCTCGTCCGCCTCTGCGGCGACGCAAACCTGGCCCTACTCGATTGCTCTTTCCCAGCCAATAAGCCGGGGCCCGGACATCTCCACGCTGGGGAATGCGGATTGGTGGCAAGAGAAGCCGGCGCAAATCGCCTTGTCCTGTCACATTTTTATCCGATTGCTGAGCGGTGTGATGTCAGGGGACAGGCAGGGGAGGAATTCAGCGGGCGTATCACCTGTGCGCGGGATCGATTGACGATCAAAATCTAGCAGGAGGCCGAACAAGTCTGTCAGCAGGGTTGTCGCACCGTTCAGACCCTCAACAACGTTTCACGTCGAACGAGCTACAAACCACCTTCTCTGTTGTCGCACCCCAGGATCTCAATGAATTTCGTCAGGCGGGCCTTCTTGAGGGGGTCGTCAAGTTTGGCGTAGATGGCCAAGAGGTTCTTGATCATGCGGGAGAGAATCGCGCGCACAGGACTCTGTTGCAGATATTTCTCGTCAAATCCATAGCCGGCCTCCGTGAGAAACCGCTGGCAATTCTTTTCGGTCAGTAAGGCTCCCCCGTTGAAACAATCGACGAAAACCTTGTAGCGGTCCGATTCGTACTTCACTAAGAAATGACCCGGCATCCCGATCCCATGAACCGGGAGACTCAGCCGTCTCCCGATGAGGAGGTACACCGTCGATAGGCTGATCGGAATACCCGTTCGACGGTCGATCACGCAATTGAGGTAACTATTCTCCAATTCATAATAATTCTTCGTGTTGCCTTTGAAACCCTGCTCCGTGAAGAGGTACCGATTCAACGTCTTGATCGTTTCCTCACCAGACGCCCGCGGACCGATCCGATCCTGCACTTCCTGCGCCATCTCATCGAGCTGTCTGGCATACGAGGTGACAGTGAGGGAGGGATAGGCATAGCGGGCGATCAGAAAGGCACCCTGCTCGAGATCCATCAACCCATCCGGCCGAGCCGCCAGCTGCATGAGTTCATCCTCGAGATTTCCGCCACGGATTTCCTCAAGCACCGAGACAAGACGGCCGGCCATTTCCGGCTGTTCGATTTCTGCTTCCTGCAGGAGGGGGACTGCCGAAGGACCGATGTCGATGAGTTTGCCGCTAATGGTCCGGACGATCTTCTCGTCCTCATCGGCCAGCAGTCGGATCAGGGCCCGGATTTGACTCTCGTTCACCAACATGTCGGGACTCCCGGAAAGCCCGCCTATCAGCCCATCGCCCGACGGAACGCTTTGGCGCTCCCGTAGAGACAGAGAGCGTCAAAAATCACCATGACAATCACCACCATCCCGACATGGGGGAGCGCCTCAGTCCAGCCGGAAAGGATCAACGGCCGCACCGCGTCGATCGCCCACGTCATCGGATTGAAGCGCGCCAAAAATCCCATCCACGCAGGCATCGCCGCCAAGGGCACCAGGGCCGAGCTCAAGAAAATCATCGGGAGCGAAAGGAAGCCCAGGACGGAAAAGAAATCTCCGTGACTTTTCACGGAAAAGGCCATGGCCATGGAAATCGCCGTAAGACCGACGCCAAAGAGCATCCCGATCATCAAGATCGCCGCGACGCCAAGGAGCCCCGTCGCCGGCTGGACGCCGAACAGAAAGGCCACCCCGAGGATCACGAGCACTTGGAGCGAGGTGATCGACATCACGAAGATGAAGCGGCTCAAGATCACAGAACTACGATGAATCGGCGTGGTCATCAACCGCTCAAGAAACCCATTTTCCTTGTCGAACAGCAGATCGACGCCCCCGGCGAGTCCATTGTTGAGCACCGTCATAACGACCACGCCGGCAGTCAGGAAGCTGATGTAGTTCGGGGCCTGCGTCACCTGCACGTCCGCGGCCCGCTGGAAGAGGTTGCCGAAAAAGATCAGCCAGAACAGCATCGGCTGCACGAGCGTGAACAACATGCTGAATTTCTCGCGGCTGAGCCGCCGGACCCACCGCATCGTCAACGCATGAATTTCCTGCCAGTACTGCGCCACCGTATCTCCTTATTCAGTCTGAATGTCTTGAACCGATTCGGTCATGGACCGCCCCGTATGGGCGATGAACACGTCGTCCAGCCGCGGCCGGTGGTACTCGATAAACTCAAGCAGGCAATCCAATCGATTGGCGGATTCGAGGATCGCGGGCAGGGCCTTCTCGGGCGAATCGACCCGGATATCCAGACCGGTCGGCGTTGCCTTGACTGCTCGCATTGCCGGTTGTCCCGTCAACGCAGACACCAACGTGGGGATCTTATTCTGGTCTTTCAAGGTCAACGACACGATGTCGCCGCCTAACCCGACCTTCAGTTCAGCCGGCGATCCGAGCGTCTTGATCTTTCCCCCGTCGATGATGGCCAACCGATCGCAGAGCTGGTCCGCTTCATCCAAATAATTCGTCGTCATCACGATCGTCATGCCGCGCGCCTTCAACATCCGCACGTAGTCCCAAATTCGGAGCCGGCTCTGCACATCCAAGCCCAGCGTCGGCTCGTCGAGGAACAATATCTTGGGGTCCGGCAGGAGACCGCAGGCAATGTCGAGCTTCCGCTTCATCCCTCCGGAATACGTTTTCGCCGGACGATCGGCAGCCTCTTCCAGTTCCACGAGCCTCAGCAACTCGGCGATGCGTTTCCTGGCTTCAGCCTTTGGCAAGTGATACAGCGCGCCGAGGAGTTCGAGGTGTTCCCGACCGGTGAGAAAGCGATCGATGGCCCGTTCTTGAGGTACGTAGCCGATCAGTTGCCGGACGACATCCGCTTCGCGGACCGTGTCGTGGCCCAAGACGCTGGCCGTTCCTGACGTCGGCGTCAGCAGCGTGATGAGTGTCCGGAGCGTGGTGCTTTTCCCCGCCCCGTTCGGCCCCAGCAGACCGAAAATCTCGCCTGAATAGACTTGAAACGACAAATCGGAGACAGCCGGAAGGCCATCATAGGTTTTCGTGAGCCGAGACACCTCGATGGCGATTGCGCGATCCATCAGCCCCAGCCCTTCGCGCCAGATTGATCATGCATTATGAACTCGATGAGGTCACTGAGACGGCGGGCTTGTTGGTGGAGACAGTCGGACTCCAGCAGAAACTGCTTTTCCAAGGGCGTACACTCCAGGTAGGTGGAAAGGGTATTGACGAAAATCTCATCGCTGACTTCTTCCCGAAAAAACTCCTGCCAAGTGGGGGCGTCATCGCGGGACCGGAGATAGGACTCCAGGATGGTGAACAGGCGCTGGCGAACCGTGGGATCCAGTGACGCCCCTGTGCCCCGAGTCGTGACAGAAATCGTGGCCTCGCGATAGGCCTTGTCGTACCACTCGCGTTCAATTTCAAACCGTTCCAGCCCTTGCAGCAGGATGTTCGATCGACCATCGGCAAGAGGCTGCACGCTTACCAATCGACCAACACAGCCCATCGAAAACACGGGCGGATGGCCATAATAGTCCGTTTCCCAGCCATCCTTGAGCAATGCCATGCCGATGCACTGCCCGCTCATCGCCGCATCTGAGACCATAGCGCGGTAGCGCGGCTCAAAGATATGAAGGGGGAGATAGGTCTTGGGGAACAGCACGACATTCGGAAGCGGGAACACCGGAATCCGAGCGGGAATGGGAAACGGCGTTACACTCTCACTCTTGTCGCCTCCGTGGTGCTCTCGCTCGTGATCGGTTTGCATGAGTCACGATAGCTGATGGTCGACAAAGTTGTCAACGGCGAGAGAGGAACATCTTTTACCCGTCGAGTTGACGAAAACCCTCATCAACACTGGAGATTTGTGCCGCCTGTCGAACCATGCTATAAGCGCGATCAACGATTCACTCGCGTCAAGGACGGTCCATCGCGCATGTACGAATTGTGGCGTCATCTTCCACACATGCTGCTCCTGTCGAGCAGTCTGCTGGTCGTCGTACCGGGACTCGGGGCAGATACCGCACAGGAATTCCAGGTCGCCACAGAAGGCTATCAATACGCCTTCCCGCGCGACCATGGGGCGCATGAGGAGTTTCGCACCGAATGGTGGTACTACACCGGCCGGCTCACGGCCACGGACGGCCGGCCATTCGGCTATCAACTCACATTCTTCCGCCGTGGCATACCGCGCGAGCAGCTGAAGACATTGCCGTCACAGTGGGCCGTCACCCAACTGTACCTGGCCCATTTTGCCGTGAGTGATCTCCGCAAGGGTCGTTTTCATTATGCGGAGAAAATAAGCCGGGCCGGATTGGGCAAGGCCGGTGCGGCGCGTGATCGCCTCCACGTCTGGATCGATCGGTGGAGCGCCGAATCGCCATCGACCGCTCCTGGGACACAGACCCTCCACGCAGCGGATGGCGACCTTGCCCTTCAACTTACGGTCTCGCCGGGAAAACCACTCGTCGTGCATGGCACGGACGGAATCAGCCGTAAAGGCTCGGCCGCGGGACAAGCCTCCCATTATTATTCCTTCGCCAGACTGGCCACAACCGGCAAGCTCACGATCGGGAAGGAATCGTTCGACGTGACCGGCACGAGCTGGATGGATCATGAGTTTGGTTCCGCCGACCTTGGTAAGGATCTGGTCGGATGGGATTGGTTCAGCCTGCAACTCGACGACCAGACAGAGTTGATGCTCTATCGACTCCGCCGGACGGACGGATCGGCTGATCCGGTCTCAAGTGGTACCTTCATTGACCGCGATGGACGTGGGCACCATCTTTCGATCGGAGACTTAATCCTGGAGCCAATAAGTTATTGGACTAGCCCAACGAGCCAAGCGCGATATCCGCAGCGGTGGCGCCTGACCGTCCCCTCACAGCAACTCTCGCTGGAACTCATTCCGCTCATGGCTGAGCAAGAACTCTCCACCACACGCAGCACCCAAGTGACCTATTGGGAAGGTGCTATCGAGACCGCCGGCACGGCACAAGGACAACCGATCCACGGGCAAGGGTACATGGAGCTGACCGGTTACGCCGAACGCTTCACCAAGAAGCTGTAACAGGATCGGTCGCCTTGACTCAGCGCTGAATCCTATGATTAGGTCTCCCGCCACGACACCCATGTTGATTCGAATCTCCTCTCAGCTCGCTTACTTCGCCTCTCTGATGATTGTGTTGTTCTATGTCGGCTGCAACAAGGAGAGCGAGGCGATCGTCTCCATCGCCCTGCATCCGACCAATGCGAACATCCTCTATGTCGCGACGAACGACGCGGTCTATAAATCACGTGACGGCGGTCAGTTGTGGGAACGGTTCCCGAGTTTCAGCGCGAGACGTGTGACGACTCTCGCGATCGATCCTCAGTTCCCAGCCACGATCTATGCCGGCACCATGGCCGACGCCGTCTACAAGAGTCCGGATGGCGGGCAACATTGGCTCCCTCACAACGTCGGGCTCAAAGAACACGTATCCTTTATCAGTCAATTCGTCTTTCACCCGACTGACCACGAGCAGATTTATGCAGCCACGACCGTCGGCGCCTTTTACACCAAAGACGGTGGGCGTGAATGGGAAGAACGCATGGCCGGGATGAAGGAAGTCCACATCGTGGTCTCTATCGCCATTCATCCGCGCGATTCTCGGGTTCTCTACGCGGGAACCACGGGAGGAATCTATCGGTCCGACAGCGCCGCGATGGGATGGAAAAAAGTCAACAACGGTCTGATTCCGGAACAGGAGCTGATGGGAGGGATGGCGCTGGGGGTCAATGCTATTGTCTTCGATGTGGTCAACCCGGACATCGTCTATGCCGGAACGACGAAGGGCCTCTTCCGCACAGACACGCGCGGAGAGCAATGGGAGCGGATCGGGAAATCACTCCCCGATCTGTTCGTGAGCAGTATCCTGATAGACCCGGCCCAGCCGAAGACCCTCTATATCGGA
>Ga0209048_10004023_pt1 | contig 14130 bp, 14 predicted proteins | sample FrelakmetCRP12CR_FD_187146 | JGI IMG/M metagenome (GOLD analysis project Ga0209048, IMG submission 187146) | Freshwater lake sediment microbial communities from the University of Notre Dame, USA, for methane emissions studies - CRP12 CR (SPAdes)... | ecosystem: Environmental > Aquatic >... | reverse complement strand
CGGTTCCTCCCACCAGTGCCTCTACCAGTCAACCCCTGGCCACATTAACACCTGCCCCAACGGCAGAGGCAACCCAGCCCGGCCCTGCTTGGCTGAAACCTAGCGTCTATCTCAAAATCGGAAATGATGGCATTGTGACCATTACGGTCTACAGATCCGAAATGGGGCAGGGTGTGCGTACGGCCATGCCAATGGTGCTGGCTGAAGAGCTCGGCGCCGATTGGTCTACGGTCAAAGTGGAGCAAGCCCTGGCTGACGGTGCTTACGGAGATCAGATGACGGGTGGCAGCGTGAGCACTCAGTCCTCCTACAAACTGCTCCGCCAGGCAGGCGCAGTAGCTCGTGAGATGCTGTTAGCGGCAGCTGCTGCCACCTGGGGGGTCGAAAAGGATGCCTGCACGGCCGAAAATGGGGTAGTAACCCACCAGCCTTCCGGCAAACAACTGCCATTCAAAGACCTGGTCTCTAAAGCGATAACCATGCCGGCTCCCAGCCCGTATTCCGTACCCCTTAAGGACCCTAAGGACTTCCATATCATTGGCAGCCGCCAGGGAAGGCCGGATACCCCGGCCATCATAACCGGCAGTGCTGTCTATGGCCTGGATGTGAAAACGCCGGGGATGTTGTACGCTACAGTGGCGCGTTGTCCGGTAATCGGGGGCACGGTTGCCAGCTTTGACGACGCTAAAGCGAAAAGCGTGCTAGGAGTGCTCCAGATAGTCGAGATTGACAGCGGCGTAGCTGTAGTCGCGAAAGATACCTGGGCTGCCATTAAAGGCAGGGAAGCGATGGCGATTACCTGGGATAAAGGCTCTAACAATACCCTCAACAGCGCCGATCTTGAGCGGGATTTAATAAGCCAAGCCACAGGGGATGCGAACCCCAAGCAAGGTGAACTGGCGGCTGTCTACATCGTGCCTTACCTGGCGCACGCCACACTGGAGCCGATGAATTGTGTTGCTGATGTCCGGTCTGATCGCTGTGAGATTTGGGCGCCCACTCAAAACTCGATGGCAGTGAAACAACGTGCAATCGCGCTGACCGGTTTACCGGCAGAGTCGGTAAGGGTTAACGTGCCATTGATAGGGGGTGGGTTTGGTAGGCGATTGGAAGTCACCCTGGCTGGCTCGTTGCCGGTGGGGACCGATTACGCCTCCGAGGCGGTGCAGATATCCAAGGCTGCAGGGGTGCCGGTCCATCTGGTTTGGACGCGCGATGATGATTTTCAACATGACATTTACCACCCGCTCACGGTCATTCGCGCCACCGTCCAACTTAACAACCTCAATACGCTCAATTTGAGCAGGTACGAAGCCTTTTCAGGCATCCCCACGGGCAACTGGCGCGCTGTATCCAATGTGGCCGACGCGTTCGCCCACGAAAGTTTTGTCGATGAAATTGCTGCCGCTACTAGAACGGATCCATTAGAGCTACGCAAAAAAATCGTTCCCCAACGTGCCATCCCGGTATTGGAGCTGGCCGCCTCAAAGGCCGGTTGGGGAAAGCCTCTCCCTCCAGGTCATTCTCAAGGATTGGCGTATCATGCCACCTGGAATGTGACTCATGTCGCCCAAGTGGCTGAGGTATCGGTAGGCAACGATGGCCGCGTGCTGGTCCACCGGGTGGTGTGCGCCATCGATTGCGGCACAGTTGTCAATCCGGATATTGTCGAAGCTCAAATGGAAGGTGGAATCCTGTTTGGTCTGACGGCTGCATTGAAAGAAGCTGTCTCGGTCGAAAATGGCCAGGTGCAACAGACCAGTTTCGATGATTATCCTTTAGTGCGTTTCGATGAGACGCCTCAGATTGAAGTCTATTTTGTGCCCAGCACAGCCGACCCGACAGGGGTGGGTGAGATGGGCAACCCACCCATTGCTCCGGCTGTGGCGAACGCTGTTTTTGCCGCCAAAGGAAAACGTATCCGCAGGCTGCCCATCCGGGTGGCTTAAGTTTCTGATTCCGCCTGCGTGCTATAATATTTTGTAGAAAGGAGCCTACTTCCATGAACCTCGTGACAGTCAGGATTGAAAAACCTGAAGAGACCAATTTTATCCTCGGCCAATCGCACTTTATAAAGACGGTTGAAGATATTTATGAGGCTCTGGTTACCGGGGTGCCGGGGATTAAGTTTGGGTTGGCCTTCTGCGAAGCGTCCGGTAAATGCCTGGTGCGCTGGGCTGGCAACAACTCTGCCATGGTCGAGCTGGCTCAGAAGAACGCAGCCGCCATCGGGGCCGGGCACAGTTTCATCATCTTCCTGGGGGATGGTTTCTACCCCATTAATGTGCTCAACGCCATTAAGAACGTCCCTGAAGTGTGCCATATCTTCTGCGCTTCGGCCAATCCGGTGGAAGTTGTGCTGGCTGAAACGGACCTGGGGCGCGGCATCCTGGGTGTGGTGGACGGCTCTTCTCCCAAAGGCATCGAAGGCGACGAAGACATCGCCTGGCGTAAAGGTTTCCTGCGCATGATAGGGTACAAGATGTCATGATCGTTGACCCTGCCAACCCAGAGAAAATGGACCTGGGGATCGCTTCTCACCTGTTCCGCACCGATGCATTGGTCGGCAGCGGCAACCTGGTGGGCTTTAGCGAGCTGTTAGAGAGCTATTTCAATGCCGATGCGCGCCAGCCCTTTTCTTTGCTGGCGGTGGATGTGAACTGGTTCAGCCGCCTGAACGAAACCCATGGCCAAGAGCAGGGCGACGTGGCGTTGCGTTGGATCGGTCTTGCACTGGCTGAAGAGACACGCGCGCCGGTGTACCGCATTGGTGGGGATGAATTTGTGGTAGTCCTGATCCAGGGCAGCCCGGAAGAGCATGCAGCTCTTGGACAGCGGGTCTTCGAGCGACTGAACGATCGCTCCGAAAAGTTTGGCCTATCTGCCCCGGCCGTAACCGTAGCGGTCATCCAGTATAGCGGCCAGGAGCCGGTCGCGCCGCCTGACGTTTTCGTCCACCTAAGCTCCGCCATTTCGGACGTTAAGCAATATTACGACCGTACCTGCCATACTTACCAGGCCGCCGGCCTAAACCTCACCGGCGATGTGGCCTCGCTGCGCTCGACGACCAGCCTGATGATCAAGCGCATCGTCAGCCTGGGGGAGATGCTAGACGAATGGCAGAAGCTGGCCTATACCGACCCGGTCAGTGGCCTGCCCAACCTGCGCGCCGCCCAGAACCAGCTCGGTACCCGCCTGATCCAGGCTTCGGTCAGCGGGCAGCCGCTGGGGATTCTGTTGATCGATGGGGATGACCTGCGCCGCTACAATCAGATCAGCTACGCTGCCGGCGACGAGATGATTCAGCGACTGGGAGCTATACTGCGCGACCAGCTCCGCCCTGGCGATTTCCTGGCGCGCTGGAGAGTAGGAGACGAGTTCCTGGTTTTATTGCCTGCCACCCCCCTTGAACAGGCCGCCGCCGTGGGCAGGCGCCTGTGCCGGGCCGTCCAGCAAGCCTCCGAAAGCTGGCCGCTTCCGGTGACGATCTCGATCGGGGTGGCCGAGTATCCCCATCACGGGATGGTTGAGGCCGAGTTGCTGCACCAGGCTGAGGCCGCCAACGACCGCGCCAAGGCCATGGGTAAGAACTGCGTCGTGACTGAGCTCGACACATGACAAAGGATCACATGACACTTATATTGGATTGGCTCCTGGAAAAAGATAATCCCTCCGTGCGTTACTTCACCCTGCGGGAGCTGTGCGGCGCCCCGGCCTTTGACCCCAAAGTATTGCAAGCAAAGGCGGAGATCATGCGCGGCGGGCCAGTCCCGAAAATCCTTTCAAAACAGGCTGACGGCGGCTATTGGGGGCGACCGGAAGATTTTTATGAACGCTCCAAATATAAAGGCACGGTCTGGAACCTGATTCTCTTGGCCGAGCTGGGCGCAGATGGGGATGATCTGCGCATCCAAAAAGCTGCCGCCTTTGTGTTGGAGCACGTCCAGCACTCGGAAAGCGGCGGCTTTGCTTATCTAGGTCAGCCTTCAGGTGGCGGCGACCCCAGATGTGTGATCCCTTGCCTGACCGGCAACATGCTCTGGAGCCTGGTCCGCCTGGGCTGGCTGGAAGACCCGCGCATCCAGCGTGGTTTGGAATGGATGGCAGTTTCCCTGCGTTGCGACGATCGGGATAGCCGGCCGCCTGAAACCTGGCCTTATTCTGGAAGAGCCGGAAAAGAACGGTGCTGGGGCCGCCATAGCTGCACGATGGGGGTGGTTAAAATGCTCAAAGCCCTGGCCGAGGTTCCCCTCGAGCGACGGTCGCCCGCCATGCAATCGGCTATCGAGCGCGCCGCCGAGTTCCTGCTGGTACACCACTTGTACAAGCGTAGCCACGCCCTCCAGCGGCTCGCTAAGGAGGAGTGGACGGAGTTCGGTTTCCCGTTGATGTATAAGACCGACGCGTTAGAGATGTTGGGGATTTTAACCCGCCTGGGTTTCCAGGATTCCCGCATGCAGGACGCCATAGAGCTGGTTTTATCCAGGCGCGTGGATGACTCTTCAGGCCGTCCCTATTGGATATTGGACAAGACCTTCAACGGACGCATGCTGGTGACGATCGAGCGCCAGGGTGAGCCCAGTAAATGGATCACCCTGCGCGCTCTATCAACATTGGATAACCGGTTTTAGCGGTGGGGCAGGTCGCCCTTACGTTTTCCAATCGGCCAGCAGGTGCTGGGCGATGGCTGAAGCTTGCGAACTGGTGCTAGAGCCCCGCAGCACCAGCAGCAGCGGTCTTAGCTCCTCGCGTGTTTGGGCGGACGGCATTGAGTTCAAAGCATGATAGCTAGCCTCTCGCAGCGGTTCGGTCAGGGTGTGTTGGATCAGCACATTAAGGATGGCCGGTACGGCATCTCGGTCCAGGTTAGCCAGCACCCGGGCAGTCGCCCAGCGGATGGACTGGTTATCGTCGTATAGACCTTCCACCAGCACGTCCACGCAGCGCGCATCACCGATATGGCCCAGCCCGCGCGCCGCGTGCCAGCGGATGTGGCGGTTGGGGTGGTTGAGCGCTTCTACATAGGCGGATTGCGCCGCCGTATCCAGCTCGTGTAAGGCGCGGTTGGCAGCCTGGTGTAAAATGCTCCGGTCTTTTGCCAGGGCTTTGATCAATGGCCGGCCGCAACGTTCGTCTTTCATAATCGCCAGGGACTGGATGGCGCGTAATTGCCATTGGGAGTCAGCGGAGTCGATGGCCTCGTCTAGAATGGAAACCGCCCGCGGGTCTTTACGAAGCCCCAACAGGTAAGCGGCAGCGTAGCGAAGCCGGGCGTCTGAGTGGGCCATGCCATCCCGTAGTACGATCATCTTCAATTCTCGATCTTCCTCCGACACATCCTTAACAAAGGCTTCGCATATCGCTGCGTCAATGCGCGCCGAAGCTTCAGGATCATGTCGCCGCTCGCAGTCGAGCTGGTCATCCCAGCGCTGCAATGCCAGGCAGCGCAACAAATGCCGCCAGAGGCGGTCGTCCTGCATCTCATGCAGGGTTTCTTCCATAATCTGCCGCAGGTTTGGGTTGGTCGAGCTCAAGTAATTGAATACAGTATTGGCGGCCTGAGTGTCGCCGTCCAGCGCTCGCTGCAGCAAGCCCGCTTCAGCTTTGTGTCGCAAGGTGCTTTGCTTTTCCGGGATCATTTGTCCCTCCTAGAGTAAAACAATCAGCCACTGACCAGGAGTCGTCAGCGGCCTGTGGGAATGCCATATTGCTATCCAGAATCCTGCCTGGACTCCGCCATCAGTGCGAGTAGCTTTGCTGATTCTATTGTGGCAGAAAAGCGAGGCAAAATCTATTGTCAACTATCCCTCATTGATAGTGACATATATCACAACCTTTTCCTTATTGTTTTGAGAGGCATTAATTTGTATAATCTTCATAGGAGTCTCTATCTAAAACCGCTTGCGCTTTGCAGTTGCTCCATAAAAACAAAGTCCTGTTCGATTACTTCTTCCCTGGCGTGCTGCCCGGCAGCCCGGTGGACGTCCCGGATTACGTCATGCAGAACTGGGAAACGGTTTTTAAACCGGCAATTATCAATGCTATCCAGTCGAATCCGCACGCCACCGAGCAGCTCTTGGTGACCGCCCGCGCCCCATTTGATCCGTCCGACCCGTATACTGCCGGCGAGGCCGTTTTAGGCATCCTATGGTACAACGTATTTGCCACCAATGACGGTAAGGCCACCCTGGGTGGGCAACCTTTTGACAACTCGCACACGCGTTATTTCGGCTCGGACGATGATGTCAAGCTAAACCAGGAAGTGCAGCGTTTCAGCGCGGATCAGGTTGCCCGGGACGAGATCAACGCCCATTTCCAGACCAGCGGCAAGCTCTCTATTCCGCTCGTCACCCTGCACACCGTCGGCGACCCGCTCGTGCCCTACTGGCACGAGCCAATATACCGGGTTAAAGTGATCGTCAATCACTCCTTCCTGATGTATAACGGCATCCATGCTGTGCGCTATGGTCACTGCCAGTTCACCAAAACCGAGGAACTTTTTAGCTTCGGCCTGCTGGTGCTCAAAGTGACCGGCCTGCACCTGGTTGGCGGAGGCGTTCAACCCCCTTCCCTGTCGGTCCAGGGAGCCGGCGACGCTCTGTTCCTGCCGCTGGTACGGTAATGAATTAACCACAAAGATCGCAGAGACCGCTGGACCGATTAACAGGCTTTCTCCGCGGGCTCTGCGATCTCAATGATATTCCATTTAAAAACTAGCTTTGCTGGACGGGGTTGCTTTCGGAGGCACGCGGGTCGAGTCGACCTGGGATGCCCCCGGGTTCATCTGCGGGAGGCTGTAATTTTGAGATTGGGAGGAACTATCTCGAGCGGTGTTTCGTCTACTGGCCAGATTGAAACGAACCCATGGAGGGGAGCCTATGAAAAACAAAATCCTGATCTCTGCCAGCTTGATCCTTATCATGGCACTATTGACTGCCTGTGCAGGCGCTGCAACCGGGCCGCAGACCCTGACCGAGGCGGACAACGGTAAAACCATCCAGCTTCGCAATGGAGAAAAACTGCTGGTGACGCTGACCGGTAACCCCACCACCGGTTATTCCTGGGAAACCGTGCTCCCAGCGGATAGCATTGTCAAGCAGATCGGCCAGGCTGAATTCACGCCTGAAAGCAACCAGCTCGGCGCCGGTGGGAAAGTCACCCTTACATATCAAGCGGTCGCTCCCGGTCGAGGATCTCTCCAGCTGATCTACCGCCGTCCATTTGAAAGCGATGTAGCCCCGTTGCATACTTTCACGGTGAATGTGGTGGTGAAATAGGCCAGGTGTTCAAAACCACCGGATGGTGGGTCGCTCCAGGGCTCTCCCTTTCCAAGTAGCTTTTCCAGCCAGGTTTAACGCCAGCGACCTGAAGGCGATCACCACTGCCAGCCCAACCGTCAGCGGGTACGCCAGGGCAATCCATAGGGGAAAACGGAACCTTCCAAGCGCCAGTCCCCACAACAGGAGCGACAGAGCCTCTGCCAGCCCTGCCATCCCGATTGCGGATGGTGGGATAGCTGCGCCGAGCTTTGCCGCCACCTGCACGACCAGCGGCTCAAGGAACACGATCCCTAGCCAGGTCCACACGAATAGATATGGCAGCAGCCGGTAATCGAAAGCCGGGAAGAGGTTTTTCGTGACGCCCTGGAAAGCCTGCCCAAAGTTGGTGTACATGCGGCAGCTCACCCGGTTGCCGCCGTCCAAAGCCAGCCACCGCAGACCGGCAGTTTTCACCCGCCGCGCCAGGGCCAGGTCATCGGCAGTGTGGTTGCGTATAGCTGCATAGCCGCCAACCTGCTGATATGCCGCCCGCCGGATCAGCATAAATTGCCCGATAGCCACCGTGAGAGCGGTTATCCGGGTGCGATAGGCCAGGGCCAGCGGCACAAAGGCAAAGAATGCCCAATAGATCAAAGGCACCACCAGCCACTCGCCCCAGGTCAGCACCTCCTGGCGCGGCCAGGCGCACAGGAAATCGGCCTGCTCTCCTGCCAGGACGCCGACCGCTTCACTCAGCGCGTTGGGATGGTGGCGCGTGTCGGCGTCGGTGAACAGCAACAGCTCGCCCGATGCCGCTGCCGCTAACTGGTGGCAGGCCCAGTGCTTACCGAGCCAGCCTGCCGGTAGAGCCTGGCCGTTTAGCACTCTCAAGCGGCTATCCTGGGCCGCCAGCCCGTCCAGCAGCTCGATAGTATGGTCCTCTGAATGGTCATCCAGCGCCAGGACCTCGAAATCCGGGTAATCCTGGGCTAACAATGATTTTATGCATTGGACGATGGTTTTCTCTTCATCGCGGGCCGGCACCAGGATAGAAACCCGCGGCGCTTGCTCGAGCCGGGGTTGCTGGAGAGCCAGCACTTCAAGCCGTTTCAACGCTTTCAGGTTACTTAATGCGATCAAAACCAGCACTGCCAGGAAGAACGCAACCTCGGCTAGCTGGTTGGTCAGCGAGAAGGTCAGGAGGTTCATTGCCTGGCAGTTTTCAGTCGCAGGGGTTGGCGCAGCTCATGGCGATATTTGAGCAGCAGCACCAGCCAATTGCATGCCCAGGCCACCAGAAGTGGCCCGCCGGCCTGGTTGAGCAACAGATAGGCCAAGAACAGAAGCATCCCACTCATTACCGACCAGGCTTCCGGGGCGAACAAGAAGTACCCCAATCCAAATGCTGCCCCTAACGCAAACGGCCCTATTGGGGCAGTCAGCCCGGTCCAAACTCCGAAAGTAACCGCCAACCCTTTTCCGCCGTGAAAACCCAGGAATGGCGAGAAGACGTGCCCCAGCACCGGAGCCAGCGCGACAGGCACCAGAGCCCAGCCTGTGATCCCCAGCTCCCATCGGGCAATCCCGGTGGGAATGGCCCCTTTCAAGAAATCCAGTACCAACACGGGTAATCCCAGGTTCCATTTCCCGGCCCGCCAGGCGTTGGCGGCTCCCGGGTTGTGGTCTGCCCCGTAGCGGCGCACGTCGTCGTGCAGGAATAGCCGCCCCAGCCAGACCGAGAACGGTAGGGAGCCGAGCAAAAAGCCAAACAATGAAATAAGCAGGATATTCATTCTACGGGCGCAGGAAGTTCCACATACGTAAAGCAGGTAGAGATTACAGAAATTTTATTTCACTTCTCCCGGTGTGCTCCATGTTCCCGATGGTTAAAAAGCTCTTTTCGACCTGAGCAGCAAATTCGCACAACGCACGCGCCGTCTCAGGAAAGCCCGGCGAGTCGGCGCAAACTAAATCATGCCCGGCCTGCACTTCCAAATAGGCCGGGCGTACCCCGAAACGCCCAAGCAGCCGGCGCGTGCGTTCCGGCCGGATAGTCTTGTCCTGGCTGCCCTGAACGACCAGGGTGGGGACGTTTATGTCCCCCATTCTATTATATGCCTCCAGCCCGGCCTGACGCAGCCCGCCCAGTAACGTTAAAGGGAGGTTGAGTTGTCGCAGGTCCTCCTGTACTTGAGAGTCGTCTAAATCCAGCCCGGGGAAGAAGCCCCGCACTGCTCGCTGGATTTCCGGGTTGGCGAAATTGGCTTTGCGTAGCGGCTGGAGATAGCGCGGCAAGACCAGCGCCAATATTGGAGCCAGCAGCCGCTGCCACAGGGCATCTGGCCACAAGAAAGGGGCCAGCAACATCAGCGCATCTACCTCACGGGCTGCCGCCGCGATGATCGACAGCGCCCCCCCCATCGAGTAGCCTACCAGCAGCACCGGGGCGTGCTGGCTCTGTAGCGTGTCCAAAGCCTGGAACACGGCTGCGCGCCAATCTTCAAAGCTATATTCACCCAACCCCACTATCTGTGGTCCAAAGCCGGGCAGGAGCAGCCCCTGGACAGTCCATCCCTGGGCGTGCAGAGCCTGAGCCAGCGGGCGTACCTCGTCCGGTGTGCCAGGGAAGCCATGTACCAGCAGGGCAGCTGGCCTGCCGCTTTCCCACAAAAATGGCTGGTGTTCAGGTTCCTGAAAGACCAGTGGAAAGTGCAAGGTTGGGCCGGGCGGTACCCGCTGAGCGTGGAAGGCGTCGAATAAGAACAGGAACGCCCCCTGTACGACGATGCCCCAACCATAACCACGCCAGGTGAGGTTATATCTCCCGGGGGAAAAAACCAGCGCCAGGCCGGCCGCAATGTACAGCACATCCAGGCCAGTGTTAATCCACAGAAGGCGGCGGAGGCTATTCGCACGGCGTGTCTGGTCGGGGGCGGAAATGGAAGCAGCTTGCAAGCGCAGGGCACTGCACCGCCCGAACCAGGCAATCGCGGCGTCCACCAGCCCCCAGGCTACCGCCATCCCGCCAAAGGCGCGCCAGAAAGGGCTGCCGGCCGCCCATAACAGCGCTCCGGTAGCCACGCTGGCAGCGCTCCAAATCAGCAGCCGGTGGGTTAATTGTAGCTGGAAATCCCATAGGGTAGAGGGCTTCTTGCTCAAGGTGGTTATACGGTCATACGGAAGACGTCTCTAATTTATTCTGTTCTTGGTTTAGTTGATCGAGCAATTCCAGCACCTCTTTATTGGTTGGGATATCGGACATCGAGTGCCCATAGTGGACGAAGCGCGCAATGCTGTGCTTATCGATCATGACCTGGGCGGGCATGCGTCCCAGCTTGAACAGGTTGACTTCCTGCCCATAGCGTTTTAGCACGCTGGCGCTGGGGTCGGGCAGTCCGCTGAAGGGCAGCTTGTTCTGCTCCCAGTAGGATTGGAACTGGCGAGGACCTTCTGGTCCGATTACAATGACCTCAGTGTCGCGTGAGACAAATTTGTCATAGTCCTGGCGCAACTGCGCCATATGCGCACGGCAGTATGGTCAGACAAAGCCGCGGTTAAAGACCACCAGAACGTTTTTGCGACCTTGGAAATCGGACAGGCAAACTGGGCGGCCGCGGAAATCGGCTAGCTCAAAATCGGGTGCGTGTGTGTTTATTTGGATTTTAGACATAGTCTTCCTCAATTCGAATTTTTATTACTACGGATGCCGAGTTTATCTGCGGCTGATCTAATTCAAGCCAGCCAGAAACTCGTTCACCGCCTGTAGAAATGCCTTTGGGCGTTCTTCCTGGGGCACGTGCCCGCATTGCGGGATTACTACAAGTTTGGCGTTGGGCAGCTCCTGCGACAGTCGCACGCTATGCGCGGTGGGCACGATGCGGTCGTCGTCCCCGGTGATCACCAGTACCGGCAATTTGATCTCTGCCAGGTGTTGCGGCAGGTTATTTGAATTATCCGCCGCAAACATCTCGAATAGAGCCCGGTCCCAATTATCCACCATCATTGGCTTATGGTAGCCTTCCCACTCCTGAGGGGTGAACTTCGATGGGTCATGCCAGGCCATCTGGCCAATTTTCATACCCCACTTGGGGAAACTGCGGGCAAAGAGCGGACCCAGGCGACGGCCTTGTGGAGTTCTAAAAAGCATTTTTAAGAAAGGCGGGGCTCCCCCACCTTCATATACAGCCGGGTCAACCAGGATCAATGCTCGTACCTGCTCGGGGTGCTCCAGGGCAATCTGAAGGGCGATCGCACCACCCGCCGAGTTGCCTACCAGCACGGCTTTCTCCAGCCCGAGTTGGCTCATAAACCCGGTAGTCAGCTCCACCTGGGCGGCCGCGCTATATGGATTCAACCCGCTCCATTGAACCGGGCGCTCGGTGAGCCCGAAAGCTGGGCGGTCGAAGGCTGCCACTTTGTAGTCCTGCGCCAGTGGAGTGAAAACCTCCCGCCAGGAGTACAGGGAGGCGGCAAAGCCGTGCAAGAGCACAAGCACTGGCTGCCCTTGGCCGGCGAGCTTGTAATATACCTTCAGACCGTTGACCTTGGCAAAGCGGCCATCCGGGTCGGCCAGGGTTTCGGCCGGCACTGTTCCGGTGAGAGGCGGCACCGGCACCAGGAATGGACCGACCAGCAAAATGCCTAAAAAGGCGCCAATAACCAGCAGGATAATACGTAAGAAGCGTTTCATTTTCTTATTAATGAGGAGCAACCGGCGCTCGGTGATCGACTTATTTTGACGATATCTGTTTCAGTAGCTCCAGTGTGGCAGCCACCGTTTGCGCCTGTTGGTCGGCGCGACTGATGCTGGCCGGGTTATCACCAGATTGATTACCATACCAGCCGAACTGTCCGTGGTTGCCGCCCTGGATCGGTACCCAGCGGGTGGAGGCAGGCAGCAAGGAACGGGATGCCTCGATCTTGGCAGGGGTCGATAGCCCATCCTGCGTTCCGGAAATCGAGACAACCGGTGTGGTCGTCCCAGACAGGTTGTCCGAAGAAGCCGGGTAGGACGCCCAGAGGGCCAACCCCTCAGCCAGCCCGGGATTCTTGTGGACAAAGTTGGCTGCCATCGAGCCGCCCAAGGAATGGCCTCCGATAACCCAATGCTGGATTTCGGGGTTGGCCGCCATCACCTGGGAGGCCTTGCCGGGTGATAGCACTGCCAGGTTGAGCGGCATTGGCACGATCACGGTCAGGTAACCCTGGGCAGCCAGGGCATGCGCAGCCGGGGCATAGGCACGCGGATCAACCCGTCCACCAGGGTAAAAGATAAAGCCGGTATTGGGCTGAACTCCAACTGGGCTGAAGGTATACCAGCTTCCGCTCTCTACCTGCACCTGGGCGTCAGATTGCATCGCCGCCAGGGCTTCCGGCATGGGGTGCGCCGGCGTCTCTCCCCAAACGACGAAACCGGCGACGCCGATGACCAACAAAATGATTACGACCAGTCCGACTCTTTTAATAATACGCATTTGTATCCTCGAAAGATCCTTTTATCACGAAAACATCCCTGTTTACACGGATATTTCCCGTTCGCCTTTGGATGCATCGACGAAATAATTTGCCAGCTTGCCCCAATCTTCGACGCTATGGTAACGTGACAGGTTGGAGTGAAAATGTACCCGCACGGGAGCCTGGTCCAGATCGGGGCGGGCCTCGAACAGGGGACGGTCCCCATAGCGGAAGGCTTGAAGAACCATTGGCAGGTGGTATTGGAAAATACGATAGCGCCATCCGGACGTGCCGAATATCAGACCGCCACTTACGTGGCAGTACACGTGCAAGGTCGGGCCGCTTTCATTTTCAATCCACTCGGCCAGGACTTCATCCCGCATCAGGCGCGTATAAATGCCTGAGACCTGGCGGCGGTCGTAGTTTAAGCCGATCGTCAGAAACAGGTCGCCGGTAGCGTCTGAATGGGTCAGGGTGTAGCGGCGGGGACCGTACAGGCCGGGTGGGGTAGCCCCGCGCCGCAGGGTCAGGTGTAGTTTCTTGGGGTCCAGCTGGCTCATCCGGTCAGGCCTTTTTCAAATCGGGCTGTAGTGGAACAACAGGCGCGTTTTCCGCCCGCTCGGCGATCTTTTGCACCATCCCCGCGAAGATCATGGCATGGACTGGATACAGAATATACCAATAGGCCAGGCCAGGAAGGCCCTTAGGGGCAAAGAAAGCCGTCTGCACCAGTCGTGTGCCGCCCGACGCCTGTGGGATGGCTTCGAATTGCAGCCAGGCTTTGCCCGGCACTTTCATCTCCGCTCGCAGCCGTAGCAAGCGCTCCGGCCGGAAGATTTCGACGCGCCAGAAATCCACAACATCGCCTACTCGCAGCTCGTCGGGGTGGCGCCGGCCGCGGCGCATGCCCACACCGCCCACCAGGCGGTCTAGCGCACCGCGCAGCCTCCAGGCGGCATCCAGCATCAGCCAGCCGCGCTGTCCGCCCAGCCCGCTAAAGATATGGAAGACCGTTTCGGGAATAGCTGCCGTCTCTTTCTCCCGTCGCTCGATCAACATGCCTTGCTCCTGTGTAAAATACACCGCTGGCAAGTCGCCCTGACTGCTGGTCAAGGCGTCGCTCCACAGGGTTTCCACTTCACCGCGCTCCAGGTTTTCCAGGGCGCTGTGCACAGCCGATTGGTAATCCGCTGGCTGGATGTTGGGGAACAGACGACTAGCGGTATCGGTGCGGACTATCACTTCATTGCGAAGCCCCTCGATCAACGGGCGGGCGATCGCCGCCGGGACAGGCGTCATCCAATGCACCCAATAGGAAGACAGGCGCGGGGTAAGTACCGGCACAGGCAGCAACCAGCGACGGAGGCCGCGTTCCTTCGCATAGCCGAGCATCATCTGGCCATAAGACAATATGTCA
>Ga0209048_10004022_pt1 | contig 14133 bp, 12 predicted proteins | sample FrelakmetCRP12CR_FD_187146 | JGI IMG/M metagenome (GOLD analysis project Ga0209048, IMG submission 187146) | Freshwater lake sediment microbial communities from the University of Notre Dame, USA, for methane emissions studies - CRP12 CR (SPAdes)... | ecosystem: Environmental > Aquatic >... | reverse complement strand
GCATGAGTACTTCTACCGCCACGCCTTCGCCACCATGGACGAGCTCCGGGCCGGGATCGAGGGCTACATGATCTTCTACAACGAGACCCGCCGCTACTCAAAGATCGGCAACCTCAGCCCTGCGACCTTCGAGCTATCGTTCGATCAGTCGGCCATCGCCGCATAACCACCGTGTCCACTTCGAGTGGGGAATCTCATTGGTTTGGTTAGTTGACGAAGGCGGAGGTTTCGCCACTTGCTCCCCACAGACCTGGCGACCAGGTACTACGGCCTGTGGATCTACAAGTCGCCCCTACCAGGAACCGCTGAGGATCCTGTACTGCGAAGCCACCCCGGGGAGAACCCCGGAGTGGCCCTACCGAACCCTCAGCGGCGTCACCCGGAATCGGGTGGCTGAGGGAAGACGGCCCTGGCCAAAGACCTGAGTCCGCCGTGCTGCCTCCAGTCCGGGGCAGACCGCCAGTGGGCGCGCCGAAGGCAGGGGAACTTGTCCCTCGCTCTCCGTTCTCGGTGAAAGACTGCTTCATCAACCGATGCCCCTCGGTTCAGTACACCCCAAACAGGCGCCGGTTTCGCCACTCACTCCCCCCGGGTCAGGCGACCAACTAGGACCCGGGGATCAATGCTTCGCCCGCTCTCCATGTTGGAGCACCACGGCGCGTAAGCACTATGGGTCTGGCGACCCAATTTGGTGGGCGAACAGCGGAACTCGCGGCCTGCGATCACTGGAATCGCGGTCGATCAAGACTGGTCCACTTCTCCAGCGGTATCCACCACGGCAGTCCGTGGCCACCTGCAGCCTCTCGGGTGACGATACGCCGAGAGCTGGAGGAAGCCACTGCCATATCTGTCCGGCAGGAGTACATGGACGCACCTGGCATGGAGCGCCTGAGGGGCAGGACGATCGCCGAGATCGTCCGCTCCGTGAAGCTCTGAACGTGCTCTCTGCCGATCTTGGCGACCTCGGTAGGCATCCCAGCTGCACGCAGGAAGTCCCGGAGCTGGTCAGCGGCCTCTCCGCAAGTTGCGATTGTCATAGGTGGTCCGTTCTCGGCGCGCAGCAACCGCCAAGAAGGAGGGGATCAGTGTGGCCAGATCGCTTACGCTTGCAGTGGTGAATGGGTTCTGTTTGAGCCATTTCATGAGCCTGAAAGCCCGGCGGTGAGGAGCGTGCTAGGAACCTGCACTGAAAGGGCATCTGCTGAAGGAGCGTTGTGCATTCGACTTCCTGAGGCGGATTGCATCACGAGTCCATGGCAATGGACTTCTCACCGGGACGTAGCGCAGCTTGGTAGCGCGCGTGCTTTGGGACTGGCCCGACCTGAGCGCTGCTCTTGCCGACAACTGCAGGCACAGGGGCGTAAGCGCAGGCCGGGGTGTTATCCGCTCAGGATCTGGCGGGTCGACCGAGGGACTGCAGGTCGGACCCGGCTGCCCTCCTCACCGCCCAAGAAGCTCCGCACACGTTCGCCCCAGCGCCCCGCAAACGGACGGGGGTGGGGGTCAGCCCCGCTCGTCCTCCGCAACACAGGTGGCGATGTGGACGGCGACCGAATGGCTCCACGCCGCCTTCTGCTCCTCGGTCCAGTCCCAGAAGTCGGGCGGGATCTTGAGGAACCTCTTCTTGGGCGGGGCGTCGGGCACGCGTCCATCATCGCACTGGGGTGGGTCGGGGTGACGGTCAGCGGTCCAGTGGTGCCATTCGGCCCTGTTGACAATGAAGGTCTGGGCGTACGGTCGATTCCGTAAGGAGGGTGTTCGATTGCTCTGTATGAACTGGCCGTGTTCTTCACGGCCAGTTCGCTCAGCGGCCCTCGGCCCATCCAAGAGGGGCATACGGCTGCAGGGAGTGAGCGTTCCATGAAAGTCCCCAGACGTATCGGTTCACTTGTCTCCATGGGGCGGATCGGGTCCATCGTCGTTTCGATCGCTGCTTCGGTGGCACTCATGGCTATGGGCACCGTTTCCGCATTCGCTGTGTCACGGACAGTCTCGACACCGGTGACACCAACGAACGTCCGGGCCAAGCCAGGCGTAGCGACGATCACGGTCAGATGGCAAGGCCGGAACAAGACAGGTGTGACCTACACCGTCACATCGGTCCCGGTGGGCAAGGGTTGCGTCGTTGTCTCAGGCAGGAGTTGCACTATCCCCATCACCGACTCGACCCCATGGCGGTTTCAAGTCACAGCGTCGATTGGGTCGTTGAGTTCAGCCAAATCGGCCCTCACGCCAGTGGTGCCGCATCGCACCCTCTTGATTCTGGCCGGCCAATCCAACGCGACAGGGGCCGAATCCTATGCCATCGATCCGACGACGGGCATTGACTACCTGAAGGCGCCTCACACGAATGGTGCCGACATGGTCTCGACCATCGGTTGGTTGCCATGGCTCGTGAATCCACAGAAGGGACACACTAGGGATGGTCAGGTCCCTCTGGATTCTCCACAAACGTTGATCGGCTCAACAGGACGAGCTGTCCAGATCTTCGGACCGGAGATCGGATGGGCGCGTCAGGTCTACGTAGATACCGGTCTCCCGGTCAGCGTGGTAAAGGCAGCGTTCCCGGCCACGAGCCTCCCGCAGTGGCTTCCGTCGGCAACGTCGAATCTCTTCCAGCAGATGGTCACACGGGTCACTTCGACGATGGCGGCGGATGCGAAGGCTGGACAGCTCGATACCATCGGCGCGTTCGCCTTCTACCAGGGCGAGGGTGACGCTGGCGCCCCGCTGTCAGCAGCCAGCTATTCAGCGAATCTGGACGCATTCATCGCCGGCCTCCGTGCGGACCTACCGGCCAACGGAAGTGCCCCGATCGTCCTTGTGAAGGAATCATTTGCCGAACTCATCTCAACATGGCAAGCCAACGGGTCTTGTGGCACGACAGTGAACTGCACGGCTGCATCCACCGGAGATGCCTGGGTGCGAGCAGCCGATGACTGGGCGACGGCCAATCTCGCTCACGTCGTCGAAGTCGACACGCTGGGTTTGCCAAGGTTCAACAGTCTGATCCACTTGACCACCACCTCTGAGCTCACGATTGGCCAGGAGATCGCAACGGCCAGCGACCACGTGATGCCGTAGCAGCGCCCTCTTCAACCCTTACGGCGCGAATCTCACGGCGCGTACTGGGCGAGCACCGCCTGTCCAGACGGCACCAACTGCGGCAGCTACTCGCCGCAGACCTGCGTCGGACATGGCATTCGATGCAGCCAGCGCCGGGCCCGGGGGACATCGACGAACCCGAACCCGGCACCGGCCGCTGGCGAGGCGCAGGTGTCTCCAATCGTGCCGTTTGACGTTAGTAGGGCCGTCACGCTGGCCAGGGTTGGGTGGCTCTCGTCCTTAGCCGCTCGCAGGTGATCGGAATCAGCCCGATCATCGGTGCGAGGGCCTGCCTGCTTCGCCTCCGATTCCGGCTCGGCGGCGTCCAGCGCCTCCTGGGTGGGGAGTCGGCGCCGACGCCTCCTGCTTCCCCGAGGGAGACGCCCCCGGGACGATGGCAATGATCGGCTTCACGGCCGACGAGGTGGAGCGGTACCTGTCGACGAACCCAGCCAGGACTGACCAGTCCGCCGCGACCTGACCCCCTCGCAGAGGACCGTCGTCGCCCTGAACGTGGAGAAGGCGTATGCGGCGGTGGCGAAGAAGCGGCAGAGTGGGGGTGGCAGGGTTTCCCAAGATCGGGAACCCCTACCCGACGAGCCGGTCCACGCCGCCCGTCAGGCAGCAGCCACCGTCCGCGTCAGCGACGGGTCATCACCGATACACAGCCGGCACGGTCGAGCAGAAGGGGAAGACCATCCGCGATTTTCGGTTGTCGACTTTCTTTGTGCTGCTAGGGGTCATCGTTGTGGCTGTCTCCATACTGGGAGTGACTGTGGCTCTTACGGCCCATCACGGGCCGGTGACGGTCCCGCAGAAGATCGGTGAACCCTCCTACATCGACCCGACGACTGGCGGGGCAGATTGGGATCGGCTCATCGGCTCGACTGCAGGCACGGTGGGCATTGCAGTCGCCAACGTAGCCAGCGGTCCGGGCGAAGGGCCCGAACCGACTTGGACCTCGGTGATCCAGCGCGAACACGCCACGGGGACCAAGGTGCTGGGCTATGTGGATACTGGCTATTTCGGGACCACAGGTCTGCGCACCCGGTTGGGCTCGACGTCGGAGGCAGACTGGACGAGCCAGATCGAGCAGGACGTCAGCGCCTGGTTCGCCTTCTACGGTCCAGGCATCGACGGCATCTTCTTCGACGAGGGTCAAGGTGCCTGTGGCCCGACCTCGGGCTCGAATGCCTGGGTCGATCTGTACGGTCGGATCAACGCCTATGTGAAGGCCGACCACCCAGGGGCCATGACGGCGATCAACGCTGGCAGAGCGGTCCCTCGGTGTTACGAGAACACCGAGGACGTGCTGGTGACCTTCGAGGGCTCCTACGACACCTATGTCAACCACTACATCCCGCTGTCGTGGAGCCCGGCCGATCCGTCCAAGATCTGGCACCTGATCTATGACGCATCGACGGAGGCCGACATGGAGAAGGCCATCAGTCTGTCCAAGAGCCGCAAGGCCGGCAATGTCTATGTCACCAACGACGTGCAGCCCAACCCGTACGGGACCCTGCCTTCCTTGTCGTATTGGGCAGACGAAGAGGCCAGGGTCGCGTCAGGCTGATCGCGGAGCAGCACGCACCCGTCAGTGACAGAGACTCCGGCATCCGTGAGGCCGTGACGGAGGTCAGGGCCATACGGATCGATCGAAGGTACCCCCGACCAACGCAGCCGAGGGGGGACGGTCACTCCGACCGTCACGGTCAGCTACACCGGCTGAACAGCACTGCCGTAATGGGGTGTCGGCGAGAGCGGACCTGTCCGATGCCACCGGTGCTGGGTCACTGTGGCGACCCTGTTCTACGGTGATGGGGCGGATCATGCCACCACCTGTCCCGTGTCTGGTGCCCGGCATCGGCCGAGACAGGACCCAGTGAACGGCTTCCTGCTCAGCTACATGGACAGCATCGACGAGCGGCTCTTGGAGTACCTCGACGAGGACGACGACCTGCGAGCCGACACCGTCCAGCTGCTGCGGTTCTATGCCAGCGTCATGCTCGACGGCTCTCTCAGCCCCGCCGCCGTTGCCGAGGACGAGCCCGACTGGTTCGACCTCGCTCCGGCATCTGCATGCGGACGCCCGTGACTCTCCACCCCGACCCGTAGCGGGTCACACGGACACTCCTGGATCGGGCCTCGATCTGCAACGATGGGGACGTGGGTGAGGGCGAGGTAGGAGAGCCGCAAGGGCCGAGCGAACCGGAGGTAGCGGCCTGGCTCACCGAGGCCATGCCGTCCATCAGGACGCTGATGGCGGCCAACCGTAGTCCCGGCGTGGTGCCTCGCGGTCCTGAGGCGACCAGGGCTGCCGCCACGGTATCCATTCCGCCGCCACCGACGCCCGTGAGTGGCTGGCCCATCACCCGTGCCTGGACACGGCGATCGGCGTGGAGTTCGCTATCGCTTTCGGCGAGTTCATCGCGCTGGCCGAGGAGTGCACCATCGCCAGCGGCATCAGGCGGTGACAGTTGGGGCAGTCGATTTCGGCTACCGGCGACTCGGCGTTCACAGCCGGTCGCCCGGCGAGCGGGTTGGTAGGCCGCCCTGGCTCGCGCGTCAGGAGCGCTCGCGCCGTATCGATTGAGCATCTCCCTGGTCCGCCAGCCGACCAGGCGCATCAGGTCATTCTCGCTCCCACCGTCCGCCAACCACTGGTGAGCGAATGAGTGGCGGAACAGGTGGGCGTGGACGTGCCCGATCCCGGCCTTCTCCCCGCGCCGTTCCACGATGGAGCGGATTCCGGCCGTACCGAGCGGCCCTCTCACCCCGATCCAGAGCACGTCGGTCGTGCCCGCCTTGGGGAAACGTGCCCTCGCATGGAGGTAGCGATCAAGTGCGGCGGCGGTCTTCGCACCGAACGGACAGGCCCGAGGGCGGGCACGCTTCCCCATGACGACTGCGAGTCGGACATCGAGGTCGATGTCGCCCACCGACAGGTTGGTCAGCTCCGAGAGCCGCATCCCGAATCAACGAACAGGCCCAGCACCGCCATGTCGCCCCGGTCCTCAAAGGCCATACCCTCGCATGAGCGGAGGAGACCGCGCAGTTCGTCGTCGGTCAGCACCGGCACCGGCACCTCAGGGACCTTCGGCGGTTTCATCCGGGCCATCGGCGACTCGGTGATTTCGCCGAAGCTCACCAGGAAGTTGAACAGGGCGGTGAGTGCCCGATACCGGTTGTCGGCCGTGGCAGGAGCCCTGGTCTGGACCAGCCGCTCGATGAAGCTCTCGACGTGCTCCCGGCCGATCTCGGCGACCTCGGTGAGCATCCCCGATGCACGCAGGAAGTCAAGGAGCTGGTTGGCGGCTTCCCCGTAGGTGGCAATCGTCTTGGGCGATTTGTTCTCGGCCCGGAGCGACCGCTGAAAGGAGGGGATCAGCGTGGCCAGGTCGCCTACGCTTGCAATGGTGACTGGGTTCACGTTGGAGCCATTTCATGAGCCTGGAGGCCCGGCGGTGAGGAGCGTGCTAGTAGCCTGCACTGCAAGGGTCATCCGCTGAAGGAGCGTCGTGCAATCGACTTCCTGAGGCGGATTGCATCAGGAGTCCATGGCAATGGACTTCTCACCGGGACGTAGCGCAGCTTGGTAGCGCGCCTGCTTTGGGAGCAGGAGGTCGCAGGTTCAAATCCTGTCGTCCCGACGCAGCGTGCTCAGGCGGAGGCGCGGAGCTGGGGCCCGAACATGGCCCGGAGCTCGCTGGCCGGCACCGGCCGCGAGAAGAGGAACCCCTGGGCGAAGTCACACCCGAGCATTCGGAGCACGTCGAGCTGCTGCTCGGTCTCCACGCCCTCGGCCACCACCTCGAGGCCCAGTGCATGGGCGAGCTCGATCACCGCTGAGACGATCTCGTCCCCGCCGGTCCGCATCCCCAGCTCGGCCACGAACATCCGGTCGACCTTCAAGATGTCGAGCGGGAACCGCTGGAGGTAGCTGAGCGACGAGTAGCCGGTGCCGAAGTCGTCGATGGCCAGCAGGACGCCGATGTCCTTGAGCGCATGCAGGACGAGCAGGGCCGAGGCGGCATCCTTCATCAGTGCGCTCTCGGTGATCTCCAGGGTGAGGTGCTCGGGCGGAAGGCCGGTGCGGGACAGGATCTCCTCCACCGTACGCACGATCCCGGGATCGTCGATCTGACGGGCGGAGAGGTTGACCTCGACCGACCCCTGATTCCCGACCGGGCCGCGGTGGTGCCAGTCGCGCAGCTGGTGGCACGCCTGCTCGAGGACCCAGGCGCCGATGGGGATGATCAGCCCGCTCTCCTCGGCCACGGGGATGAACCGGCCCGGGGCGACCATGCCCTGGTCCGGGTGCTGCCAGCGGATCAACGCCTCGACGCCGATCGTGGTCGCCCCTCCGACTTCCACCACCGGTTGGTAGTGGAGCATCAGCTCGCTGCGCTCGAGGGCGCGGTGCAGTGAGTGCTCGGTGGCCATCCGGTCGAGCACCTCGATGCGCAGCGACTCCCCGAAGGTCTCGACCCCGAAGCCGCCCCGGCGCTTGGCCTGGTACATGGCGGCCTCGGCGTGGGCCAGCAGGTCGTCGGGGTCGTCGGCTCCGAACGTGTTGAGCGAGACGCCGACCGAGGCGTCGAGGAAGACCTCGGCCCCTTCCACCGGGAACGGGGTGGCCAGGGCCGCCTGGACCCGCCCCACGAAGTCGGCGGCCTTGCGTCCGGCGCCGCCGTCCGCATCGGTGACCAGGGCCAGGAACTCGTCCCCGCCGAACCGGGCCACCAGGTCGACATCGCCCGCTACCTCGTCAAGACGCCGTGCCACCGCGGCCAGCACCCCGTCGCCGTGCGCGTGCCCCATCGAGTTGTTGATGGCCTTGAACCGGTCGAGGTCGAGGAGGACCACCGCCACGCTTCCCGGGGTGCCGGCATGGGTAGCGGCGGCCCCGGCCAGTCGGACCAGATAGGTGGCACGGTCGGGCAGCCCGGTCAGCAGGTCCCAGACCACCGGGGGCACCGCCACCGGCGCCGGGGGCTCCTGGGCGACGGCCCGGCGCAGGAAGCCGGCGACCGAGCGGTCCCGGCCCTGTCCGACGACGACCAGGCGGCTCTCGGCGCGCACCCGGTGGCCGTCCCGGTGGCGCAGTTCGAGGACGAGGTCGAGGGTCCCGCCGGTGACCGACCCGGTCACCGGGCCGATCGAGGAACCGGTGGTGTCGGCCATCAGGAGGCCGAACGGCGACCGCGAGAACGGGCCGCCCAGCACGGTGTCGGTCACGAACCCGCCGACCACCTCGTCCCGGGGCCAGCCGAACGTGGCCTCGGCCCCGGCGTTCCACTCGACGACGACCCCGCCCCGGTCGATCTCCAGGTAGGCGTCCGGGCAGCCGGCGATCAGGCGGTCGAGCCGCCGCTCGTCGGCCGTGCCCGGTTGCGCCCGGTCGGTACGGGTCGCCGGTGTCACCATGCCCGGGTGCACCGGGCCCGCCACTGCAACCGTCCGAGATCGTCGACCATGGGTTTGCATTCCAACCGGCTTCCGTTGCAGAACCCCGCAAACGGGGTGGGGTTTCGCGCCAATCTAGGCACCGGGCACCCCGGGTACAAGGATTTCGCCCTGGCGCCCCCTGCACGATGCCGCGGGTCGACCGGCAGCCGGGACCTGCCGTGTACCGTGCCTGGCGTGGTCGTGGTCACCGGAACCGTGCAGAAACAGGCGTGGGAGGACAAGGTCATGCCCCCCGTCGAGCAGGTCCGGCCGGGCCTGTGGTCGATCCCGGTACCCATCCCCGACAACCCGCTCCGCTACGTGCTCGTCTACGCCCTGGAGCTCGCCGGGGGCGGCGTGGCCCTGGTCGACGCGGGGTGGGACACCGGCCAGGCCTGGGAGGCCCTGACGTCGGGACTGACCGCCGCCGGCGGGAGCATCTCGGACGTGGAGGCAGTCCTGGTCACCCACATCCACCCCGATCACTACGGGCTGGCCGGGCGGGTCCGGGAGGCGTCGGGGGCCTGGATCGGGCTCCATCCCGACGACGCCGTGATGCTCGAATCGCGTTATGGCGACACCGATGCCCTGCTCGTCGCCATGTTCCACTTCCTGTCCGACTCCGGCGTGCCCGACGAGAAGCTCCCCGACCTCGCCTTCGCCTCGATGGTGCTCAAGTCCATGGTGACCATGGCCCAGCCCGACGTCCTGTTCGAGGACCAGAAGGAGATCGATCTCCCGGGTTGGGACCTCCGCACCATCTGGACGCCGGGGCACTCGCCCGGGCACGTCTGCTTCCACAGCCCCGACCGCAGGCTGCTGCTGTCGGGCGACCACATCCTCCCCCGGATCACCCCCAACATCTCCGTGCACGCCCAGCAGTTCCCGAACCCGCTCGGGGACTACCTGGAGTCACTGGCCAAGGTGCGCGACCTCGTGACCGACGAGGTGCTGCCGGCCCACGAGTACCGGTTCGCCGACCTGGGCAGCCGGATCGACGAGATCACCGCCCACCACGCCGACCGTCTGGACGAGATCGTCCAAGCCGTCACCGAACACCCGGGCTCCAACGCCTGGGAGATCACCCTCCGGCTGCACTGGTCCCGACCGTGGGACGACATCGAGCCGTTCATGCAGCGCCAGGCCAACGGCGAGACGCTGGCCCATTGCGTCCTCCTCGAACTGCACGGGCGGGTGCAGAGGAACGGCGACTCGCCCGCCCTATTCTTCCTGTCCGAGCACTGAGGAGTATTCGTGGATCGACGAGCACAACGGGAGCAGCGCCAGCGCCTGCTGCGGCGGCGGCGCGCCGCCACGGTGGCCGCGGTGGTCGTCCTGGCCGTCGTCGGGATCGTCGCCTACTCGCTGTCGAGCGGGGGGTCGTCCTCGACGTCGGGCTCCACCACCACCTCGACGACGTCGGCCCCGGGCGGAGGAACCGGCGGGGGTGGGGCCAAGGCGGTCGCCACGGCCGGCGGACCGGTCTCCCTCGAGGCCGGGGTGGAGTCCTGGCAGCTCCCGGTCGCCCTCTCCCGCACGTCGGTCGTGGCCGACGGCAGCGGCTTCACCGTCCTCGGCGGACTGGCCGCGTCACAGGCCTCGGTGGCCACCGTCTACGCGGTCGAACCGGCGGCCGGCACCGTCACCACGGCGGGAACGCTGCCGGCCGCCGTCCACGACGCGTCGGGCACCGAATTCGGGAAGTCGACCTACGTGATCGGCGGCGGGTCACCCAACACGGTCGCCACCGTCCAGTCGGTGCCGACGCCGGCCGTCCCGGCCCCGGCCACCCCGGTGCCGCCCGTCACCGGTACCACCGCCGGACAGCTGCCCGCACCCCGGTCCGACCTGGCCATCGCCACCGAGCCCTCGGCCGGCGGCACCTCGACCGCCTACGTCGTCGGCGGCTACGACGGCACCACGTACCTGCCCCAGGTGCTGGCCACCACCGACGGCACCCACTACGCGACCGTCGCCAACCTGACCGTCCCGGTCCGCTATGCCGCCGTGGTCGCCAAGGGCGGGCTGCTCTACGTCTTCGGGGGCCAGACCGCCTCGCCCGGTTCCGCCACGGCGGCAACCGACGACGTCCAGGTCGTCGACCCGGCGGCGCACACCTCCAAGGTGGTCGCCCACCTGCCCCAGCCCCTCTATGGGGCCGCCGCCTTCGTGCTCGACGGCACGATCTACGTGGCCGGCGGCCAGGTGCCGGGCGGGATCACCCTGACCACCATCGACGCCTTTGTGCCGTCGGCCCACAAGGTGCTGAACGCCGGACTGCTCCCCCAGGCCGAGGCCTTCGGCGGCTACACCACCGTCGGCACGGGCAAGGGCGCCATCGGCTACATCGCCGGCGGCGAGGTCGCCGCGCAGTCGGGCCCTGCCCAGGCCGGCATCGCCTCGGGGACCCTGCGGACCGTCATGTCACTGCGGCCGAGCACCTGGGGCGGGCCGGCGGGCACGCCGGGTGCGGGCTCCCCCTACGGGGGCACCCTGCTCATCGCCGACCGAGGCAACGACCGCCTCATCGCCCTCGACACCAGCCGGAACGTGACGTGGGCCTACCCGTCACCCTCGATGCCCGCCCCCCCGGGCGGCTTCTACTTCCCCGACGACTCCTTCTTCACCCACGGCGGCACCGGGATCATCTCCAACCAGGAGGACAACCACACCATCGTGGAGATCGGCTACCCGTCGGGCAAGCTCCTGTTCCAGTACGGGCACCCGATGGTCTCCGGGTCCGCCCCCGGGTACCTGAACCAGCCCGACGACGCCTTCCTGCTGCCGAACGGGACCATCACGGTGGCGGACGCCTCCAACAACCGCATCCTGTTCATCTCGGCGTCGGGACAGCCGACCGGGCAGATCGGCAACGGGGTGGCCGCCCACAACCCGCCCACGTCGATCGACTACCCGAACGGGGACACCCCGCTGACCGACGGGAACATCCTGGTCTCCGAGATCAACGGCTCGTGGATCGACGAGTACACCCCGGCCGGCAAGCTGGTCTGGACGGTGCACATGGCCTCGGTCAACTACCCGTCGGACCCCCAGCAGCTCGGCGCCGACCTGTACCTGATGACCGACTACGACCCGCCGGCCGAGGGCAAGGTCCTGACGTTCACCCGGTCCGGCTCGACTCCGTGGGTCTACGACGTCGCCGCCGGGGACGCCATGCTGAAGAAGCCGTCCCTGGCCGAGCGGCTCCCGAACGGGCTGATCATGGTCAACGACGACTACCGGAACCGCGTGGTGGTGATCGACCCGGCCACCGACTCGATCGTCTGGCAGTACGGGATCACCGACGTGTCGGGCACGACGCCGGGCCTGCTGTCGATCCCCGACGGCTTCGACAACCTGCTGGCCGACGGGACGACCCCCACCCACCTCCACACGACAGGCTGACCCCCTGACCCCCTGACCCCCTGGCCGGTCCGGCGCCCGACCGGGGGAACAGACTGCGGGGACCGGTGCTCAGGACCCGGGATCCGGCGGCGGCGTGACCACCTCCGGGCCGACCGCCCCTGCCGCGGTGTCGTCAGCGGGCATCACCTCGGCCCCGTCCTCCATGTCGGCCAGATCCGCAGCGATCCGGGCCCGCTCCTGGCGGCGCCGACGGACCTCGAACACGACGACCCCGCTGACCACGACCGCCAGCACGGCCAGCGACCACAGGCCGATCTGGCTCAACACGTGCTCGAAGGAGACCCCGACCACGTACCCGAGGAGTGTGTAGGCCACGCCCCAGGCGATCCCCCCGAGGACGTTCCAGAAGAGAAAGGTCCGGTAGCGGAGCCCGCTCATGCCGGCCAGACCCGGGATGACCGCCCGGGCGAACGCCGTGAAGCGTCCGAGGAACACGGCGGGGCCGCCGTAGCGGTCGAGGATCCCCAGGGTGTACCTGACCGCCGTGTTCCCCTTGAGCGGCCGGCGCTCGAGCAGCCAGGGCCCCGCCTTCTTGCCGACTTCGAAGCCCACCGAGTCGCCGACGACGGCGCACAGCACCACCACGACGATCATGACGGCCAGGTTGACCCGGCCGAGTCCGGCCAGGACCCCGCCGATGACGACCGCAGTCTCGCCCGGGACGACGAAGCCGAGCATGAACGCCGCCTCGGCGAAGGCCAGGAACCCGATCACCGCGTAGGCCGCCGTCCCGTTGAAGTGGAGCAGGCGGCCGGTGATGCCTCCGGGGCCCGACGCGTTGGCTGCAGCGGTCAGGAGGACCTGGGCCGTCACCGGGTCAGGGTCACGCTCGTCCAGGTGCGCCGCCGGCACGCCGGGCAGGTCATCCACCGGTCGAAGCTGCGCCTCGGCAGCCATGCTCCGAACGGGAGCTGCAGGACCAGGAATTCGACCAGGCCCACCCGGGTGCCCGACCCGCACAGCGAGCAGGTCACCGTCAGCACGCCCCGCCGGGGCAACGGGTCGTCCGCGGTGACCGTGGCCCGGTCCGGCTCCGGCTCGTCGGCAGGAGTGGCGTCCGAGAACAGGGCGTGTTTGCCGGCCGGCCGTGCATGACGGCTCTCGCCGGGCACATGGCGCCCCGGTGCGCCCGGGCCGGAGTCGTCCGTCGCCACCTCGGCCTCGGCCTCCACCGGCATCCAGTAGAGCGCCCGCTTTCCGAGCGGGTCGGGCCCGTCGACCATCAACTCGGGGTGCCGGCCACCACGCCCGGTTCGAGCAGTGCGGCGGCGAGGGCACGGTAGGCCTGGGCCCCCGGGGAGTTGGGGGCGTGCTGCAGGATCGACTTGCCTCGAGCGGGCGCCTCGGCGAAGCGGATCGACTTGCGCACCGGCGGCTGCAGCACCGGGATGCCGTAGCGGGCCTGCACCTCTTCGAAGATGTGTCGGGAGTGCTTGGTGCGGTCGTCGTACATGGTGGCGATGATGCCCCGGACGGTCAGCTCGCTGTTGGCGAAGGCCCGCACATCCTCGATCGTCTCGAGGAGCTGGCCCACACCCCGGTGCGACAGCGCCTCGCACTGCAGCGGGATCAGGACCGACCGGGCCGCGGTCAGCCCGTTGATGGTCAGGACGCCGAGCGACGGGGGGCAGTCGATCAGGATCAGGTCGTAGCGGTCGAGGACCGGCTCGAGCGCGCGGGCCAGGACGTGCTCCCGACCGGTCCGGGTCAGGAGGTGGACCTCCGAGCCGGCCAGGTCGATGGTGGCCGGCAGGAGATCCAGGCCGGGGACCCCGGGGACGGGCAGTGCGACCTCGGCGACGCTCTGACGCCGGACGAACACGTCGTGGAGCGAGCTGTCGAGACGGTCGGGGTCGAACCCGAGGGAGAAGGTGAGGCAGGCCTGAGGGTCGAGATCCACCACCAGGGTGCGCCTGCCCAGCTCGGCCGACGCCACGCCCAGTGAGTGGACGGTGGTGGTCTTCGCCACACCGCCCTTCTGATTGGCTACGGCCAGGACGTCGGTCACGCCAGGAGTCTACGCGTTCGGCCCGCCCGGGTTCCCCTCCGCCCGCGCCCGGTCGTTCAGAATCCGGCCATGCCGACGACGGGCGCTCCCAGCGCCTGGGTGGCGGCCGACCCGAGGAGCGGCGCGCCGTAGCTGAACACCCCGCC
>Ga0209048_10004021_pt1 | contig 14134 bp, 19 predicted proteins | sample FrelakmetCRP12CR_FD_187146 | JGI IMG/M metagenome (GOLD analysis project Ga0209048, IMG submission 187146) | Freshwater lake sediment microbial communities from the University of Notre Dame, USA, for methane emissions studies - CRP12 CR (SPAdes)... | ecosystem: Environmental > Aquatic >... | reverse complement strand
GAGGCAGCCGCTTGAAAACGGAGAGGTGACCATTTCAAGGGCGGTAGCATCCATAACATATCCCGCCTCTTTCATGCTCGTTTCCGCCATGAACCCATGACGGTTTGGACACCTTTGCAAAGCAACCTAAATTTACCCTGGCACTTTTAAGACCTCCGGAGCTACCGAAAGGCTATCCCATCCATGTAAAGACCATCGGGGAGCACATCAGGAAGAGACGGCTTGATCTCGGGTTGCTCCAGATCGAGATTGCAGCGATGATCGGCGTCACGGAATCGACTGTCTGGAATTGGGAGCATGGAACCGAACCAGAGCTGATCCACGTTCCCGCCGTCCTCGCGTTTCTCGGCTATGTGCCCTGGAAGTGCCCTGCCGATCCTGTGGGACGGCTGGCATACTTCAAGAAGGTCAGAGGCCTGTCCTTTGAGCGGCTGGGGGTACTGATGGGAAGGGACCCGGAACAGTTGGAGGACTGGTTGAGTGGAAGGGTGAAGCCGGGCGAAAGAAATACTGAGACGATAAAAAGTTTTTTGGTTGATTTTGCACAGTAGTTTCGAGAATTACACCGACTCCGCAAAATAAGTTGGCCTCCACATCTGAGATGTACTCACAGAAGTCGAAACTAGTGAGTGCCTCGATCATCTTGTCGGTTACAAGTGAGAATCTTTTCTAACAACGTTCAGTGTGGTTACAAAGTCAGTAGTGACCCCTTATGTGTAGACCTAACCCGTGCAGCCCCTTGCTACTACAGCCATTTTGCATATGCATCGATATCGATCATTGGTACCGTTGCGCTCGACTGCAGCGTGGTGATCAGCTTAAAGAGAAATGCTGTGGTCGGTTTTCCTCCGAGCTTAATGTCGTACCCTCCCTTCTTTTTGTCATCCTTCAAAAAATATCCATGCGCGGCGATACATCCCATATCTAAAACATTATCCAGTGTTACCCGCTCATTCAGCGCCTTGCTTAACGAATTGGTCATCGGAGTCGCCCAGCCGCTCTCAAGAGTCAGTAGTCCTCCATAAATAGGGATCAGCCTCTTTGGTGCGGTTGTGCCCCCTACATGAGGAACTGGCAGACTCGTTCGATGGAGCTTCCTTACACTTGCTATCTTCTGTTTTGCATACCTCACTTCCTTCGCGCTGATTTCCTGCTTTGCCTCAAAAACTGCATAGACGCTCTCTGCAGGAATGATTGTTTTATTCTCAAACTCAAATATAAGAGGTGAATATTGACGATCGAATATTACTACATCAATCTGCTCACTGAACCTTCCCTTGCTGTCGGCGACATGTGCATTTGCTACCTTATACCGTTTGGGCAAATACGCCCCGAAAAGTTGCAGCCATACGTTCTCACTGGCGTCTCCCTTCGTACCCGGATGCCCCATACACTCCCTTGCCGTGCACAACTTTCTTTCCACCTCATTGTGAAGGTTCTCAAGTAAAATCGGGAGTGACCATGCCTGCTTTTTTTTCATTCTCTTGTCTCCTGGAAGGGTGGGGTAGGCTTCATGCTCATTGCTATCTCAATAGCACGCCCCGGATCTACCGACTGTCCCGGATATGCGTCCAGTATAATGGTCGGCAAAAGCCGCTGCGTGAGATCAGAAAATGTAAACCCGTAATTGTTCTCGCCTCTGGGGCCTGTGGCCTTAATCACCGCCTTGATGTTTGCCTCTGAAAATTCGAGCTGTTTCAGAGGATTCGACAGAACCGCATGTCGATGTTTATCGTCAGGCCGGTCGAATGTCAGTATATCAGCCGCACGTCTCTTTACCGCGGGATCCAGAGAGCCCAATCTGTTCGTACACATGATCACCGCAGCAGGTAAGTGCTGGTTGCTGATCCGATCCACTCCTCTGATAAAGGCATTGACGCCTGCCCTATCCTCGTGGTGCATCTGTGCCTCTTCCCGCGACTGTGCAATCGCATCCGCCTCATCCACAAGAAGGATTACTCCGCCCCGCGCTTTCTTCCCGGCTCCTGATCTATACTTGCCGGCCTCAGCAACCGTATGATCGAATGCAGCTGACAGCAGACGGCTCATTTCGCCTACACGTCCCTGACCTCTGGTCGAAAGGCTCAACGGGAAAAGAGTTATGCCGATATTTTCCTGCCGGGCTACTGCATCTCCGATGGTCTCCGCAAGCTCGGATTTTCCGGCACCGACGTCGCCTGCCAGTACCACCAGAGGTGGACGCCTCAGAACAGTTTGAAGCAGGCCCTCGGCTCCGGGATGATGCTTTTTCCCCCAGCTGACGAGCCCGTCCGGATTGATCAGGACACTGAGTATTTTTGTAAGACGCGCAATCTGGTCATCCAGGCCTACGAGGCGGGCCAGTCGTTCCCGCGCATCCACGTCTGGATATGTAATTGGTCGTTCGAACAGTTCGGCGAGAGCAGGTGCTGTACTCATCAATAACTCCTGAGACTGCTGCGGTTCAAGGCACGCCCACCTGCAGAATAACAAAGATCCCGCTGCAGATATCCTGTTATTCCCGGGGTAGGTGCTCCACTGCGTTGAACTGGCAATTGGCTCTTGATAATCGCCTGCTCTGCCGACGAAAGCTGGTGCCACGCCGAGCTATATTCCAGATAACTGTAGAAGATTGCTCCACTCGTGTCAGCCCCAGGTCGCACTTTTCCCGGGTCATCATCGTTCGACAAATAACTGCCGGCAAGATCAGCTGCCGTATATCGCAACATGGGCTCGATCCAGTTCCCCCCCCGCTTGAAACCATAGGTGACCTCCGAGAGATATCCCCCCTTAATAAGCTCGGTCAATTCTGCTTCATAGTCCGCGATTTCCTTGTCACTGGGGACACCGCCATAAAACCGCTGAATCCGTTTCAGATCAGCAGCCACCTTGGCCGCCATATGGCGCGCGTGTGTAACCGTAAATGTTGTCGTTGTCGTCATGGTATAAGTGCTCATATTCTTCCCTCACGCCTGGAAAGTCGGTCCGAAGACCTTCTGCCAGTATCTGATTGTTTCCTGTTTCGTCGGCGCCGACCACGCTGCATCAATCGCGTCGCCCGCATCAAGGGCGGCATTTACGATGGCGTCAGCATGTGCCACCGTATAGAGTTTGCCTGCATTATTTTTTTCGTTGACAGGATCTATGATCTGAACTGGCTCGGTAAACGCTCCGACCGCTGATGCCTTATAGTAGTCTTCGAATACAATACGCTGCTGCATATTGCTCTTCGCGATATATGTGAATACGTGCTGCAAGGCCTCCGGGTAATCCGATAAATCCATACCCTGATCACTCAGGTGTGCCAAGACCAGCTCAACCATAAAAGACTTGAACCGGAACTGTTCATTCTTCTGCTTCTCGTTCCTGACCCAGAATTTGACGAGTCGAGCCACCTGCGCGAAATCGGTCACCTGACTGGTCTTCCTCTTCCGGATAAATGCCAGGTGGTACGGAATATTTGTCTTAAGGAGAGACCCATTTTCCTGGCTCACAAGATTGCCGAACCAGTCCGGATCGCCGTCATAAAGAATCGGTACGACATCGACGTCCAGACCCGACCCGAGAAATGATACCGTAACGCTATAGGTCTGAGGCTTTACCTGTTCAGGCTTGAAATTCGGATACGCGGATCTCAACCGCTCGGCCAAATACTCCAGCAATGCTCTTATATCAGAGGGCGCATCCGCACCGCTTATGTAACAGGTCACATCGATATCGTTGAGTGAGCGCAGCGCGGTCCCCTTGGCAAGGCTGCCCGATAGAAGCATCTTCTTCAACGTAAAATCTGGATGCTCTTTCAGGTAAGATTCAAGCCTGTCCCGCAATCCGGCCGCCTGATTGCGATATTCGTCCGCCTTCTCCTTTGGAAGGTTTACTCTCTCTTGGGCAAAACGAACGATATCCCCATGCCCTATATGCTCTCGTGACATTAATTTATCCCCCCTTCTGCATCAGCACGGGCGTGACTCTCCGGCCGTCTGCGGGACCGCTCTTCGACATCGCTAAGCGTTAATCCCAACTTCTCCTTGATGTACGCGCGCGTGGCAATTCTCGCCTGGCGATTGGAGACCACGGAGTTGGCAATTATGCAGACATTGTCCCAGTCAGCATTGCTCTTACGCCAGTCAATCTGCGCAAGGCCTGATAATCCTGCCTGCCAGTCATTCGGACGCTCCTTCAGCAGCTGATAGCCAACTGCACCGATAGCACGCAGGACAACGGCATGTGCACATATCTTTTCTTGCCGCAGCTCAATTGACCGCAGTGTTCCGTTTTTTACCTCCATCCATTCTGGCATAGCATTGGTAACAGCGTTCCAGAAGTCCGTGACTCGGGTAACTGCCTCAGCATGAAAGCTGTTTTCTTCATCATCAGAATCGGAGATATCTAAGAGTTCACGTGTCGCGTCGTAGAGGGCAGTAAGCGTGAAGAGCTTTTGAGAGCGCGCCGGTAAGGAAACAGCATCTTTGTCAACCATACTCTTGAAAGCAGGCACTTTATCACATACTTCCAGCATAATGCGCGAAAGCGGATCACGTTTATCGTAAAGAATATCCAAAGAGCGCGAGGTCTTCACCACGAAACGATTTAGGTCTGAGAACATCTGTTGAACACGATCAAGATTTTCGTATGGAAACAAAAGAACTGAGATAGTTTCTTCTCCGAGAGCTGGGTTTTCCTTCAATGCGTACGTAATCGCTGCGCAGCGATGCTGACCGTCATTAATAACGAAGTTGGCTTGCTCAAATTCCATCTCCAAGGTACCGAGACTTTCCTCCCCCTCAATGGGATTGAACTTCACTTCGCATTTGTATGATGCCGTAATACTGGAGAACAAATACCCTTCCTCGTTGTCAAGCATATACCGCGCAATGTGGGGCACCCGATTTTTGTTGAGAATACGTTGCTCCCGCTGTTCCGGTGTGAACTCCTCCCAATCCCGGAAGGTAAACATTTTAGGAATAGCACTGAGACGCATCAAGCAGTTGTAATACTCTCGACCGCCAATTACTCCCTTCATAGCTGGAAATGAGACTTTCATAAAATTCCTCCTTAGCTCTAAATTTGGTGTAGCGCGTTCATCGCGCAGCCAGTTTTTGCGAGCTGTATGATATAATCATAGCAGCTCTTATTGCTTTTGTCAAGGGCTGCAATAAATAACTATTGCAGCTCCCAAAATTAACCGTCTATGACAGAACACGGAAGGCATAAACTTGCTTCTTTCTCGCAAGTGGAGTGCCTGGAGTGTGGAGCGTGTGAGCCGTTGGCGAGTTAGCGAATCCGGACAATGCAGTTTTCCCCCTGGGAAGCTTGGCGATGCACAGTAACAGCCTTGGAGTGCTTGCCCTGCACAGGCAAGCTTGGAGGCGCGAAGGCACGTGCTTGCCTCTGGCATGAGCTTGAAGCTGGAGAGCAACGGAAGCTTGAAGCGACCCCTTGCAGTGCTGGAATGTTCCGTGCGAAGCGAAAGGATCATGACAGCATCTTATAGCAAGGGGCATGACAGAACTGCAAGCTAAGTGCCTGAGCGACGGGGGCTATGGATAATCCTGCCTGCGTATGGTGGGCGGGTAGCAGGCACACCTTTATTTTACGTTTAAGAGTGGAGAGCCTGGCACCTGCTTGCTTCCTGATTGCAAGCTAAGTGACAGGCTCGGAACGATCTGATTTAACAAACTCTACATTTAAAAAGGTTCATAACCTCTCTCTGTTCCCCTTTCCTGCTCCTTCTCTTTTCTCTCAGATACTACGAGCCAGCCGTCCCAGTCCTTCGATACCGGCATTAGATCAAGCTTGATGGACTTCTTGCCGTCTTTGTCAATCAGGGCGCCGACCTTTTCCCATCTTGCTTTACCGTTGGTTTCTGACTTTTTCCAAAGTAGATCGTAAATCTTCATTTTGTTCCACCTTTCTGAAAAGATATTTAAGGCTATCGATAAATGACAGCCTCTGATATTCAAAGCAGTCAACCACCCTGCCTTCATTATCTGTGAATACGATCAGGTTATCGTTATCTGCTATGATTGCGTGCATGGCTCATCCTCGTTAAGGGTCGCGCATATCTCGCTGACCTCGCAGTAACCGGCGCACTTTCTGCCGGACCATGTTTCACGCTTCCTGCACATCGGGGCATGATTTTTATCCAGGGCTTCAAGAAGCATGTCTTTTTTCCGGGCAAGATATTTTCTGACCCAGTTTTTTGATATTCCGTTGACCGGTACAAGCGGGGCCTTTTCTTCTATCCCTCTCATTGCTGATACCATCAGGCCGCTGTCCCTTGAGATGACTTGAACAGCCATGTTCTTGACTGCGTAGCCTTCCGGTAGGATCTCAAGCAGTTTGTCCCTGTAATCCGAAAGCTGGATTGAGGGTTCGAGTAATGCCATAACACGTGAAGTAATGTCGCCGTTGATCCAGACCTTTTTCGTTTTCGGCTCGCCCTTGTTCTTGCCGGACTTCTTCAGGATCGGCTGGCCGCTTTCGTCTGTCTCATGAACCTCAATTGATCTGATCCCGAGGGCCTGCTGTACCTTATAGCTTCCCCATGTCTTATAGTCATAAAGCGTCTGCGTTTCACCGTCGTAGAAGTCGAAAGCGCCGGAACATATCTCGCTTCTCAGACGTTCTTCCGTAAGGTGATCGCCCTTGCCAAATTTCTCAAGGACACCGTGCGAATGCGTGCCCAGGATCATGAAAGCGTTATCATCCGGGTTGATGTAATAATCACGGGTGATCTTCAACCAGGATTCGCGTATCCCTCTTAAAAGCTGTGTTGTCGAGGGCTCGCCCGTCCATTCCCGCTGCTGTGCGCACTTCCTGAGATAAGGAAGGGCTTTGCACCTGCCGCAAGGTAAATCAGCTTTGAGCTGGCATTCTTTGAAGCATTCTTCAAACTTTATTCTCTGTCCGTCCGGACAAATGAAACCTATTGCTGGCATGACTGGCCTCCTTTCCAGTTATCGTAAAGTTTGATCTTCCTCATGTCAGGCTTATCGATGAGAAAGACCTGAAGACCTTTTGATTCAAGGTTTGCCTTGCGCTGTTCGGCGCGGCTGCGGGCGGCCTTGCCGCCGCCCTTCTCTACACCCGTATATAGAATGATTCCTTGTTTAACTCCGATTACGCCTATCCTCATGCCAGCGCTCCTTGCTGCTCTTTCGTCTCATCGTGCAGCTTGTGCTTTGTCTCGGTTAAAAGATTCATGATTTCCTCTTTGTGTTCGGGTATGAGCGTATCTATTTCTACCCTGTGCTTTTCGTACCAGTTGCGGAGTTCGAACAGATTGAGGATTCTGGATATCCGTGCAACCATCGTCTGTTTGCTATCCGTGCTGACCTGAACCGGATCGATACCGGTTTCAAGCCATTCGAGGAGTTCTTTCCCTGTGTCAACGGAGGGCTTGAAATGCTTGCCGTCAAAAAGGGTTGTTCTGTCCTTTGATGCCGTGGCGATATGACCGTCAATTGATAGATCAAACACTGCGGTAAATTCATACTCCATGCCGTCACGCTGAATGGGAGCAAGGCCGACCTTGACGACCTTCGTTTTTCCGTTATCCTGAGTAACTTCGTAAGCGGTTTTCGTTCGCATCGTCGCTATTATGTGGAGCGGAGACTGCAACATTGCATCAACCAGAGCGTTATGCTGCGGTGTAACTTCTCTCCATGCCGTGAAGCTGTTACGTGTTGCCGCCGTTGCTTTGTCGTGCATGTCCAGGACTCCGCCGTCTCCCGCCCAAGCATGTGTGAGAGAATCGATTATCAGAGTGTTGTAACCTGCCTGCTCTGCACCGTGGATGAACTGGATGTATTTTTCGGGAGAAAATGGCGCTGTGATTGTTGCAACGTCATAGGCCATCAAATGTGAGTAAAGTTCGCCGCTTCCGTTCTCGGTGTCGATAAGCGCCACTTTTCCGCCCAGTCCTTTCGTAATAAGAATTGCTGAGTATGTCTTTCCCGAACCTGAGGGGCCGAGGATACCGAGCCTTAACTTTGCCTTTTTTCTTTCTGCTTTTCTAAACATGACTTTCCTCCTTTGTTGTCTCTGTTCTCTCAATAAATTCCTTCACTGCCGTTGCTACAAGCTTAGTGATCGGCACGCGCTGCGCCTTCTTTATCTGGTAGAGCTTTGACATGTTGTCGTCACTGATCCGGTTGCCGACCCATGCGAATTTCCTATACACAGCTTTTCTCCTTGGGCGCTGGCTCGTGCAGTTTTAAGGCGGCTATCTGCTTTGTTTGATACTCAATAATGAGTCCGTCGATGTGATCGGCTATTTCCATGCGTTCAGTCCAGCGACCATATTCACCTATATCATCGCCACGTGGCGGAGGTTCATACGCGGGACATGCGCGTTTTAGGGCTCTGATAATTTCGTCATATATGCTTTTCATCTATATCCTTCCCGGGCGGGGCTTGACACCCCGCCCTTTTGTTTTTTAGAATTCAACTAACAAATTGCGGTTCTTAACCAATGCAGGCTGGTGAATTACAGGTTCATCAGCCTGTCTGCTTTTCATGGAGTCGTCTACCAGCTGACACCATTCGAGGAAATCATCAGGCGGTTGAAAGTCATCGGGAAATTCCTGAATCATCAGATTCTTTGTCATGCCCATCTTTATCACCTCCTTTCTTGCTGATTGTGTAAGCTTTAGCTACCACTTGAGGCAAAAAAAGGGTTATGTTTGAGAAGTGCTTCGACCTCTTGTTTTGCATCGAGCTTTACATCTATTCGTACAACCTGCTTATTGCCGATATTAACAAAAACCCTGAAACCATCAGTAGTTGTATGATCTGCTATGACTTTGCCCAGTGTCTTTACCTCACAGTATAAATCGAGTAAATCTTTCATTTTGCACCCTCCAAATGACTTGATATATTGTAAGCTATAGCTAACATATTAAGCAAATGAATAGTTTTAATCTGTGCATAAATGTTAGTTATAGCTACCACTAAAATAGCTTGTCCTCTTGAGATTTTGAAAGCTGAAGCGGAGAAGGTTTGTGACCCGGCAGCCAGCCCCTGCACCAGAAATTGAGACCTTCAAAATAGGTTTTGCATTGCCTGTCATCAAGCTTGCAAATGCAGAAGCCGGACCCTACTTTGAACGGACAGTTGAAAATACCCTTTGGACGACCCTTGTGAACCATGATAACCCTCCTTGATTTTATTTTTTAAAACCTTGCCCCCCTTAAGAGAAACAAAATGGAGTGGCTAAGGTTCTGTCAAGGGTGGCGGCCTCATCGCCATTTACGAAGCCCTTGACGGGTTCTTAGACACGGAATATCATCATAAATTCAGGGGCAAGATCAAAATAAATAGCTTCCTCATTGTGAATTTCTCTTCTTTTCCCGGGGCGGTGGCTGCGGGAACCCCTTGAGGGGTGGATGGGGAGTAAAAGTCTTGGCTGGCATGTGCTTGCTCTTTATCGCAAGGACAAATGACAGATAAGTCTTTTGCTCATGGGTGGCGGGGTGATAAGAATAAAATCGCTGCGATCGTGAGACATGAAGAATGAATGTGTCATGATTGCCCCTACCTTAATGTAAAGACTTTATTTCAAGGGCAGTCCTGGAAGGTCTGGCGTTGGAGTAAAGTCTTTTAAATCCTGGGCGCTCCTTGAGGGGCAGACGGGGCAACCTGCAAGGGGCGTGACTGAAGTCATGAAGGCGTGACCCTTGCTGTTGCCGGGGCGGGCGGGGTGATCGAGCGAAGGCGGCTTTCTTGTGGGCTTATCTTGCAAGAAAGATGACTGAGCGGACAAATGGGCGGGGGGTGGGTCCATACAAAATATCGAAGCATTTCTTAACAAAAGATGCACATAGAATACTTTTCATTATTCGCCACAGCAACGCGGTAGAACTACGCTGTGCGAGGAAATGTTGATTTTCGGTATAAGTTTGTACGTTTCTCATAAGTAACTGCTGCCTTTATCATCCGATTCTGATCGAAAAGCAAGTTGCTAAGGTCTGATAGCGGAGCGCGATATCAGCGCTATCTTGTTCCGTATCTCGGAGTCGATAAGTTCTGTAATAATTGTCACAAATTTCACAGACTCCTTGAGCTGATTCCGAGTTATATTTAGCGCATTCGCAGTATGAGCAACAACGTGACGTCTATTTACAATCTCATTTAACTTATCGACAAGAAATGTGCTTGCAACAGGTTTACCCCATTTTTTTATGAATTTGGCCTCTATGAGTGCAAAAATATCATCAATACCAATCGACTTCAACATTGATTTAACGGTACTGGCGCTAGGATTCCCGCCTGTAGCGGAAAATGCGGCTGGATTGATAATTCCCGATACCAGTTTTCTACAGGCAATATCTATATCTTCAAGGCGATCTTTTTTGGCTTTGTGTTCTTCGAACAGTGGACCCTTCATTGCACGTTCAAGCGTATTGTAAGTGTTATTTATTTTTATGATATCAGGAAGTTTGTGATAAGCAATGAAAGGATATTTTGTAAGCTCAGATAGATGTTCTTCTAATGAGGCTCTTAAGAAAAGCTCAAAAGATGCTACAACAAGAACTGCAACTGCTCCTCTCAACCCTTGAACAGGTTTCTGTTCATTGATGTGGGGAGGGTTGCTGTAATTTGTTTTCTCAATGTTTAGAAGTTCTTCAGCCATTGAGAGAGATCCTTTAAACTCTTTAAAAGCCTGAGAACTCAAGAATAATTATCGCCTTCTAATTAATATTTTTAAGCATATTTTTCACTTTAGTAACTCGTGTGCGAAAATTCCCTATATTATTTGTTGCCGCATTTATAGAATTTCTAAATTCCATATCTTCAAACAAGATTTTTAATTGGGAAATGATTTCCTGTCGAGATGGCTTAACTTTTGTCGGATTCTTGCCTTTGCATGCGAACATCTCTGCATCGAACAGGGATGCTAAGACTTGTTTCCTCCACATTTTCTTCTCAGGCAGCCATCGTCTAAAAGCAAATTCTCCGAAGCAGTTATCCACTACTTCTAAGGTGTTTATGAAATCATCTTTAAGCTCGATAGCCCGATTGGAAGACATGCGTCGATTTGTGTCCATGTATTCATCCATCAGGCGTTTCATACTCCCCTTAAAATCCTTCCAACTGTCCTTGAAAGTAAAATACCTAAGCACGAATTCAGCGTCTCGCATTTCCTGATAGATTACTGATCGGGTTCTATTCTTAATCCCCAATAACTTATGAAAATGATTATTTTCAGATAATTCTAAAATTAAATCATTTAGTCGACCAGGGTAAGCACTATTCCTTATCTCCTGAGGATTAAGTCTCACTCCCCCAGTATTAAGACGTTGAAATACTTCAAATTTAACATCTTTGTCGGATTGGCGAAGTATGATAATTGCCCTGAGCGTTGGCCTCGTTTTGAGAACTGACTGTAATTTGATTGGAAGATCCTCAAAGGTTTTGCCGTTAATATCGGAAAAAATCTTTAATCCCTTCAATTCAAGTTTCCCTTTAAAAAATTCGGTAATCGCCATAAGTCTTTGTTTCCCGTCTATTACTGAATATTGACCGTATACATCTTCATTCAAGAAGATTGGGGGAACGGGGACATTCATTAAGAAAGATTCTATAAGTAATGACTGACGCTCTTTATCCCATCGAAATCTACGTTGGAATTTTGGAGAGACTTCTATGGTTTTATCAACGACTAATTGTGCGAGTGTACCGAGATTATAGTCAACTACACTCGTAACTAATTCTTTCTGTTTCTTTTCCCAAAAATTAGTGGGATCTCCTTCAGAAGAATCAAGAAGCTCTTCAGGTTCTTCGATATCCCTATCAAATGTTTTATCAGCCATGATTTACCCCCGTTTTTAGACGAGCATTTAAGGTTAGTCTAATGTACATACTTTAATAGAGTATGTCAACTTTCTGGTGGCGCCGTGTCAATACCAGTCGGGTCGATTGTTTTGTTATTTCAGTTATATTTCTAACCCCTTTTTTCTGTCATATGTGTCGATGGCAAACTTACAAAAATCCCTCCATTCACTGAAGTCATACCACCAGATGAAATGCAAATCCTCGATTCCAGATTTCTTCAATTCTTTGGATAGTCTTGACAGCATTTTATAGAGAAGGTTCTTGTCAGGCGAATCCGCATACTCCCAGTCTTTGACTATTTCAATAGACGCAGCAGAAGCGCCTAAGCGATAGACTGGATGACCTAAATCCGCATTATGGAAGCCGGCACCGCTTCCGCTCTCGATTAGACTCTTGAGTCCCTGATAAGTTAATTCTTTTTCAAAATAGGCAGTATTTTTCTCGGATACTTTTTGGGTCTCCTCTCGTTTGATTACGTCAATAAGTCTTTTCATTTCAGTATCCCAATCTTGATAAAACTTTAAATGATGTATGTCTTGCAGTGTGTGACCAGCTCCTATATCAATGGCTGGTATTTCACATTCAGATAACTTTATGGGAATAAACCAGCCGCTATTAAAGGACTTTTTTCTTAAAATTTCAATTGCTACTAAGATTTCTTCGTTCATATGTGTCTCGGATTTCTCTGCATATTCCCTTGAGAAACATGCAAGGAAATATGCTCCGTTGTTAATGGCATCTTTTATTGCTGTCTTCCATAATTTTCCAGGTTCTATATCTTCACGATCAATCCAATAACTAATGCCTTCATCAGATAACTTCTTACATATTCGGTCAACCTCGTCAGTATTTTCCCTAACATATGAAATAAATACTTTCTTTATTACAGTCATCTTGGTCATCATTGGATGAATTGAATGCGAAGTATCAAAACTTGTGACTTTTTCAACGTGCGATTGGTAGTGTGCCGGAATTCCACCATGATGCTCATTAAACCCTGCATCGGTCACGCGGTATTTCTCGGTAATGCCGCTCGGTAAATCACGTTCGAACACATCACCCTCTTCGATTGGAATTTTGGAATCCGCAGTGAAAATCTTTCCCCGCTGCACAGACGCCTTGATATTATCGAAGTGGCGACCGTCTGACTTGATCAGTCGAACGGTATCACGCAAGAGATTTCTCAGTGCCATCAAGCCTTCCTTCTGTCTATAGGAATATAAGTCGTAATCTATACCATTATATCAATTCTTAAGTTGTTGATAACAGAAAGAAGCAAACTGAGCGCCGAAATCTTCCGAAACGAGTGTTTCGAAACCATTCTCGATGATTGATAAATAAGAGTACCTTGAAGGGCTGGCGGAAAGCTTGCCTGGAGAGAATGCAGGGCATATGACAGTATCTGGCAAATGTTTTGCTCCGGAAGACCGCAAGCTTTGTGACAGTCCCGACCCCAGAGGGGTTTGGGGAAGCTTCCCCATTTGAGCGGAAGGCATGTCCTTGCTTCTTAATTGCAAGGTGAGTGCCTGTAGCGGACAAATTCGAGCTAAGGCTTTTGATAAGTTGGCGCGGCGTTGACTCTGCAAGGTGAGTGACAGCTTATGAAAAGGCGGAGCGATTCCTTATTGTCTTTTTCCTCTCCTTGGGGGCGAGGCCGACGGGAAGGAGAGAGGAGCACTTTGCCGGAGTTGATGGAGGCAATGTGCGGGGAGAGGATGGGGTGGGGGAGGATGTGGCGAACAAGCTTAGATCAAGACACGCGAGTACTCTATGATAGAGAGCGAAGTCTTTCGGTCAATTGAACGGCCAATGGTTTTTCCGTGATGATGAATACCTCTTCACCCTCGATGGAATCGAAAGCCCGATAGGACTCAAGCACGCTGACATTCACTTTTAGAAGCTGTGCAATTTCTGCTTTAGCCGCGTGTGGGATTTTGTCATCATCTGGAAATTTGGTAGGATGACGGCGATTCCCGACTACGTCCCACGCAACCTCAAAACCGCCCGGCAGTTTCTTATGAGCATGAGTCAGATCGCTCGGGAAGTGCGGTGAATCTTTCCGTGCGGGCTCACCACGTGTTTTCTTTGATTCGTTTAGTACTTCCATTCGAGATTCGGAAAGAAGAACGACAATCTTTCTAATTCGCTGAACGTTCATGACAGTAAAGATTCTATGCATGTAGAAACGACTTTGTCAATACCGTTCAAGACCACGTAAGCAGCAAGAATGTCTTTGGAGGGAAAGCGCAAGCTGGGAGGGGCGGAAAGGAGCGCGCTTAAAAGCGGGCGGGAGAGGGGGGCGCCCCTTGGGGGGCAG
>Ga0209048_10004020_pt1 | contig 14134 bp, 20 predicted proteins | sample FrelakmetCRP12CR_FD_187146 | JGI IMG/M metagenome (GOLD analysis project Ga0209048, IMG submission 187146) | Freshwater lake sediment microbial communities from the University of Notre Dame, USA, for methane emissions studies - CRP12 CR (SPAdes)... | ecosystem: Environmental > Aquatic >... | reverse complement strand
TAATACGCCATAAGTCATTGATTTGCGGGCGTAACTCAGTGGTAGAGTGTTAGCTTCCCAAGCTGAAAGTCGCGGGTTCGAATCCCGTCGCCCGCTCCAATAGAATCAATAAGTTACAGAGTAGCATAGAGGGGCTGAGAGGGATTTTCTAACGGTTTTCTAACGGATTCCAAAAGTTCAACCTGTCTTCTGCTAAAATCCAGGTCATTAAACAGATGTCCGTAAACGTCCATTGTCATATTAATGCTCGCGTGTCCGAGTTGCCCTTGAATGTATTTGATATTCTGTCCTGCGCGGATTCTAAGACTTGCATTGCTATGTCTCAGACTGTGAAAAGACACCTGCTGCAGCCCTCCTCTCCTGAGCGCCGGATAAAAGAAACGCTTCATAACATTTGTGTGCATTGTAGCGTGACCCTCCGGTGAAGGGAAAACAAGGCCATGCTCACTCATGGGACATGCTAATTTCCACACCTTCAACTCTTTGACAAGCCTATCGGTCATGTCGATTTTTCTGACCGCGCTCTTTGTTTTCGGCTTCTGAAATTCATGATTCCATAAGGACCGCTTCACATGGATCTGTCCTGAGTTCCAGTCTATATCTCCCCATTGCAAGCCCCACAACTCCCCAGCCCTCATTCCCGTTAGAAAGGCCGTTAGAAAGGCTACACGGTAAGGCTTCTCTGATTTCTCTAAAAGTTTTTCGAATTCATCCGGCGATAATATCTCAATTTCCGGCTTCTCGATCTTAGGCCGTTCGATATTCAGGGTAGGATTGTGCTTTATATGGCCCCAGCGGAGAGCATGCTTAAAGATCAGTTTTATAACAGTCAATTCATTTCTAACTGTGTTTGGTTTCACGGTCTTTGACCTGGCTGAAACATAAGCCTGTAAATGTCCGGGAGCTATATCATTCATCTGTGCGCCGGAAAAAGCCGGAAGCAAAAGCCTTTCAATCGTGTCCCTGAAGAGATTTTTTGTGGATGGTTTTAAGGACATTTCAACGTAATCATTGAGCCACTTTTCCGTGAATTGTTTAAAGGTTATTTTTGTCAGTTCCTTATAGGTCCCGGCCTCAAGTTCTCCCAGCTTTTCATTTAATACCTTCTGAGCATCTTTCTTAGCGGGACCGCCCTTAAACCATTTACGCTTTCCATTCAAGGCTATGACTGCATAATAAATCTTACCTTTCTTCTGGATACTTCCTTTCATCGAACTATCCCCCTTTCCTTTTCTTTGCCCTTTATTTTCTTCTCTCCTTTCCTTTTAACCTTTAAGCACTTAAGGGCCAAATGCAAAAAGGCCGGAATACTTCTCACGCCGGACTCCCACCTGGATACACAGACATTAGTAACTCCGAGCATATTAGCTAACTCGATCTGAGTTAATCCGCGCTCTTTTCTCCATGAGGTGAGTTCATCCGGCTTCATGGTCTTATATTACCATTGGTTAAAAGGAATGTCAAGGGGTTCATTAGACTTTTTTTCATTTATTCTGTTTTATGACCTTTAGCTTTAGAGATTAGATGTCGCCTGTATTATGCTTATATATCGAATGGTTTTATCTACCTTCTAACGGCTTTCTAACCATTTTAGGATTGCACTTTTTGAGAATCTGAGCAATTTTCCGGCCTTAAAATAAGGAAATTCCCCGAGGCCATGCTGTGCATTATTCACCCATTGGTAAATTTGCTCTTTGCTTGTATTAAGAAAGGCTGCCGCTTGATCAACAGTCATAAGGGCATCTTCCCCTACCTGTTTGCCATTGTCAGGAAGCAGAGGTTTCAACCGTTCTATAAATTTATCTACTATCAGATCAGCAAACTCTGGCGGGAGTGTAAATTCTGCTTTCATTACCTAACACTCCGTAATTTGATTATCTGAAAGACACAATAATTGATGCAATCTAAAAGCTCTTGCTCGGCTTCCCTGATAAAATCCCGCTTATCAACAGTAAGGTCAAGTTGTCCGTATTCACGACGACCGGCCTTATATCGGCTTAAAGCTTCATTGATAACGCGCGCTATGTCTTCAGTTCGTATTTTCAAGGTGTTGCTGCTCCTTGCGCGGCCTCTTTCTCGGCCTGACATTGAGCAATGTAATCAAACCATCCGAATGTATCGAAATGAAACATAGCAAAGGCCCCGCTTGCCGCGTCTGCATCGTCGTCATGTGAAGCATCGGGGAAACCTTCAAGAGAAGTCCACACATGATCATTCCAGTGTGCCCTTAAAAACTTCACATTGCCAGCTTGACACTGAGCGGAGAAGGGATTGAATCTTACAACCTTATTGCCACGCTCCGGCCTTGCCGTTACGGTATAACCGCAAAGCTGCCGCGTGATATAAGATGCAAGGGATTTCCCCGCGCTGCCCGGGTCCTGAGGAAAGCCGATTCTGACAGACGTTCCGTCCTGTGATGCAGTATTTTTCCACGCCTCTTCAGTCTTATGCGGTGATGACTGGAAGCGTACAACGTCCAGCACATAGAAAATCTTGCTTTTTCTATCCCGGCCCATCTTCCAGCCTACCGTCCAGTCCGGATCATTACTCTGTGTCTTTTCCGTGGCGGCAAGGTCCCAATAACGCACAATGTCTATGTCGGCGGGGACCGTATCAACAACCTCACACCATGACCTTTGAAAGTATAAACCAGCTGCAGGCCTAATCTTCCAGTTCCCGCCGAGCAAGCGCTGTCTCTCCACTTCGGAAAGCGCCCTGAGATTTGCCAAGTACCCCGGGTCTACTTCGAGCAAGATTTTATTATCGTAAACACTCGCCGGTATGAAGGTTAATGATTTTGGTGATTCATCACCATATTGCTCTAAAAGTGCCTCTCTGGTATCGGCCCATATAAGCGTGTCATTGATGCGGATAAACCAACGTATCTTTCCGGCCCTCTCCGGTATCGGATAGCCTGTGTCCTGGTCAATCCACCATGCTATGAGTTCCGCTACCCATGAATCGCTGTCAGGGTTACACGTTGCCCTTACGTAAGGCTTTATACCGCACATGGAACGGTTACGGGAAAGAAGGTAAAAGAACTGATCATGTGTAAAGTGTGTGAGCTCGTCAAAGCAAATAAGCGGAACCTGTGCGCCCTGCCAGCTTATCACAGTCGTGTCGTATTCCAAATGGGCAAACTTGATCTTGCCGCCTTGAGGCCATGTCCATTCTAAGCTTGTTTGGACAGGCCGCCCCTGTGTTAACCCGTATATCTTTAGGCTTTCATCCCAGCATCCGCCCGGATTGCGTACCTGTGTTGTATTTCGACGGAAGATAACAGCCGAAAACCCGGCATTGCGTGTTACATGCCGGAGAGGTTCTATCAATAGCGCAAAGGTCTTACCGCCGCCTGCGGCGCCCCCATATATGGCAATGTCCGCCGGAGTGCTTAAGAATGCAAGCTGCGGGCCTGTCTGCGGTTTGATAATGGTTTTACTCATTAGTGTCCCGTCCATTATCAGGAATGACTATCATTATTTGCGCTCCGCCAATAGGATTTCCTGATAGTTCAATTTGTTCCTTGAACATAGCCCGTCTTTTGCCGAGCAATTCAATGGCCTTGAGCTTGTCACTTGGTGATAGTTGCCCTTTTGCTTTACCAAATGCCATAACAGAAAGTTCCTCTTCTAACTTGTCTATGGTGATTTCGGATTTTTCCTCTCGTTCTTTCATTTTCTTCTCTATTGCCTCACGTAAATGAGGCTTAGGATTCTTTTCGGTCAGAGTTACCCATTGATAAGCCTTAGTGTGTGCCAGTGACTTAGAGTATCCGGCTGCAAGGGCCGCTCTTTCAACGTTAAGGTCGAGCAAATATTCATTCAAGAAAAGCTGTTCTCTTGAATTTAATGCCTTGGACATGGTAAACCTCTATTCATTGATCCCGTCTTCAAAGTCAATGGCCTCTCTTAATCTTTGTATCCCGAGGGCCTGCGCCTTCTCAATGATAAATGCTTTCCCGCTTATGCCTATATGTTCGAAATTTAAAATTGAGACTTTATCCAGAAGACAGAGCTCTAAAGGTTCTCTCGATTCCTTGTCTATTATCCCGGTGAAATCTTCAATAAGATAATCTGCAATCTCTGCCCTGTCTTCACAAAAAAGGCCTTTATCATTCAAAGATATGCTGAGATTTGTCACGACTGTATAGCGTTCAAAAAGCATATCGGATAACTCATGGAATATCGGACGGATCTTCAACTTTGCACCAGCAAAATTTATTTCATCGTCAAATAATACGAACCATTCCCCTTCAAGGCTTATGTTTTTAACTTTCATATCTTCCTCCAGTCATTCTCGACTTTAAAATTACATCCGTGAACTAATTTGAAATCCAATTCTAAGCCGTTGGGATTGATCCCTGGCTGTGCCCAGTTCTTTGCCTTCACTATCTTTGCTTTGCCTTGTTCAAGATTAATATAGAGTCTTGGCTTTTCCATTCCCCGGTACCCGCCGAGGCCGACATCAGTACCGGGATTCTTTTGGATAGCAATCAGGGCAATGCCTTTATTCAGCTTCTCGTATATTTCTCGCAGATATTGTGCAACCAGCCAGAAATCAGACGTCATCTCAAGGTAATCTATGATATTTATAGCATCAGGCTTTAACACGCTTGCAAAGTCTGAGACCCTTTCCTTTGCGTGAAATCTCCATTCTTTCAAAGGGAGTTCAAATTTTGATAGTCTGGCTTTAAATTCATAATTGCCCATTTCTGAAGAGAAGTACTGAATATCAAACTTCTTCATGTTCTGTTTTACGCAATTCAGCATGAAGGCTGTCTTTCCGGCATTCGGGACCCCGGCAACGACGATGATATTCTTTGGAAGAGTTAAAACGTATTTCTCAATACCCAACGGATATTTAAAATCGATGGTTTCATCGTCGGCATTCATCCAGTCTATATCTTCTGCATGATCGTCAACTCGCCTGTAAATACCGTCCTTCGTCCCGGCTTTCGCTATAATCCCCTCATCCTTCAATCTCTTGAAAACGACTCTTATTGTGTCACGCCTTGTAACGCCTATAACGGATTGTAACGAATTGTATGCATCTGTAACGGAAAAGTAACCATCTGTAACGCTTACCCATCTTTCAACCATCTCCGTGACGTTAACTTCTCTTCTCTCGATTCGCTTTATAGCACTATCAATTTTTATATTGATTTCCTTTTCCGGAAAAGGCGGAGTACAATTATTTGCAAGTATTTCAAGGACTTGTCTTATTTCGTTTTCGGGCGTTTTTGCTTTAGCAAGCTGGTTAGCAATATGGAAAAGGTCATTGTCACGGCGGCCTTGACTGAAAAGCGTTACAAAATCCGTTACATTTTCCTTAGAAGAATAAATATTATTATTATATATATGCTTTAAGTAAGCATCCGGAAGGGGAGCAATGCTCCTTTCTAAATTCACAATCCACTTGTATTGCTTGCCATTGCCATTGACGGAAGGCGGCGCAACGACATAGCCGCCATTAGCTCTCAGATCACAGCCAGGGATAAGCCTTGCATTATTGGTCAGCTTATCATCCGGACATCTAAAGTAAAGATGCTGTCCGCCTTTGGGTGTTTCTACCGTTGGCGTTAATATAGAATCAGAAACATAATCATGGATTGCCTCTTTGCCTTCATCGGTATCGATATCAATAACGGCAAGATCGCTTATTTTGCCGGTTACTATTCCTATATTTGCGGCAGGGAATTTCTTCCACCATTCTATGATCTGTTCTTTTGACGCTTTTTCTTTTTGATACGGTTCCCATTTGATAAGAGGCTTTTTATCTTTCCCGACGGGAATAATGGAAAAACCGAGCTCTGAATATCCTAAGGCATCGCGGATCACTGTAAACGGTCCCCCTGTAGCTCTCTGTAAAAATTTTTCAGGTCTTTCCCTATTTTTTTGCCGCACATCCCGCAATAATGCGGTTCGATCCGAACAAGGTATTTCTCTTTTTTGGTTTTTCCATAGCTTATAAAAACCTTTTCAAATAGCTCACAGAAGGGGCATTTGTTCTTATTTAGAAATGTAAAAATCATGAGAAATGTCCATCGCGCTGTAACCGCTTCATGGTTTTTATAAAATCACTCCCTGTATACAGTGACTTAGGATTTAGCCCCTTAAAAACATGAGTCTGTGAAGGGCCGACTTTTCCACTATCTGACATATTTCTTATCTTGTCCGCTAAATGAGCCGGGAGGACCATCTCACGGGCATGGACTTGAGCAACCATATCGTGCGGGACATCGGCGCCCCCTGCCATAGCTGCTAAAGGTGCAAAGGCTGAAAGCAATGTGTAGATAGATTCCGTAACTCCTGCGACCATTGACCATCCGACGTAAGGTATAGAGGCTACAGATGCGCCTGCCGCACTCGCACCTACGGCGGCATTACTCATAACCATAGCGGGGCCAGTTGACGCTTGGATAGCCTTTGTCTCGGCAGTGGCAGTAGCCTGTGTCGCCACTTCTTTATCCGCTTCCATAATTCCTAAAGATATAAGAGCTTGTTTAATAGTTTTTGTAATAGCGAGCTTACCTAATTCTGTCGCAATCCAATTTGTCAGCATTTCAGTGCACTTATTGATAAATGTATTGGCAATGGAATCCATTATGCTCTTCAGACCATTCCTGAGTGTCATTGTCCCATGTAACATGCCTTTTATCATGGAAGAGAATGCGGCTGTTGTAGGCTCAACAATCCCCTTTATCTGATTGAACATCGAAACCTTTTCCTGATCGCCCAACTTCTGCATGGCAAGAGTATGTTTTTCCTTCATGGCCTCAATTTGGTTATAAAGCATCTCATATTTAACAGGTTCGTTTTTAAGCAATGCCAACCGTCTATTCATATCTTCCAGCTCGCGGGTATACTGTTTATCTGCATAGGCTTGAAGTATACGGTCCTTCTCATCGGCGGTTATCCTGTTTAAAGCAACAAGGGTATTAAGTCTTTCCCGTTCCATCTCGATCATGAAATCAGCGTTTGCCTTCTCTCGTTCCAACTTTGCCGCTTCAATGCTTTTTACTTCATCATCATGCTCTTTCTCTCTTGTCTGGACATTTGCCATTTCTTTAAGAAACGCCATACTTTCAGTACCTTCACGCACACCTACCTTGACAGCTCTGTCACGCGCTAATTGCACGCGCCGTGCCGTAGAATTACTATAGGCAGCTTCTTCTATCCTCTCATGTTCAAGTTCAAGATTGAATAAATAATCTTTTTGCTCTTTTTCAGCTCTTGCAACCTCTAATAAGGCAGCGAGATGTTCCGGGCTATTCACTCCCTTATCTTCTTTAATTGCATCAGCTTTTTTCTTTGCCGATTCTATAATCGAATCACTACCTTTTTTATAGGCGAGTTCTTCTTCTTTCATCTTTTCAAGTTTCACATTCAATGCTTCACTGTGCAGTTCTTTATCTCTTCGAGTTACATTCTCTTGCTCATTTATATATTCAGTGCTGGACTCACCCCACTTCGCTTTCATCTTGGCTGCTATTTCATTCGCGATAGACAGTCTTGATTCCGCTGTCTGCTTCGTGGCGTTTTCCTCTAACCTCATACGAGCTATTTCAATTTCAAACATCTTATCATTATGCTCGCGCGTAACGGCTTCTATATGACCGAGTGCTTGAATATAATCCGTGCTTTCAGCGCCCTTCTCGGCTTTGACCTTTTCTGCGTAATCTTTCGCTAACCTGACGCGCTCGATACTCCCGGCGCGTTCTGCTGCCTCATCGTTTTTTATTCTGTCAAGCCCAATTTTATAGAGCGTATCCTGATGCTCTCGTTCAATCTCCTCGATGTGTTTTTTAGCTTCTTCATATTTTGTTGTTTCCGCCTCGCCTTGTGCCGCTATCTGATCGACAATCTGCCTTGCTATACCGAGGCGCATTTCATAGCTTTCTTTATAGGCGGATTCAGTAGCCTTTAGCTTTTCGATTTCAAGGTTAAACAGGAAGTCAGCGCGCTCTTTCTCTGCCGCCATGATCTCTTTATTGGCGGCCTGCATTTCCTTACTGTCCATCCCAAAACCAGCCGCTTTGATCTTCTCCGCAACTGCCTTTGCTATTGCTATACGACCTTCTGCACCTTGTTTAAACTGGACGTTGCTTGCCTTGAGCTCTATAATCTCTGCGGCGAACATCTGCTTGTAATTCTCATATTCAAGGGTCGCAACACGCTTTGAGACAGCGATCCGGTCTTCAGTGCCTTTCTTTGTCTCGGTGAGTTTCTTCTGCCAGAAATCTATTTCCTGCTGCACGCTGAATTCAATAAAATGTCCCTGGGCGAGTGATTCTTTGGCCCTGAGTGCATCAAGTTCGGCCTCCCATTCGGACATCTTACCTTTCTTGTCTTCGCCGGGTCTTGCGTGTCCTGTCCCTTCATCCGGCATCTCAGGCATTTTGACTTTTGGCAATAGGCCCCACATACGCATGACGGATTCATTCGTTTTCTGTACGGCACTATTAATGCGACTTAGCAGACTTTCACTTTGGGTCCCGAATTGCTGTAGCCCTGCTGTGGCCTTTTTGGGATCTCCGAATATACTCGCCAGGATATTATCTTTGCTGAGATATTTAAATGATGAGGCGGCATCTTCAATAGCGCCCTTAATATCTCCCTTCAGGATTTTATCGAGGACGCTACTGTTTCTCTGCAAATCATCAATAATTCCGTCAATAACTGTTTTTGCTGTCTCATACAGAACAATAAACCCAAGAGTCAGGTATTGAATAAAGGTCACTATTCCCTTTATCGCTCCTGCGAACATCTCTATTGCTTTCGGGCCTGTTTTACTAAACCATGCGCCCAAGTCTGTCAATACCGGAAGAAGCGCATTGCCGATCTGCATTTTCAACGATTTAAGAACGTCCTCAGTGTCTCGCATAGCAAGTTTGTAATCTTTCGCCTGCTTCACTCCTTCAGGACCCACTACCAGCCCGAGTTCTTCAGCTTTCTTTTTCGCTTTCTCAAAAACTTCAGGAGTTAATCGCATCAGGTTAATGACATCGACCCATGACTTATGATATATCCGCTGTCCTTCCACATTTCTATCAGTTCCAGCTTTCATGCTACTCAATTTCAGGATGACGTCTTGCATGATATCGCCAGTTGAACGCAGATGTTGGGCCGAGTCTCGCGTTTCTACCCCTAAATCTTTAAATGCTTTCTCATTATTCCCGAGTGTACGAGTTAGCATCGTAGAACCATGTAGATATGTTTCAAGGGTATTGAAAGAATCACCTAATGCAACCGTCAGAATACTCGCCGCCTGTGTGGTAATCCCGAGGGTTTTTGAGAGCTTCAATGCCTCGAAATTCCAGTCAACGGTTTCCTTGATAATATTCCTGAAAATCAGTCCCCCGGCAAGAACGGCGGTAAATGCTAATATCTTATTTTGTAGGCTGCCGAGTGAGGATGTTATTCCATTGAACTCCGACTTCATACTTGAGGCCATACCTGCAATCGCTGACGTTGATTTTGCGGACATTGCGGCGATAGCAGCACCCATTGCACCTGTAGCAGACTCAACGCTGGCAGTAGCACTGCTCATGCCGCTCTGAAGGGCACTCAGTATAACGCCAAAGGATATTTCTATCTTGTTATCAGCCATTTTCTTTATCCTCCATTAATTTAGTTTTTCTTTATTCTCGTAACGTTCAAGCGTATCATGCGTATTGCTAACGCGAAATCCTGACAAGGCACCATAGAGTTTTTACGATAAGACCGGGCTGCCTCGAGAACCGCCTCGGTTTTAGGAGCCTCACCATATACAAATATGTCGTCTTTTCCGGCTTTCAACTCGAAACTAATTCCTTGCAACAGAAAAAAAGCGAGCTGGTCCAGATTCCGTGTACGAAATATTTTTAGAGGCCTCTTTCCTTCTTCCATTCATTCCTCCACGCGGCTTTATCTTCTTCGTCGCGCGCTCTTGCAATCTCCTTACAGTCCCGTCCATGCTTCGATATTGCATGAGGCATTTGTTGACTATCAGTTCCCGGCAAATTGCACTTCTGGTATCCTACCGATTCGGGATAATTCACTATGCGATTCATGAGGCCCAGCCCGAGACTTGATCCAGTGCGCCATTCATCAATCATCTTTTCTCCGAGCTCGGCGTTAAATTCCAGCCATAATTTCTTCAGGCGTTCTTCACGCCCGGCCATTGCCCGCCTTAACTCTTCTTTTTCCCCCTCTGCTTTTTTAGAAATATAAGCATCACAATCACGCGCTTCCTGCGCTTCCGTTTCTTTGAGTTGTTCGATCGTCCTTGAAATTTCATTCCGTCCGCGCTCCAAGAGCGAAGCAAGGCCTTCCCGGCGCCGCTCTATTGGCCTGAGCTTTTTCTTGATCTCATCCACGACAGCGTCTTGCGTCTGATCACCTTCAGCAAGCTTTTCAAGTGCAGCGGTAAGATTTGCTCTCAGCGGTGCCTCTTCGTGTAAAAGGGTATTATCTTCGGTTTGAAGTTTGGATTGATTGAGGTCTAAATCAGAGAGTCTATTCTTGTAAAATCCTGAGGTTTTTTCCATTTGCTAATCTCCTTTTGATACTTTCTTACTCTGAGATTAGCAGAGAATAAAAACGGCTATTAACGATAACCAGTTATTGTTATCGTTTCTTTCTGGCGTGTGTTTTCTTTTTTTGCTTTCCGAGTTTTTTCCTTCTCCGTGAAACGAGCATTTCGAAGTTAGGCGAGTCATTTTTACCACAGATAAGGTAGGAAACGCCCCGCTGGCATTCATCTCGGTAATAGATATAATTAGAAGTGACTGCAATGATCAAGGCGCTGTAATCAGGTTTTTTCATTTCCTCCAAATACTTTAACGGAGTGTGGTCAGGATACACCTCGATAAGTTCATCAAGGAGTTTATGTAGTGGTCCCTCCCTGGGCCTTTTTGCTCTTTCACTGCTCTGTTTTGATCTATCGATTTTCCGAACGATAGCAGTTTCAATTAATGAATCCTGGCATTCAGTAGCTGCAAGCCTATCACCCTTATTGATAGCAATATTGAACGCTACAAAATCGGGATCGTCAGGATAAATGTATTTGTAGAATTTGGCCAATAAAGCATCCCCTCTCTTTGCTTCCTTAAGAAGGAAGGATTTGGATAAACCGCATGAAGTTATATCAGATTCAGAAATCTTAGGTTTGCTTTTCTTTCTTTTGTCACTCATGGCGATCTCTCTTGAAGCTGCAGGCGGGTCTTTCTTCTTCATACCACTCTCCTTGTGGTTCTCCTTTATTAAATCAGGGGAAGCTGCTGCGTATGGAGGATACCAGCAGCTTATCGGCGTACAGTACCTATCCCCTGATATCTTAAAATCATTATAACCTACTTCAAGAAAGGTTTCAGTCTCTCGATCGCTTTGTCTATCGCGTCTTCCCATTCTACGCCCTGGAATGAACAATCATAGGTCTCATTACACAGAGTCAAAAGGATAGCTCTCACACCGGCGGGTTTGACTTCACTCGCTGCGGGCCCCGGCGGGAATGTTTCGATTATTTTAGCGTCCACGTTCTATTCACCTCAATTAGGATTTTAAGACGATATAAGTATCGTCCTTCCTTCCGTTTTTTGCTCCTGAGGCATCTGAGAAGGCCTCTTGCCGTCTTTCCTGAGCAAATGATCACCGCTTCAAACTTCTTTCTTCACGATACGCAGTATTTTTCCGACAATCTGAAAATAGCCGTTAACCAACCAGCTTGGATATTTCGGGTTATCGCTCAAGAGCATATGATTCGAATACCGCTTAACAAGGAATTTTCCATTATCAGTAACTTTGACAAGAACAAGATCCCCGTCCTGGATGCCCTCAGGGATTATGTTCTTCCAGGACCTTTTCACGTCCACGCAATAAATAACATCCCCGTTAAAGATTGCCGGCTCCATACTGTCACCTTCAACGATTACCGGATAGGCCTCTTCCGGTATTTCCCTTAAAATCTTCCGTGGAATAAGGACTGAATCTATAGGCTGAGGCCGCCCTGCGTTCATTTTTTCGCCTTTGCAAAGAGCTTGTCGAGCTTTTCCATAAGGCTGTCCATATGCTCGTTTGCCAAAGAAAGAAGACAGCCGGTATCCGAGAAATTCATTTCCTCGCCCGTCTCAAAAGAGTAAACGTGCCAAAGTGTGCATATGATCCCTTTCGCTGTGTAGAATTCCTCTTCTATCCCATCTTTTATGTGCTCCATTGCTAAGTCCTTTACCGCAAGCTCTTCCATGTGGCCCTTTAACGAAGATAGAATCTTTGTTTTTCCTGATTGCTGTTTTGACATTTTAAAACCTCCTTACTGTCTCGATATTTGCATTATTCATGTTTTTCCTTTTCATTCGGCAAGATCCCGCCATTTTTCATGTACTTATTTAAAGGTTTCTTATCCCCATTCCTAAGTGCCTCTATCGCCTCGTCAAGCTCTTCCTGATTGAAATAGCCCTCTTTCTCAGTAAAGAAAAGATCGTAGAGGGCGTCAATTTTGTCATATATTTCGTCTATCTTTTGTTCAATTGTCGTTGGTTTATTCTTTGGCTTCGTCATTTTAATTACCTCTCTGGTTAGTGGGTTTCCACTGTGTTCTTTCTCAGGTAAGCGTCAAGGCCCTGTTTTGCATACTTGATGAAGCGCCCGGTCCTAATAAACTCGGGGCCTCTTTTCTGATGTCGCCATGACGCAAGCGTATTTGTACTGATTTTCAAATATGCGCTTGCCTCTTTCGGTGTCAATAAATCCATGTTCTCACCTCCCTTTTGATGTTCTATATTGTACCATCTTGTACCATAATATACCATCTTGAAACGAATGTCAAGACAATATGATATACTTTGGTTTAAAAGAAAACGGTAGAAAATAGGAGACGCGGAGTGGTTGAAAAGCTTTATACGATCAAAGAAGTTTTAGACATGTTGAGGATTTCCAGAACCACTCTATACCGCCATATAGACAACGACCTGTTAAAACCTCTCAAGCTCGGCGGCAAGGTCCTCTTCACTGAAAGCGAATTAAATAAAGTGCTGCAGCGGGCGAAGAAAAAGAAATGACAGATTTAACGGGAGCATTAATAGAGATGCTATCCGATGTCATAGACAAGGGTTTTGAGTTTCCTATTTTTGTGGTTGCTATCTCGCGGAATGGTTGCTTGACGGCAGTACGTTATGAATGGAATACAGTAAAAGGGGCAACCTGTCATAAAATTGTGGAACACAAAAAAGAAGAGCAAATGGAATTACCAATTAATTGTTTTTTTGTGGATAAAAATGGGAATTCTGAGAGTACAAAGATAATTGAGTGATATGGATTAAAGGCATTGGGCACGGTACTTATATCGCCCTTTAAATCTTTTCTTTATAGGAGACGGTCATGAGAAAGTTTATTTTTGTTTTATTCGCACTCAGCCTCTTACTGCCAAGCATATCCTTCGCCGCAGCTTGCACAAATCTTACAGGTATTTGGAATGTCACAGGGACCGCAGTATATTACAATGTGGATGCCCCTACAGACACGCCCACCTATACCCCTATAAACAATGGGAATCCAACAACGGTGAACGTTATAAGTCAAAACGGGTGTCTTCTTGCGGGATATGTAGAGTATCTTCCTGCAAATCTTTCTGATGGTCCTGCAGACTATAACTTTACAGGTGCTATCAGCGGGAAGATTGTCACACTGAATCTCGGCAATGCATTTAGCGGGACGTTGACGTCATCTAAAAAAATGACTTTCATTTGTGCTGGATGTGACCCTGGCTTTGATTACCAAGGGTACAGCGTAACCCTAACGGGAGTTGCTACAAAACGGTAATAAGGCAAATTGTGATTATCTCTTACTGATCCCTTATTCTGTGCTCACTTACTTTCTACTTACTTTCTGAGTCCAGTAAGTAAGACATTGTAAGACGTAATGTCTTCTAACCGTCTTCTAACGGAATAATATCAACACGGATAAACCAACATAAAGAACAAAAGCTCATTCTCTGACATTTGGCTTTAAAATCTTTATGTTGTTCTATCCTGTCTTATCCTGTTTTATTCTCCGAAACCGCTTCCCAAGCTGAAAGTCGCGGGTTCGAATCCCGTCGCCCGCTCCATATCATGTGTCAAGGCAAAATGAAAATGTCCGGTTTTCACGCTGCAACCTCA
>Ga0209048_10004019_pt1 | contig 14135 bp, 15 predicted proteins | sample FrelakmetCRP12CR_FD_187146 | JGI IMG/M metagenome (GOLD analysis project Ga0209048, IMG submission 187146) | Freshwater lake sediment microbial communities from the University of Notre Dame, USA, for methane emissions studies - CRP12 CR (SPAdes)... | ecosystem: Environmental > Aquatic >... | reverse complement strand
CAGGTACTGCCAGGGCTGGACGTTCCCGCCGCTCGGCGCCTGCTGGGCGGCGGCGAGGCACGTGACGATCTCGTCGTCGGTGACGGGGTCGTCGCGGTAGCGGCGCATCGCCCGGGTCGTCATGAGGGCCTCGTAGAGATCCACGTCACCGTCCTCGGAATCGGGGTGGGCGCTTCTCGCGCAGCGCGGCGAGAGCCTCGCGGTGGTCCTCGGACAGGAACGTGACGAGCTCGAGGGCGGTCGAGATGTCGAAGCTCTCGAGCAGCGCCCGCTTGACCTGGGCGTTCACCGCCTGCTTGGTGTAGCGCAACGCGAGCGGAGCACCGGCCGCCAGGCGCTGCGCCCACGCCAGGGCCCGGTCCGCGAGCTCGTCGGCAGCAACGACCTCGTTGACGAGGCCCATCCGCTCCGCTTCGGTTGCGGTGACGGGGTCGCCGGTCAGGAGGAACTGCTTGGCGCGGGCCGGGCCGACGAGCAGCGGCCAGATGGCCGCCCCACCATCGCCGGCCACGATGCCCACCCGCACGTGGGGGTCGGCGATGACCGCCCCCTCGGCCATGACGATCACGTCCGACAGGAGTGCGACCGAGGCCCCGAGGCCGACCGCCGGGCCGTTCACCGCGGCGACGATCGGCAGCTCGACGTCGAGGAGGTCCCAGATCAGCTGCTTGGCGTCGCGGTGGAGCTCGGCCAGGCGCTCGACCGAGCCGAGCGTGGGGAACCAGGCGAAGTCGCCGCCGGCCGAGAAGGCCTGGCCCGCACCGGTCAGGAGCACGGCGCGGGCGCGTTCCTCCCGCTTCAGGTCGCGAAACAGCGAGGCGAGGGCTCCGTGGAGCTCGTCGTCGATGGCGTTGCGGGGCGGCCGGTCCATCGTCACGATCAGCACATCGCCGTCGCGCTCACGCCGCAGGACCTCGCCCATCACGGCCTCTCCGTGACGCCGGCCCCACAACGCCGGCCCCACCACGCCGGCCCCATCAACGCCGGCCGATCACAGCATCGAGGTGTCGGCGTCGACACCCATGCGCAGCTTGCCGTAGGTCTCGAACATGCGGTGCGAGACCATGAGGTGGGCGGTGGCGGTGTGCACGTCGCGCAGGCAGCGCTGCAGGACGCTGCCGTCGAACACCGGCGGTCCCCCACCGGCCCGGTGGGCGAGGTCGACGGCCCCGGTGGACGCCTCCCCGGCGTGGGCGCAGGCCAGGCGGATCCTGGCCCGCTGCGCGACCGCCACGGGGTCACCCGCGGAAACCGCGGCCCAGGCCTGCGCGACCTCGTCGTGCAGGAACGCCCGGGCCGAGGCCAGGCCGGCCTCGGCCCGGGCCAGGTCGATCTGGGCCGACGCGAACTCGCGCAGGGGCTTCTGGGACAACGTGGGCGTCTTGGCCTGGGCCAGCGCCACGAGCTCGTCGAGGGCCCGCGCCGCGATCCCGAGCACCGCGGACGCGACGCCGGCGGCCAGGAGCGAGAAGTTCGGGAACCGGCCGAGCGCCGAGGGCTCGTGACGGGCGGACCGCAGCGGCTGGACCGAACGCCCGTCGGGCACGAACGCATCGTGCACGGCGAAGTCGTTCGAACCCGTGCCCCGCAGGCCGAGGGAGTGCCACGTGTCGAGGATCTCGACCTCGGCGGCCGGGAACATCATGAGGTGGAACTCGCCACGGTCGGTGAGCGTGCCCCCGGTGATCCACTGGCAGTGCGAGGTGCCGCTCCCCCACCCCCACCGGCCGCTGACCCGGTGCCCACCTTGCACCGCGGTACCGGTCCCGGTGGGCGCGAAGGCGCCGCCCGCCACCGACGCCGGGTCGCCGAAGAGCTCCCGGGCCCACGAGGGTTCGAGGTAGGAGGCCATCGACGATGTGGTCGAGCCGATCATCACGCACCACCCGGTGGCACCGTCGGCCGTCGCCACGGTCTCGATGGCCTCCAGCATCGAGACCGGGTCGACTTCAGGACCGCCGTAGGCCGACGGGACGCACATGCGCAACAGGCCAGCCTCGCGCAGCTGCGAGAGGACGTCCGGGGTGAGGCGCCGGTCGCCCTCCGCGGCCGCCGCGCCGGCCCGCACCACGGGATCGAGTCGCCGGGCGGCTTCGACGGTCGGGTGAGCCACGGGCGCCGACGCTACCGGACCTTCGTCCGGCCTGCGCCGACCGGCGCTCGCCCCGGCCCGGGCCACCCCCTATCGTCCGGTGATCGTGCACGACGGATGGAACCTCGCCGACATCTGGGAATCCCACGCCGAGCGCTTCCCCGACGCCCTCGCCCAGGTGCAGGGCGAGAGGCGCTTCAGCTGGGCCGAGTTCGACCGACGCGCGGACGCCGTCGCCGCTGAGCTCGTCGAGCGCGGCGCGCGGTACCAGGACAAGGTGGTGCAGTACCTCTACAACTGCCCCGAGTACCTCGAGTCGATGCACGCGCTGTTCAAGGCCGGGCTCGTGCCGGTCAACACGAACTACCGCTACACCGACGACGAGCTCGTCTACCTGTGGGACAACGCCGACGCCGTGGCCTGCGTGTTCGACGAGGCGTTCACGGAGCGCGTCGAGCGCGTCCGCGACCGGGTGCCCCGAGTCCGCACCTGGCTGCGCGTCGGCGGCCAGGACGGGTGCCCGGACTGGGCGAGGCCCTACGGCGTGGTGGCCGCCTCGGGGCGCGGCCGCTTCACGCCGCCGTGGCGCCGCAGCGGCGACGACCTCTACCTGCTCTACACCGGCGGCACGACGGGGATGCCCAAAGGGGTCATGTGGCGCCAGGACGACATCGTCATGAGCCTCGATCTCTCCAGCCGCCATCCCTTGGCCGCCGAGCCCTCGCCCGAGGCGCTCGCGGCCCGCGTGACCAAACCAGGTCCCGTCGGGCTCCCGGCCGCACCCCTGATGCACGGCACCGGTGCCTTCAACTCGGTGAACGTGCTGTTCCTCGCCGGCTCGGTGGTGACCCTGGAGGGCCGCCACTTCGACCCGGGCGAGCTCCTCGACGCGGTCGACCACCACCGCGTCAACTCGTTGTCGATCGTCGGGGATGCCTTCGCGAAGCCGATCCTGGCCGCCCTCGACGCGCAGCCGCAGCGCTGGGACGTGTCGAGCCTGAAGGTGGTGGTCTCCTCGGGCGTGATGTGGTCCGAACGGACCAAGCAGGGCCTGCTCGCCCACAACCCCCGGATGCTGCTGATCGACTCGCTCGGGTCGTCCGAGGCCATCGGCATGGCCCAGTCGGTGTCGAGCGGGGTGAACGCGTCGACCACGGCCCGGTTCACGCTCAACGCGAACACCCGGGTGATCACCGAGGAGGGTCGTGACGTCGTGCCCGGCTCGGGCGAACGGGGGCGCCTGGCGGTCAAGGGCCGCACGCCGCTCGGCTACTACAAGGACCCTGAGAAGTCGGCCGCCACGTTCGTCGTGATCGACGGTGCCCGCTACTCCGTCCCGGGCGACTGGGCCGAGGTGGCGGCCGACGGCACCGTGCTGCTGCTCGGCCGGGGCTCGGTGTGCATCAACACCGGCGGTGAGAAGGTCTACCCCGAAGAGGTCGAAGAGGCGCTCAAGACCCACCCGAGCGTCGCCGACGCCGTCGTGGTCGGCGTACCCGACGAACGCTTCGGTGAGGCGATCTGCGCCGTGGTGGAACCTCGCCACGGGGTGGCGCTCGACGAGGCGGAGCTCGTGGCCCACGTGCGCTCGCACCTGGCCGCCTACAAGGCGCCCCGCCACGTCGTTAGCATCTCCTCCGTCGGCCGGGCCGCGAACGGCAAGGTCGACTACCGATTCATGAAGGCTCACGCGGTCCAGGCGATCGCACCGGTCCAGAAGGAGACCCCCTGACCATGGCCAATCCGTTGCTCAACGAGCAGGCCTTCAAGAAGTCGGTCGCCGAGGAAGAAGCCGGTTGGGCGGCACCCGGGGCCCCCGAGGCGCCGGCGACCTGGCAGCCCCCCGTCGACGACGGTCCGGTCACGCCGTACCGCACCGCTCGGATGACCGTCGACGGCGCGGTGACGGCGAGCGCGGTGCTCTTCGTCCTGCTCCTCGCGGCCGGTGTGGTCGGTTGGTACAGCGTCCACGAATCGGTTGACGGGACCGTGACGTTCCCGGGCTGGGTGCTGGCCCCGATGCTCGCCGGGTTCGGCCTCGTCATGGTCTCGGTCTTCCGCCCGAAGCTGGCCCGGATCACCGCCCCGCTGTACGCGCTGTGCCAAGGCCTCGTGATCGGGGTCATCTCCCACGTCTACAACAGCCAGTGGCACGGCATCGCCGCCCAAGCCGCCCTCGGAACGGCCGGGGTGTTCGCGACGATGCTGTTCCTGTACGCCACCCGGCTGGTCCGGGTCACCGACAAGATGCGTCGGGTCGTGATCGCGGCGACGGTCGGCGTGGTGGCGATCTACGTCGTCGGCTTCATCGTCCGCCTGGTCACGGGGTCGGTCTCGTTCCTGGACAGCTCCTCGGGCCTCAGCATCGTGCTCAGCCTGGTCATCGTGGGCGTCGCCGCCTTCAACTTGATGCTCGACTTCGACATGATCGAGCAGGGAGCGCGCGCCGGCGCCCCGAAGTACATGGAGTGGTTCGCCGCACTCGGCCTCATGGTCACGGTCGTGTGGCTCTACCTGGAGCTGCTCCGGCTCCTCGCGAAGCTCCGCCAACGCTGACGACTCCCCGTCCCGGCAGGATTTGGGGCGCCCCGGGACCGCGCCGTTAGCTTGCCGGTACCGAGCGGAACGGAGGACCCCATGGCCGACGTGGGCTTCGACAACAAGGTGGCGATCATCACCGGGGCCGGAGGTGGTCTCGGGCGTCAGCACGCCCTGCTGCTGGCCTCGCGGGGTGCGCAGGTCGTGGTCAACGACCTCGGCGGCGCCGTCGACGGCAGCGGTGCCTCGACCGGACCGGCCCAGCAGGTCGTCGACGAGATCGCCGCTCTCGGGGGCGAAGCCGTCGCCGACACGAGCTCGGTGGCCACGCCCGAGGGCGGAGCCGCGATCGTGGCCGCCGCCGTCGAGGCCTTCGGCCGGGTCGACATCGTCGTGAACAACGCCGGCATCCTTCGGGACAAGGCCTTCCACAACATGGAGCCGGAACTCATGAACCCGGTGCTCGACGTCCACCTGAAAGGCGCCTTCCACGTGACCCGCCCCGCCTTCGCCCTCATGCGCGAGCAGGGCTACGGCCGCATCGTGTCCACGTCGTCGGCGGCCGGGCTCTTCGGCAACTTCGGCCAGACGAACTACGGCGCCGCCAAGATGGGCCTGGTCGGCTTCACCCGGGTCCTGGCCGTCGAGGGCGCGAAGCACAACATCCGGGCCAACGCCATCGCCCCCCTCGCCCTGACCCGCATGACCGAGGCGATCATGGGCGCCGGCCTCGCCGACCGGCTCGAACCTGCATGCGTGTCACCCATCGTGGCGTGGCTGGCCCACGAGGACTGCCCGGTCTCGGGCGAGATCTTCTCGGTCGGGGGCGGGCGCGTCGCCCGGATCTTCATCGCCGAGACCCACGGCTACTTCGACGCCCACCTCACGCTCGAGGGTGTGCGCGACCACTGGGCCGAGATCTGCGACGAGGCCGGCTACGCGGTCCCCAAGAACCTCGCCGAGGAGACCGCCCTCTTCCTGCCCCACTTCCGGTAGTCCGGTGGCTGCAGCCTAGGGTCTCGCCATGGAGGTCGAGCAGTTCCGCGCCGAGGCCCGCGCCTGGCTCGCCCGGCACCGTCACCTCGCGCCGCGCGACTACGGCGCGATCTGCCCGCCCGACCTCTACGAGGTCGCCGTCGCGTGGCAGCGGCTCGTCTTCGCCGACGACTGGGCCGGGATCCACTGGCCGGTCGAACACGGCGGCCGGGGCCTGACCCCGGCCCACAACGCCGCGTGGATCGAGGAGTGCGCGCGCGCCGCCGTGCCCCCGTTCATCAACATGGTCGGCATCGTGCTGGCCGGGGGGGCGATCCTGCGCTTCGGCAGCGACGAGCAGCGGGTCCACCACCTGCGGGCGACGCTGAACGCCGACCAGGTCTGGTGCCAGCTGTTCAGCGAGCCGGTCGCCGGCAGCGACCTGGGCGGCCTCGTCACCAAAGCCGTCCGCGACGGCGACCGGTTCGTGGTGAACGGCCAGAAGGTCTGGTGCTCGGGCGGCCGCTACAGCCAGTGGGGCATCCTCATGGCCCGGACCGATCCCGACCTGCCCAAGCACCGGGGCATCTCGTTCTTCTTGTTGGACATGTCGCTGCCGGGGATCGACGTGCGCCCGCTGCGCCAGATGACCGGCGAGGCCGAGTTCGACGAGGTGTTCTTCACCGACGTCGAGGTCCCGGCCGGCCACCTCCTCGGCCCGCTGAACGGGGGGTGGAACGTAGGCATGGCCGTGCTCACGAACGAGCGCGGCCACATCGGCGCCTCGGTGATCGGGCTGGAGCGCCGGCTCGCGTCGATGGCGGCCCTCGCCGAGGGACGCGAGCTCGACGCGGTCGCCCGCCAGCGCCTGGCCGGGTTGCTCGGACGCGGCAACAGCTTCAAGGCCCTGGGCCAGCGCCAGGGCACGGTCGCGACGACCGCGGCCTCGCTGATGAAGCTCGGCATCACCGAGCTCATGTTCGACGCGGCGATGCTGCGGGGGGAGCTGGCCGGGGCTCAGGCGCTGCTGGCGGGCCCGGACGGGCAGGGCATGCTCGCCGCCCCGGGCGGACGCATCGCCGGGGGCACGAGCCAGGTGCAGCGCAACATCATCGGCGAGCGGCTCCTCGGCCTGCCCCGCGAGCCGAAGCCCGCGGACTGAACGGGCTCGAGCGGGCGCCGCACCGCGGGCCGATGCCAGGATGGGCGGGTGCGCAGCGTGCGATCCTCCGGCGACCAGCCCATCGTCGTCCACGATCCGGTCGGGACCGGACCCGACGTGCTCCTGGCCCATGCCACCGGCTTCCACGGCCTGGTCTGGCGCCCGCTCGCGACGGCCCTGCGACCGCGGTTCCGGTGCTGGTCGCACGACTTCCGGGGCCACGGCCTGTCGTTCGTCGCCGAGGGTCACCGGTTCTCCTGGCCGCTGTTCGGCGAGGACGTCATGGCCGTCGTCGAGGGTGCGGAGCTGGATCGACCGTTCGGGATCGGCCACTCGAAGGGGGGCGCGGCGCTCCTCATGGCCGAGCTGGCCCACCCCGGGACGTTCAGGGCGCTGTGGCTGTTCGAGCCGATCGTGTTCCCCCCGGACGGTCGCCTCCCGCCCGAGGGCAGCCCCATGCCGGCGGCGGCCCGCCGACGCCGGTCGGCGTTCTCCTCACGTGACGACGCCTACGCGAACTACGCGTCGAAGCCGCCGTTGAACGTCTTGCACGCCGATGCCCTGCGGGCCTACGTGGACCACGGCTTCGTGGACGGCCTCGACGGCCAGGTGCACCTGGCCTGCCGGCCCGAGAACGAGGCCGAGGTGTTCGAGATGAGCACGTCCCACGACACCTGGGCCCACCTCGGACGGGTCGGCTGCCCGGTGACGGTCGGCTACGGCGGCGACGGCGCGGGCCCGGCCGAGATCGCACCGGGGATCGCCGAGCGCATCCCGGGGGCGGACGTGGAGTACTTCCCCGAGCTCGGCCACTTCGGGCCGCTCCAGGGACCCGACCGGGTCGCCGAGCGCATCGAGGCCTTCTTCGCTGCCATCACGTGACGGCCATCCGAAACGTCGTCACAGCCGCGGCGTACGATCGAGGCATGGTCGTCGAGGTGCCCACCAGCTTGTCGCCCTCCCGGGTCGAGGCGTTCACGACGTGCCCGCAGGCCTTTCGGTTCGCCTCCATCGACAAGGTGCCCGAGCCCCCGTCGCTGCACATGTCGAGGGGCACGCTCGTGCACCGGGCCCTCGAGCTGCTCCACTGCGAGCCGGCCGAGCAAAGGACCCTGGAAGCAGGGCTGTCGGCTCTCGATCGCGCCTACACCGAGCTCGGCCCGACACCGGACTTCGCGGACCTGTACCTCGACGCCGACGGCGAACGGGCCCTGCTCGACGACGCCGAGACCCTCGTACGGCGGTCCTTCGAGCTCGAGGACCCTCGCCGGGTGCGGGCCATCGGGCTCGAGCTCCGCCTCGAGGCCAGGATCGGCGACCTGACGCTGCGGGGCATCATCGACCGCCTCGACCTCGACGACGACGGCGAGCTCGTCGTCACCGACTACAAGACGGGCCGTCCACCGTCCCAGCAGTACGAGCAGAGCCGGCTCAACGGGGTGCAGTTCTACGCCTTCTTGTGCGAGCAGGCCCTCGGGCGCCGGCCGGCCCGGGTGCAGCTGCTGTACCTGTCCGAACCCGTCGCCATCGTGACCCGGCCCTCCGAGCAACAGGTTCGCTTCCTGCCCAAACGGGTCAACGCCGTGTGGCAGGCCGTCGAACGGGCCTGCGCCACCGACGACTTCCGTCCGCGACCGGGTCCGCTGTGCGCTGGCTGCTTCTACAAGACGTGGTGCCCGGCCTTCGGCGGGGACCCTTCTCGAGCCGCCGTCGAAGGGCCCGCGGCGCTCGACGCCCGTCGCCTCGCGGCGAGCGCCGCGTGACGCCTGCGCCTCGATGACCGAGCGTGAGGCGCCGCTCGGCCCCGTCGTCGGGCGATTCGACGACTGGGCCGAGACGGTCCTGGACCGGTGGCGGGGCCGCCCGGGCTTCGAGCTCGTCTTCCAGACCGCCTCCCAACTCGGCGACTGGAGCCTGATCTGGCACCTGGCCGGTGCGGTCCAGGCCATCGGCGACGACGACCCGGGGAGGGCGGCCGGCCTGTCGGTGGCCCTCGGGGCCGAGTCCCTCCTCGTCAACCAGGGGGTGAAGCGCCTGTTCGGCCGGGTCCGCCCGAGCGAGGACGGTGGACCGGAGCGGGCGGGACGCTTCCGGCGCCCGACCACCAGCAGCTTCCCGAGCGGACACGCCAGCGCGGCCTTCTGCGCGGCCGTCCTGCTCTCGGACCGCCACCGGGGCCAGGCACCGGTGTGGTTCGCGCTGGCCGCCGTGGTGGCCGTGAGCCGGGTCTTCGTCCGGCTCCACCACGCCAGCGACGTCGTCGCCGGGGCGCTGCTCGGGCTCCTGCTCGGCCGGGCGGCCCGCTCGCTGCTCGGGCGCCGCGCCTGGGATTGATCCCGGCATACTGGTCGCCGACCACCGCTGGGAGAGGACCATGACCGCTTCGTTCGCCGTGACCTGGGACTACCGCTGCCCGTTCGCCCGCAACGCCCACGAGCACCTCGTCGCCGGGCTGCTCGACGGCGCCGACTGGGACGTGACGTTCCTGCCGTTCAGCCTGGGACAGGCCCACGAACCCGAGGAGCGGCGCTGGTCGGCTCCCGAGGCCGACACCGGGCTGCTGGCGCTCGAGGCCGCGGTGGCAGTGCGCGACGGCTGGCCCGCGTCCTTCCTGGACCTGCACCTCGCCTTGTTCCGGGCTCGTCACGTGGACGGCGCGCCGATCCGCGAACGCGCCGTCGTGGCCAAGGCGCTGGTAGAAGCCGGTCTCGACGCCGAGGCCGTGCTCGCCGAGGTGGACAGTGGCCGGCCAAGGGTCACCGTCAGGGCGGAGCACGAGCGGTGGGCCGCGTCCCACGACGTCTGGGGCGTGCCGACGTTCATCCTCGGCGACCAGGCCGTCTTCGTGCGGCTCATGCACCTGCCGGCGGGAGACCCGGCGCAGGCCCGACGCACGATCGAGCGGATCGTGGACCTGCTCGCGTGGCCCGACCTGAACGAGTTCAAGCACACCAGCCTCCCCCGCTAGGCGGTCGGGGGGGGTGGCGCCGATCTAGCCTGTCCCCGATGCAGTTCGAGCGCCGCATGTCCCCGGCCGAGGCCCTCATGTGGCGGCTCGACCGCGAACCCACGTTGTCCTCGACGTTCGCCAACGTGACCTTCCTCGACCGCCCCGTGGACCTCCAGCGGTTCCGCCGTCGGCTCGAGCGGGCCTCGCACCTCGTGCCCCGGCTGCGCCAGCGCGTGCAGGAGGCCCCGGCCAACCTGGGCCCGCCGAGCTGGGTCGACGACACCGACTTCGACCTCGAGCGCCACGTCGTGTCGACGACGGTCGTCGGTGCCGACCGCGACGTGCTCGACCTGGCCACCGAGATCACGGCCGCAGCCTTCGACCGCCGCCGCCCGCTGTGGGAGTTCACCCTCGTCGAGGGCCTTCCCGACGGGCGTGGCGCCCTGATCGAGAAGCTCCACCACACCGTCGTCGACGGTGAGGGCGGCGTGAAGCTCTCCATGCAGTTCCTCGACCTCACCCGCGACGCCCCCGAACCCCCCCCGTTGACCGACGAGGAGCGGTTCGGCTCCCCGCCCGCGCCGCCCGCCTCCCCCCTCGACCAGATGCGCGGCCTCGTGGAGGGCGGCGTGCGCTTCGGGCTCGGGGTCGCCGAACGCTCCGCGGAGCTCCTGCGCGACCCGAGCCAGGTGCCCCGTCTCGGCGCTTCGGCCGCGGGCACGGCGCGCGCCATCGCCTCGCAGCTCGCCGACGTGGAGCGGGCCCGGTCACCGCTGTGGACGGCCCGGTCGCTCCAGCGCCACTTCGAGGTCTTCCGCTTCCCGCTCGAACCGGTCCGCGACGCGGCCACGTCGCTCGACGGCACGCTCAACACGGCCTTCCTCACCGCGGCGACCGCGGCGGCCGGGGCCTACCACCGGCTCCTCGGCTTCCCGGTCGAGGAGCTGCGGGCCTCGATGGCCATCTCGACGCGCACGAAGACCTCGGGCGCGAACTCCTTCTCACTCGCCCGCTTCCTCGTACCGACCGGTGACCTCAGCCCGGCCGACCGCTTCGCCCGCATCCGTGACGTCACCGAGCGGGCTCGGGCTTCGAGCGGCGGGGCCTCCCTCGACGCCGTCGCCACCGTCGCCAACCTGCTTCCCACCCCGCTGGTCGGCCTCGTGGCCCGCCAGCAGGCCCAGACCGTGGACTTCGCCACCTCGAACGTGAAAGCGGCCCCGTTCCCGCTGTACATCGGCGGTGCCAAGGTGCTCGAGAACTACCCGGTCGGCCCGTTGCTGGGCGTCGCCTTCAACCTGACCCTGCTGAGCTACAACGGCAGCCTCGACATGGGGATCAACGTGGACGAGGCCGCCGTGACCGAGCCGGAGCTCCTGCGCGCCTGCCTGGAGGAGAGCTTCGTGGAGCTGGCCACCCTCGGACGCTGACGTCGTTGCAGAAGCAGATCAGCCGACGCCGGGCGCAGGTGCGGTCAGCAACGACCGCACGTCGAGCAGCAGGTCCGCGACCTCGTCGGTGGACACGAGCTCGCGATGCAGCATCTCCCCCAGGCCCTTGTCGATGATGGCGAGCGCCTCAGCGATCACGTCCTGGTCGTGGGTTGCGGTCATCGCTCCTCCTGTCCCGACCACCGCAGGGTAGCGAACCTGGCAGGGCGGTGCGCAGCGAATCGGGACCGGGCCTGTGACAAGTGTGTTTCCTGGCGTCGTCGGCCCGTACGATCGCCGGCCATGGACGTCGCCGGCCGGGTGGTCGTGGTCACGGGTGGAGCGAGCGGGATCGGACGGGCGATGGCCCGGCGCTTCCATGCCGACGGGGCTCGGGCGCTCGTCGTGGCCGACCAGGATCGCGCCGGAGCCGAGGCCGTCGCCGCGGAGCTCGACGCGGCCCGACCGGGATCGGCACTCGCCGTCATCGGTGACGTCGGCCAGGACACCGAGGTCGCCGCCCTCGTGGCCAGAGCCGAGGAGGCCTTCGGGCCGATCGACCTGTTCTGCGCGAACGCCGGCATCGGGGTCGGAGGCGGGCCCGAGACCCCCGACGGCGACTGGGACCTGATCTGGCACGTCAACGTCATGGCCCACGTCTACGCGGCCCGCCACCTGCTCCCGGGCTGGCTGGCCCGGGGCGAGGGCTACTTCGTGGCCACGGCGTCGGCCGCCGGCCTGCTGAGCCAGATCGGATCGGCGCCCTACGCCGTCACCAAGCACGCCGCCGTGGCCTTCGCGGAGTGGCTGTCGATCACCTACGGCGACCGCGGGGTACGGGTCTCGTGCCTGTGCCCGCAGGGGGTGAACACGAACATGCTGAACGCCGCCCCTCCAGGTTCGCCGGGGGCGGCCGGGGCGGACACGGTCCGTGTCACCGGCGCCGTGCTGGAGCCCGAGCAGGTGGCCCAGGCCGTCGCCGACACCGTGCGGGCCGAGCGCTTCTTGATCCTCCCCCACCCCGAGGTGCTCACCTACCTCCAGCGCAAGACCGGCGACTACGACCGCTGGCTGGCCGGCATGCGCCGCCTCCAGTCCCGCGTCCTGGGCGGCTCGTGACCGAGGGCCCCACGCTCGAGGACCTGGCCCTGCGGGTCGGTGACCGGGTGCGGTTCCGCCGGGGGGCGCAGCGCTGGCACGAGGCGACGGTGGCCGCCCGGGCCCGCGACGGCAGCGTGTCCCTCCACGACGCGAAGGGAGCCTCCCGGGCGATCACCGCCGAGCGCCTCGAGGTCCGGGTACCCGGACGACGGGGAGCCCTCACCTGGGAGCCGGTCCTCGAGTGGGCGGGACGCCGCGCCCAGCGCACCCTGTTCGAGCAGGGGCCCGGCACCGGGAGCCTGCGGCCCTGACCGGCGCGCAGGACCCAGCCGACGAGCGCGGTCCGCGCACCGGCGGTCCCGAGAGCGAGGACCGGGTGGCGCGCGCTCTAAGGTCCGGGCATGGGTGTCCGCCTCGAACGAGCCGACGAGTACATGCACGAGCTCGGTCCCGAGCCGAACTTCAACGAGAGCGTGTACATCAACATCGTCGACCCGGCGTCCCAGGTCGGTGGGTTCCTGCGCATGGGGAACCGGGCCAACGAGGGCGTGGCCGAGATGACCGTCTGCCTGTACCTGCCGCCTCGCGAACCGACGGGCCGGCGCCGGGTCGGCTTCATGTTCAAGCGGCCGAGCATCACCTCGAACGACGCCCTCGACGCAGGGGGACTCACGTGGACCATGGTGGCGCCCTTCGAGGAGCTGCGCGTCGTCTACGACGGAAAGGTCGTGCTCCTCGACGACCCGACCCAGATGGCCGACCCGAAGAAGGCGTTCACGGAGAACCCCTACACACCGTGCCGGGTCGAGCTGACCTTCACCGGCCAGGGACGGGACTCGATGTTCGGGGGGGAGCCCGACCAGCCCCACGAACCATCGGGCGAGGAGTTCGCCCGTGGGCACTACGAGCAGCTCGTGGCCGGCCGGGGTCTCATCGCCGTCGGCGACGAGGAGTGGGCCGTGGAGGGCTTCGGCCTGCGCGACCACTCGTGGGGACCCCGCTCCTGGCAGGCGCCGTGGTACTACCGCTGGTTGACCGCCAACGTCGGCCCCGATTTCGGTTTCATGGCGTCGCGGGTGGCCAGGAAGGACGGCCCGGGGACCCGAGGCGGGTTCGTGTGGGAGGACGGCAGGCTCCACCTGTGCGACCACGTGGAGATCCGCACCGACTACACCGGGAGCGACTCCTACCACCGGGCGATCGCCGGGACGCTGCGCTCGTCGCGCTCGGACCGGACCTGGCAGTTCACCGGGGAGGTCGTCGATCTCATCCCGCTGCGCAACCGTCGCAACGATCCGGAGGGCAACACCCTGGTCACCCGGATCAGCGAGGGCATGACCCGCTGGACCCTGCCCGACGGTCGTGTGGGCTACGGGCTCTCGGAGTACCTCGACCAGATCATCGACGGCCAGCCCGTCGGCCTCGAGGAGTGAAGCGCCCGGCCTAGAGCTCGCCGAGCGCTGGAGCCAGACGACGCCACTCCGCCAGCGGCAGGGCCCGGCGATCCGTCGGCAGGACCTGGACGCACACGTGGTCGGCCCCGGCGACCAGGTGGCTCTTCACCCGGGCCGCCACCGCGTCGACGTCGCCCCACGCGACGATGGCGTCGACGAGCGCGTCGCTGCCGCCGTCAGCCAGATCGGACTCGTCCCAGCCGAGGCGGCGCAGGTTGTTCGCGTAGTTCGCCAGGGCCAGGTAGGTGGCCATGAACCGGCGGGCGACCGCCCGGGCCTCGGCCGGGTCGGTGACCAGGACGGCGGCCTGCTCCGGCATGAGCCACGGCCCGGAGCCGAGGATGTCACGGGCGACGGCGGTGTGCTCCACCGGCACGAAGTAGGGGTGGGCACCGACGCAGCGCTCGGCCGCGAGCCGCAACCTCTTCGGGCC
>Ga0209048_10004018_pt1 | contig 14137 bp, 8 predicted proteins | sample FrelakmetCRP12CR_FD_187146 | JGI IMG/M metagenome (GOLD analysis project Ga0209048, IMG submission 187146) | Freshwater lake sediment microbial communities from the University of Notre Dame, USA, for methane emissions studies - CRP12 CR (SPAdes)... | ecosystem: Environmental > Aquatic >... | reverse complement strand
TGTAGACCAGCGTGCAGTTAGCGTCCGCCAGGATGGGAGCCGAGTCGAGAGCCCGCCCCACTTTACGCTTGGCAGAAACCAGCGCCCACAACATCGCAATGGATACCAGCGAGATTATCAAGCCGGGCAGGGTGGTTTCAGGTTTATGACCAATTATGATGTTGCAAATGGTTGTTACCGCCAGTCCGGAGACTAGCAGAAAGAAACTCGTCCCGGTAATGCGCAATAAGGTGCGTTCAAATTGTAGAGGCGGTGTATGCGGGTTCTGCCGAATGCGGTAGACCATTACGACAATCCCAATACCTGACATTATTTCGAAAAATGAGTCAATGCCGAAGCCGAAGAGAGTCAGGGCTTGGTCGTGTACGCCGAAGAAAATAGAGACCAACCCCTCCAGCAGGTTGTAAAAAACGGTGAATAACCCCAGCCAAAGGGCATAACGGTAATATCGCTCTATATTTGAAGTCACGCGAATTCCTTTCTTTACCAATAATCTTTTACATCTGTAGATGGCAAAATTATAGCCGATTCAGGTACAATGAGCGCATGCCTGAACTCATCTCCAGCCATGCCAACCCGCTCGTAAAACAGATCCGTTCCCTGCGCCAGAAGAAAGGGCGCGAGGAGACGGGACTGTTCCTGGTGGAAGGCATCCATCCCATCGGTGAAGCCATCGAAGCGGGCTGGGAACTGGAGGCACTGGTTTATGCCCCCGACCTTTTGACCAGCGAATTCGCCCAGCACCTGGTGGATGAGCAGTCCCGCCTCGGCGTTCGCTGCGTAGTTCTACCCCGCGATCTATTTGCTGCCATAGCCGAGAAGGACAATCCGCAGGGAATCCTCGCCCTTGTCCACCAGCGACATCCAAACCTGAATAGCATTTCTCCGGAAATTTTTAAGTGGGGCGCGGCGGTAGTCTCACCGCAGGACCCTGGCAATATTGGTACAATCCTGCGCACGCTGGAGGCGGTCGGTGCAGACGGTTTATTCCTGCTGGAAGGCGGTGTGGAGCAATTCCACCCCTCGGTGGTTCGAGCCAGCATGGGAGCGCTTTTCTGGAAGCCGGTGGTACAAATTTCATTTGATGAATTCTTACAGTGGAAGCGAAAAAACGGTTATCAACTGGTCGGCTCTTCTGCACATGCCAAAACCGATTATCGAGGTTTCCGGCGCGGAAACACCCCAACCATCCTGCTGCTCGGAAATGAGCAAAAGGGACTTTCTCAGGAACAGATGGCAGCTTGCGACGTGGTCTTATCCATGCCGATGAAGGGACGAGGCAGTTCGCTTAACCTGGCAGTTGCAGCGGGGGTATTGTTATACCAGATGATGGAATAAAAATAGGGGCGCAGGTTGTGCGCCCCATGTGGGTAGGAGAGCTAGTTACGGCTCAGAACGAAACGGGCGGCATATTCACTGCCGCCCAATTTACTAGAATTCGTCCTCGTCATCTTCCCAGGTATCATCATCTTCGTCGTCGGTTTCCTCTTCTTCCCACTCTTCCAGTTCTTCTTCTTCCCAATTTTCATCTTTGGCCGCAGCTTCTTCATTTGGAGAATAGGTGGCGCAGCCGGTATCGGGGTCCAGTTCGACCGCCGCGGCGCCGCAATAGCCGTCGTCTACGAACACACAGTCAGTGTAATGGCAGCGAATGCGGGGCATGAATTCCTCCTAAAGTGCAGGTTGTTTGAATAACCGGATAATTGCCAAGATAAAGATCAAGGCGATGATGACCGCCGTAGCCACACAGAATGGGCAGATGGCGTGGATAACATAAATCTCGAGCCAGGTAAGGTATGCCGTAAAAGCCACGCCCGCCAGGCTGATCCCAAAAATTGCCAGCGATCCATTTTCTTTTGCAATTTTGAGCCGCGGCTCCAGGAACAGGATGCCAGCAATGACCAGAAAAGTAATGATCCCAAATACCGAGAGCGGGATTCCGCCAATTTCCGAATAGGTACTGAAATTGACATCATGACAGCCGCCATTGCCCAGGCACATGGCACTATTGTTAGTCAACTTATAAACAAGTAAATAAATGTCATCCAGAACACCCAGGCAGGCAAGTACAAAAGTGACCCAATAGAGAGCCGGACCGGTTTTATCGTTATGAAAGGGTTTTATGCGATGGGCCATATTTCTACTTCTGAGTTTGCAAGCAGCGATTTTACACCAGAGGGCACAATCAGTAAAGCGTTCGCGCGCACTAAAGAAAAGATATTTCCGGAACCCTGGTGGCCTGTCAGACGTGCCATCAGGCGGTCGTTTTCCTGGCTCACTATTGCACGAAGGTAGGATTCACGCCCGTCGGATTCCAGCGGTTCGGACAGATATGCAGTCTGGCGCGCGCGAGGCCTCAGCTCCAGTCCGCTAAGTTTTTCCAGGGCGGGTCTCACAAATACTTCAAATCCGACAAAAGCCGAAACAGGGTTTCCCGGCAATCCAAAGAACGGGATGCCGCGGTACTTGCCAAAAGCCAGCGGTTTGCCAGGACGCATGTTGACTTTCCAAAAGTCAAGTTCGCCATCTTTTTCGATAACCGACTTGACGTAGTCAAATGCACCCAGACTGACTCCCGCCGAAGAAACGATTGCATCCGCTTTTGCTTCCACTGCCCGTTCCAGCCGGGAGCGAATATCGGCTTCATTATCGGCCGCGACGCCCAACTGTATAAGTTCCACGCCTGCATTTTGAGCCATGGCAGCCAGGGCATAGGAATTGGATTCGTGAATTTTCCCGGGAGTGAGAGGAGCCTCCACTGCGACAAGTTCATCTCCACTGGAGAGCAAAGCAAGTCGTGGCCGCCGGTAAACCTGTACTTCCGCCACTCCCAGCATGGCTAACAGACCGATTTCCTGCGCCCGCAGGCGCAATCCCGCTGAAAGGACTTTGTCGCCAGTGTGGAGGTCGTCGCTGCGGCGGCGGATATTTTCACCCGGCCGAATGGTCTTTTTGATGGTCACTGTAAGCGGGGCAGGCGTACCGGGGGTGCGCACGCTGAAATCCGTATCTTCGACCATGACCACTGCCTCCGCGCCAGGTGGCAGGGGTGCACCAGTCATGATGCGGACAGACTGTCCGGGCTGGATGGGCGTCCCAAAGTAACCGCCGGCACGGATATCAGCGATTACATTCAGGGTCCGGGTGGAGGTGAGGTCTGCCGAATGCAAGGCAAAGCCGTCTACAGAGGAATTGTCGAACAGAGGAAGGTCAGCATCGGCAGTAATATCCCCAGCCAGGATTCGCCCGGCAGTGTGACTGAGCGAAACGTTCTGGGTTTCTACCGGCAGGAAAACTGCCAGGATGCGTTCACGGGCTTCCGATACGCTTAGCATTAAATAATGTCGCCGCTCCTGATGAAAGCGGCGACATTATACCATGCAAGGAAAAGAAGTCAACTACCCGTTCTTCTGCTGGAACTCTTTCATAAACTTGACCAGTTCCTGAGGAGCTTCGACGGGCAAGGCGTTGTAGAGCGAGGCGCGCATCCCGCCTACCGAGCGGTGACCCTTCAAGCCGATCAAGTCGCGGGTCCTGGCTTCGGCGGCAAACAGCTCCTCCAACTGCTCGTTGGGCAGGTGGAAGGGTATGTTCATGACAGAACGATCGGATATGGCGTGCCCCTTGTAGAACCCGCCAGATTCGTCAATGGCTTTGTAAACCAGTCCAGCCTTGGTCTGGTTGCGTTTGGCAACACCTTCCAAGCCGCCTAATCCCTTGGCCCATTTAAGCACCAATCCGACTATATAAATGGACCAGCACGGCGGGGTGTTCAGCAGGGAATTTTCTTCAGCCAAAGCTTCGTAGTCGAGCAGGTTGGGCAGGTTAACCGGCACTTTTTCCAGCATATCGTCCCGAATAATGCATACCACCACACCTGCCGGGCCGGCGTTCTTCTGCGCACCGGCATAGATCATGGCATATTTAGAGACATCGATTGGACGGCTGATGAAGTCAGAGCTGGCGTCGCAGATGAGAGGTACTCCAGCCAGCGGAACCGGCTCTGTGAAATATTCCACTCCGTGAATGGTTTCGTTGGAGGTGAAGTGCAGGTACACCGCCTGCGGGTCTAGTTTGAGGTCCGATTGGGCTGGGAGGTGGTTGAAATTATCAGCCTCCAGGCTGGCCGCGGCTTTGGATGTCCCCAATTTCTGGGATTCCTTGAAAGCTTTCTTGCTCCACGTGCCAGTAACAATGTAATCAGCCGAAGCTCCAGCCGGACGGAAGTTCATCGGGAGCATGGCAAATTGCAGGCTGGCACCACCTTGGAGGAACAAGATCTTATAATTGGCTGGGATTCCTAGCAGGTCGCGCAGATCGTTTTGTACTTCGGTGACAATGGCTTCGAATTCCTTCGAACGGTGGCTAATCTCCATTACTGACATCCCGGTCCCCTTGTAATCAAGCATCTCCGCCTGGGCTTGCAGGAGCACTTCCAGCGGCAGGACCGCCGGGCCGGGGTTGAAATTATGGATTCGTCTGGTCATTTTCATCTCCTGTGATTTATAGAAATAATTTTCCTGTATTTCACGTTCAGATTATAGTCCACACCCGGTCTATCGCACAATAACAATGGACACCATCCACGTATGAAAGAAATCAGTTGACAATGAAAGAGGCCGTGTTACAATATTTTCGTGAAACGGCGGATTTCCAATATTTAAGAGACACGGGCATCTGTCTCGTCTGTCTCTATTTTTAACTCGTCATCCCACAAAGGAGAAAAATCATGAAAATCCTGGTTTGTGACAAAACCGAATCCGATGCAATTGAGAAAATGCGCCATGCAGGGCTGACAGTAGATACGAACTTCGAGATCACCCCCGAAGAACTTCTGGCTGTTCTACCAAACTATGATGGTTGCGTGGTACGTTCACGGACGAAGATCCGTCAGCCGTTGATCGACGTTTGCCCCAACTTGAAGGTCATCGTGCGCGGCGGCGTGGGTTTGGATACCATTGACGCCGATTATGCCCGCTCGAAAGGTATTGTTGTTATGAACACGCCCAAAGCCTCGTCCGCTTCAGTAGCTGAATTGTCGATTGGTTTCATGTTCGCCCTAGCGCGCAATTTCTACAAGGCAACTTCCACCATGAAAGCTGAGAAATGGGAAAAGAAAGCTTTCGAAGGTGACGAGATCAGCGGCAAGACGCTGGGTCTGATTGGTATCGGCAACATCGGCAGGGAAGTTGCCTGGCGCGCTAATGCGCTCGGGTTAACAGTCATCGCTTACGACCCGTATGTCAAGGATGCCGTAGACGTGCAACTGGTCACTTTGGATGAAGTGCTATCCCGGTCCGATTACATCAGCTTGCACCTGCCCAAGACCAAAGAATCAGCAGACATGATCGGCAAAGCCCAGTTCGATAAAATGAAGATCGGTGTTCGCATCGTAAACTGCTCCCGAGGGGGAATCATTAACGAAGCAGCTCTTTACGAAGCTCTGACCAATGGTAAAGTTACTGGTGCAGCGCTGGATGTCTATACTGAGGAACCCCCTACTGACTGGAAACTGGCTAAACTGGATAATGTCATTTGCTCGCCGCATATCGGTGCAGCCACCAGGGAAGCCCAGGGACGCGTCGGAGCCGAAGTGGCAGAGAAACTTATCGAGTTCACCAGGAAATAGATTTTCGCAGGGGTGGCCCATAAGATCTCTCACGGGGTCACCATCCCCAAATGGAAACCGGTTACTCCGGTCAGAAAGATACCATGAAAAAATACGACGACATCGGCATCCAGATCCCCCAAATCTACCTGCCCAGGAAAGGCATAAACTTGACCAAATGGGCGGTGATCGCCTGCGACCAGTTCACTTCCGAGCCCGAATATTGGCAGAAAGTGGAAAAAATGGTCGGCAATGCACCTTCCACCTATAACATGATATTGCCGGAAGTGTATCTGGAAAAACCGGGCGAGGAAGTCCGCATTAAGTTCATTCAAGACAAAATGCGCTATTACTCACAGAACAATTTCCTGGAACCTCACGAGGGCATCATCTATGTTGAACGCAGGGTGGATGGCAGGACTCGTCGGGGAATCGTAGTGTGTCTCGATCTGGAAAGCTACGATTTCACCAAAGGTTCCACCAGCCTGATCCGGGCCACCGAGGGAACAATTGTTGAGCGCCTGCCCTCACGTATGAAGATCCGTGCTGGAGCGGAGCTGGAATTACCCCATATCATTATTCTGATCGACGATCCGGACCGGAACGTCATCGAGCCGCTGCAGAAAGCAAAAGGTGGGTTGAAAAAGGTCTACGATTTCGATTTAATGCTCGGTTCAGGCCACTTGACCGGGTATGCTGTCAACGAGATGTTGGAAACACAAGTGGTCGCCGCGCTGCGCACGCTGGCGAAGCCAGAAGTCTTTGCTGCAAAATATGGCATTAGCCAGGAAAAACCTGTCCTGCTGTTCGCCATGGGAGACGGCAACCATTCACTCGCGGCAGCCAAAGCTGTCTGGGAAAGAATTAAGCCCGAAGTGGGCCTTGATCATCCGGCGCGCTACGCGCTGATCGAGTTGGAGAACGTCTACGACGAAGGGTTGGAGTTCAAGCCCATCCACCGGGTGCTTTTCGGCTTGAAAAAAGATATTTTCGCCAGCCTGAAGGCATATTTCGGAAAGGACTTGTCGATCTCACCAGTTGCCAATTCCGACGAAATGTTCAAGGCGGTTAACATGGTCAAAGGCTCACGGCAGGCTATTGGATTGGTGGGAGGTGGCAGGGAATTTTGCATGCTCGAAATCAGTCACTCATCGTCCAACCTGCCGGTCGGTACACTGCAAGGGTTCCTTGACTTGTTTATTGAGGAAGGCGGTGCGGACAAGATAGACTATGTCCACGGCGGGGAGATCGTCTGCAGGCTGGGTGCGCAGCCTGGAAACGCTGGTTTCTATGTCCCCGGCATGGACAAATCCGACCTGTTCAAGACGGTTATCCTGGATGGGGCCTTGCCGCGCAAGACCTTCTCTATGGGCGAAGCGAAGGAAAAGCGGTTCTACATGGAAGCAAGAAAAATCGTGTAATAATGAAGGGATAGAAAAAGAGCCGGTCTTAATGACCGGCTCTTAGTTTTTCCAGTGCAGTTTGAAAATCGTCAGGGGGGGAAGCGCAAAACGTAACGCGTTTGAGGGTGGCGGGATGTAGGAAGGTCAGCGACTGGGCGTGCAGGGCGGCGCGGGAGATGCGGTCAGTAGGGGGGGCGCTATATAGCGTGTCACCAAGCAGAGGAAATCCGATTGCAAATGCATGCACCCGGATCTGGTGCGTCCGGCCGGTTCCCGGGGTGGCTTCCATTAAACTGTACCCGGCATAGCGCTCCAGCACATGGAAGGTTGTCTCAGATGATTTCCCATGACTTTGGTCCACTACGGTGCGATGGCTGTGGCCCACATCCGCGCGCAGCGGGAATCGGGCGGTGTGCTGGTCCCATGCTGGGATGCCGACAACGATGGCCTGGTAAACCTTTTTCGCCTCATGCTGTTCAAATTGCAAACTCAACGACCGGTGTGCTTCCGCCGTGCGGGCAAAGGCCACCACCCCGCTGGTAATTTTGTCCAGGCGGTGGACTACCCAAAGTTTCCCATACTGCTCCTCGAGCGCCTTGACCAGGTAGGGAGCCCCTTTCTCCCAGCCATCCGGCAGAACCGGAATCCCTGCGGATTTATTTACAATGAGAAGTTCTGCATCTTCGTACAAGACGAGCATTTTTGTTGAAGGGTGATCCACGCGGGTAATTGTACCAGCATGGGTCTCTTGCTCTCTCAAGGTTCCCTCGGAATCGCTGTGGCAACGGGATGAAGACGCAAAATTGTAATTCCCAACAGGACAAATCCTGCTCCTGACATGGATGTAAGGATAAATCCTAAATATTTGTTATAATATTAATGGATTATTAATCTTATGCCGGTCAAGATGTAAACCGGAGTATTTGTACGGAAGCGTTGAGACCAGCAGGTGTCCGCAAGGACGATCTGGTCGCCAATCCAAACCTGCGGAGCAAGTTGCACAACCGGCTGTTCATCTATTTTATATAAAGGTTTTATTAGCAATGCTGTGGATGGTTGGCAATCAGCAGATCACATCTCAACTGGCTTCGAAAGATTGTATGATTCCAGGATAGTTTGTAATTTTACCGTTGCCTCATCAAATTGATGAGGCAACTAGGTTAAAAAGGATAACCAAGAAAACATGAATGAACAACGTTTCCACCAATCAAAAGTTAAATTCATCGCTGCCATCATGATCGTCATGCTTGCGCTGGCAGCGTTGCCGGTGATGCCGGCGTATGCTGCGGCATGTACTTCCACAGGAACCGGGAATTGGAATTCGGTTGGAACATGGTCGTGCGGACATGTGCCAGTTGCGAGCGATGATGTGATGATCGCCAATGGTCATACCGTCACTTTTGACATGGCGTCAGCCACAGTTAACTCTTTAACAATCAATGATGGCAACGCCAGTACGGGCCTCAGCATTAGTGGAACTAATTCATTGACTGTCACAAATAATGTGTTTGCAACAAACACGACCAACCTTACTACAAAATCCATTGATGTTGGTGCTGGAACTTTGAATGTGGGCGGTAACCTGTCAATTACAGCTGGTGGAGGAACCCAAATAGCTCAATTAACCATCAGTACAGGCACGGTGATGGTTAACGCCAATCTGAATGTGAACGTAGCAAATGCGAAAGTAATTTTCTCTGGGGCGGGAACGCTGTACGTGGGAGGAACCTATCAAAGCAGCGGTACATTAACACCAAGCACGGGGACAGTGAATTACAACGGCATAGTCCAAACCGTAGGTTCATACATATATAGAAACCTTATCCTTTCCAACAGCGGTCTGAAAACTCTGCAGGCTGGAACAACATCCATCACTGGTGACTTAACATTGAGTGGCACAGCAACCGCGACTACCGCAGCCAACTTAACAATAACTGGCAACCTAAATGTCGGCAGCGGAACTACATTTACCACCGGTCCAAACTTTACACTGGGTGTTACAGGAACCTCATCTATTACTGGAACATTAGCTCTGGGTGGTACAGGCACCAAAACATTCACTGGAGATGTAACCATTAATGGTGGTGGAATTTGGAATGAGACCGGAATTGCGGCTATTAATTCCACAGGCAATCTACTAAATGATGGCACATATACCGCCAACACCGGTGTGCATACATTTAGTGGCGCATTAAAAACCATAAATGGCACGAATGATGTGGCAATCCCAAGTCTGACTATTAATGGAACAACCACAAACAATGGTACGCTGACTGTTTCCACCACGCTTGCAGGTGGAAGTACTTTGACAAATAGTGCAACGGGTACCTTGAATTTCGGTGGCGCATCTATTACCCCATCACTTACGGCAAGTGCGGCTGGCAATACGGTCAATTACAACCGGGCTGGCGTGCAAACTGTTAAAGCCACCGCCTACAGTAATCTCATCTTTAGCGGCTCTGGCGCAAAAACGATGCCGGCTGGCACATCGGTGGCTGCCAATTTGAGTATGATTACAGGGGCTTCAGCCAGCATAGCGGCGGGTCAACTTCTCAACGTTAACAGCCTGGCACTTGGCGGCGTTGGGAAGATTTCTGGAACCTGGGGCTCCAGCAGTTCCACTGCAACCAACCAGGATGACACTTACTTTGCCGCGACGACCGGTCGTCTGAACGTTCTCACGACGGATGCGAGATCTACCCCGGTCATCACCTTCGACCCAGCGCCAACGCCAACCTATCTGGGCGGTAATTTTAGCGTGAACGCTTCGACGACCAACACCGACAGTGGCGTTCTGACCTACAGCTATGTGAGTGGTCCATGCGCATTTGTGAGCGGTTCCACGTTCAGCTCGTCAAGTGCAGGGGTGTGTGTCGTTCGAGCGAGTGGTGCCGCAACAATCAACTTCGAAGCCGCTTCGCAGACACAAAACGTCACGATAAACAAGGCTGATCAAGCAACCCTGACGGTCGTAGCAACACCTTCAATCGTTGTAACTGGTTACACATCCACACTGAGCACAACCGGTGGAAGCGGTACGGGAGCTGTAACCTACGATGCCGGCAGTTCAACCGGTTGTTCAGTATTGGGGAGCACACTTACTGCGACAGATGCCAGCGGTACCTGCGATGTGACCGCGACAAAAGCTGCAGATGCCAACTTCAACGCAGCCACATCCGCGGCGCTTTCGGTAACGCTGGCCCCTTATCAGTCCGAGGTCAATAAAAGCTTTTTCCCGATCTCAATCGTGCCCGGAGATATTTCCCGCCTCAGTATTTCGATCTATAACCCCAACGCATTTGAACTCACCAGCGCGGTATGGAGCGATAATCTGGTGGGGGTCCAGCCTGGAATCCGCATTGCCAGCTCGGTGAACCTGTCCAATAGCTGCGGCGGTTCTGTTACCGCCCTTGCGGGCGGCACAACCATCTCTTTAAGCGGGGGTATTGTTCCCCCCCAGGTGGGTGCCACCCCTGGATCTTGCACTGTGGCAGTGGATGTTACTTCGATCACTGCAGGCAATCTGATCAATACCATTCCTGCGGGTGCTCAGACCGCCACCAACAGCCTGGGGGATCTGATCGCAAACACTACGCCAGCCAGCGCCACCCTGCGCGTAAGTGTGGTCCAGCCACCTTCTATAAATAAGAACTTCAACGCAAACACCATCTGGGCCGGGGATAAAAGCTTGCTGACGATCAACATTATTAACACTGACCTGAGCACGGCGTTGACCCAGACAACCCTGACAGACACCCTGCCGACCAACGTGGTCATTTCAAATACTGACTTCTCGCCTGCCTTAACCAACTGCGGAGCAGGTATTCTTACTGCCCCCCATGGGGGAACTTCGGTGACCTTGAACGGTGCCAGCATTGCAAAAAATACAACCTGCGTTATTAGGGTCAATGTCACGTCGACAACCCAGGGTGCATATATCAACACGATCCCAGCCGGAGCCATCCAGACCCAGCAAGGCGTGACCAACGCTGGGCTTGCCTCAGCTACCCTGAATGTTCAGCAGCTCAATCTCACCAAGTCGTTTTCGCTGGCCAGTATTCCAGCAGGTGGCACAAGCACAGCGACCATCACCCTGCAAAACCCGACCGGCGTGGACTATACCGGAGTGAACCTGACAGATACCCTGCCAGCGGGCATGACGGTTTCCGGGACGCCTGCCACGCCTCAATGCGGAGGGGTGATCAGCAATGATTCCACTTCAGTCACGCTAACAGGTGGTACGATCCTCCATAGCCTAACCCCCCCGACCGTAAGAACCTGTACAATCGTTTTCACGGTAACTACCCCTGCAACCGCGGGGACATCGACTCTGACAAACACCATTCCTGCCGGCACTCTGCACACCGACCAGTTGGTCTCCAACCCGACTACCGTGAACGCCAACCTGAGCGTCACAGCCGGACTGACCGGCACAAAGGTGATCTCTCCCGCGGCCATTTCGATTGGAGGCACGGCAACCGTCACCATCACCCTACAGAACCACACTTCGGCAGCTTTTACCGGTGTGAACATGACTGATCAATTACCTGCAAACCTGACAGTTTCCGGGACGCCTACCACACCCCAATGCGGGGGAGTAATCGCTTATGATTCCCCTACCAACACCGTCACGCTCATGAATGGCACGATCCCGCTTGCCCCGACTCCCCCAGGAACCCCAGGTACCTGTACTATTGTCTTCCAGGTGACGAGCACTGTTGCGGCGACCTACGTGAACACCATTCCCATCGGCAATGTGACGGCAACGGATCAGGGAGTAAGCAATTTAACCCCAATCACCAGTGGTAACCTGGTTGTCAACGCTTCGGCTCTCCCGGTCACAGGCGCGAAATCGTTTTCGAACCCGACCATCCTGGCTGGTGGGGATACAACCCTGTTCATCGACATCACCGCCCCAGCCGACACGAACCTGACGGGTGTTTCGGTGACGGACAACCTGCCAGCAGGCGTCACTATCACCAATACAAGTCCGGCGACATTTACAAACTGCACCGGTGGGACTCCAACTGCTGTTACAGGTACGAGCACGGTTTCCTGGACTGGCGGCAGCATCACTGCTGGCTTGCGCTGTCGCATTTCTGTGCATGTAACCAGCACCACGCCAGGGACGGTCACTAATACCATTTTGCCAGCCCAGGTAATATATGACCAAACCCGCCCCCTGATTGGCTCAATGACTGCAAATTTAACCGTGACCAACCTGACGATCAGCAAGGCTTTTTACCCGACCACGATCAGCCCGAACGGACTTTCCACGCTGACGATCACTCTTCAAAACACAAATACCTCTCCGCTGACCGAACTATCCGTTAACGACTCCTTGACCTTGATGGGGGCCTCGCCGAATAATGTAATCATCGCCCCGGTGCCGAATGCTTCTACCAGCTGTGGAGGCATCCTGACTGCAACTGCGGGAGCCAGTACGATCACATTAACTGGCGGCACGATCCCGGCGCAGGCAGGAATCATCCCGGGCATCTGCACAATCAATGTTGACGTGAAAGGATTGGGTGCAGCGAATACCCGCACCAATACAATCCGGATATCGCCGGAGGATGTAAGCGGGAAAGTTGGGAGCGTGACCATCAATCCCTTGGCACAAGCCACGGCACAACTCACCATCGGAAGCCTGTCTATCAATGTAAACAAGGGCTTTAACCCCTTAATTGTGCACGGCGGTTCTTCATCCACCCTGAGCGTCGAACTGTACAACCCCAATAACGCGATACTATCCGGGATCGCTTTCACGGATAACATGCCAGCCAACATGGTCATTGCCAACCCTGCCAATCTGAATACACACACCTGCGGGGGGACCCTTACAGGAGCTCCGGGAGATGGTTCATTCTCCTTCAGCGGAGGCACCTTGGCAGCCGCAGGGACATGCACGGTGACCCTCAGTACGACTACGACAGTGAACGGCGATCTGACGAATATCATTCCGATAGGAGCAGTCACTACTTTCAACGGCGCCAGCAACCCGATGGCCACCCAGGCCACCCTTACCAACCTGCCGGGCGCGAGTGTGAGCAAGTTCTTCTCTCCAAACCACATCCCGGTGGGACTTGGCAATTACTCTCTGCTGACCATTACCATCCAGAATACCGGCTCCACATTTATATCCGGTATGGAATTGTTGGATACTCTTCCGGGCACTTTACCCGCTGGGTTGGTTGTTGCTGGAACACCTGCACCAGCGCCGGTCAACAACTGCAACGGTTTCATATCAGCTGTGGAGAACTCTCAAATCATCCATCTGACGGTTGGGAGCATGTCACCCAGTTCTTCCTGTACAATCGTCGTGGCGGTAACCGGCAGCGTGGCCGGGAGTTATGAAAATATCGTTCCAACCGGTACTCTTAAAGATGACCAGGGGGCGACGAATACGGAGGATGCAACCGATACCCTGACATTGGACAAAGCCACCCCGACCTTGACAACCACCGCCTCCGGCCCAGTGACAATAGGCAACAACATCACCGATATCGCCCACCTGAGCGGCGGATATGGCACGCTCAGCGGTACGATCTCCTTTGATGTGTATGCTCCGGGTGATACGTCTTGTGCAACTGCATTAACCGCACCAACTGGTGCAACGGTCAATGGTGCTGGTGATTACACTTCAGGCAACTTCAGCGCGACAGCTCTAGGAAGCTACCGCTGGATCGCTCATTACTCTGGCGACACCAACAATAATGCGGTCGACACCGCCTGTGGGGATTCAGGCGAGACCTCCACGGTCAACAAGGCTCTCCCAGTCTTGACAACTAGCGCCTTCGGACCGGTGGCAGTCGGCGGCAACATCACCGATACCGCCCACTTGAGCGGCGGATATGGCACGCTCAGCGGCACGATCAGCTATGATGTATATGCTCCGGGCGATACTTCTTGTGCCTCTGCACTAACCGCACCAGCAGGTGCAACGGTCAATGGAGTTGGTAATTACACCTCGGGTGACTTTGCAGCAACCACCGCTGGTGTTTATCGATGGGTCGCCCATTACTCCGGCGATACCAACAATAGTGCAGCCGACACTGCCTGTAACGATGCGAATGAATCCTCAACCGTGAACCAGGCCACTCCGACCTTGACAACCACCGCCTCC
>Ga0209048_10004017_pt1 | contig 14138 bp, 11 predicted proteins | sample FrelakmetCRP12CR_FD_187146 | JGI IMG/M metagenome (GOLD analysis project Ga0209048, IMG submission 187146) | Freshwater lake sediment microbial communities from the University of Notre Dame, USA, for methane emissions studies - CRP12 CR (SPAdes)... | ecosystem: Environmental > Aquatic >... | reverse complement strand
CTGCCCGGGCGGGACGGACGTGCGGGGCTGGTTGACGACGATCGCCCAGGCCGAGGCCTACGGCCGGACGCCCGAGCAGGCGTACGAGATCGCCTGGGGCATCATCACCGACCGCAATCCCTTTCCCGCCGTCTGCGGCCGCGTCTGTCCTCATCCCTGTGAGGACGGCTGCAACCGGACCGTCAAGGAAGGCGCGGTGGCGATCAATGCCCTGGAGCGGTTCGTCGGCGACTTCGGGATTGCGCACGGCCTGGCGCTCAAGAAGCTGTCCGAGGACACGCATGGCGAACCGGTGGCCGTGATCGGCTCGGGCCCGGCCGGCCTCTCGTGCGCCTACCAGCTGGCCCGACGCGGGTACCCCGTCACCGTGTTCGAGGCGTTCTCGAGACCCGGCGGCATGCTCCGCTATGGCATTCCACGCTACCGGCTGCCCGCCGCGGTGCTGGACGCCGAGATCCAGCGCGTGGTCAATCTCGGTGTCGAGATCCGGTGCGGCACGGTGGTGGGCCGGGACATCGCGCTCGACGAGCTGCGCGGCCGCTACCAGGCGGTCTTCGTCGGCATCGGGGCCCATCAGGGCCTGAGGCTCGGCGTTCCCGGAGAAGACGCGCCGAATGTCCTCACCGGGACGGAATTCCTGAACCGTGTCAACTCGGGCAACTCCGTCGTGATCGGAGACCGCGTCGTCGTGATCGGCGGAGGCGACACGGCGATCGACGCCGCGCGCGTGAGCCGCCGGTTGGGCGCGGACGTCACGGTGCTCTATCGCCGGACGCGGGCGGAGATGCCCGCGATCAAGCCCGAGATCGAGGGTGCCCTCGAGGAAGGCGTCGCGATCGAATTCCTCGCGGCGCCCGTGGAGATCCTCCGGCGCGACGGCCGCGCCGTCGGCCTGCGGTGCATCCGCATGATCCTCGGCGAGCCGGACGCGTCGGGCCGGCCCAGGCCGGTGCCGCAGCCGGGCTCGGAGTTCGACATGCCCGCGACGGTCGTCGTCGCCGCCGTCAGCCAGGAGCCCGATTTCGGCCCGCTGCCGGAGCTGCAGGCGGGGAAGGACTGGGTGAAGGCGGACGAATGGGGCGGCACGCCGCTGCCGGGGGTGTTTTCGGGCGGAGACGACGTGGGCCTGGGGCTGGTGTCGATTGCGATCGGCCAGGGGCGGTTCGCGGCGGAGGCCATCGACGCCCGTCTCCGCGGCCGCACGCCGGTGAAGCCCGCCAGCGGACCGCCGATCCAGCCAGAACGGATGAAGCCCGGCTGGTACAAGCCGCTCGATCGGCACCAGCGCGGCCACCTCCCCGTCGAGGAGCGGGGCCTCGAGACCGAGGTCGAGCAGAGCCTCTCGGAGGACGAGGCGCTCGCCGAGGCCCGGCGGTGCATGTCGTGCGGCATGTGCATGGACTGCGAGACCTGCTGGATGTACTGCACGAACAACGGTTTCGTGAAACTGCCGAAGGGCGAGCACTACCGGATCAAGCTGGAGCTGTGCAACGGCTGCAAGAAGTGCGCAGAGGAGTGTCCCTGCGGCTACATCGACCTCATATAGAACGGAGAACACGACCGTGCCCACCATCGACCTCAAAGGCACCAGCTACAGCGTCGACGAAGACGGCTTCCTCGAGGAACCCGAGATCTGGAATGAAAAGGTTGCGGTGGACTTCGCCTCGACGGAGGGCGTCGAGGAGTTGACCGACGCCCACTGGAAGGTCATCCACTACCTTCGCAACTACTACCTCGAGTTCGGGATCGCGCCGATGGTCCGGAAGCTCTGCAAGGAAACCGGGTTCAAGCTCAACGAGATCTACGCCCTGTTCCCCTCGGGTCCGGCCAAGGGCGCGTGCAAACTGGCCGGCCTGCCGAAGCCGACGGGCTGCGTGTAGGCGTCGATGTCCCTCGCTTTCACCTTCGCGCTGTACGCTTCGGCCGCGGTGTTCATCTGCGGCATTGCGTGGCGGGTCTGGGGCTGGGCGAGGAGTCCGGAACCGTTCCGCATTCCGACAACCAGTGGGCAGCAACGCTCCCTGGCAGGGATCGCGCCGAGCCGGGTCGAGAGCCCGTCGACGGGCTTCGGCGTCGTCGGCCGGATGTGCCTCGAGGTGTTCCTGTTCCGATCGCTCTTCCGGAACACCGCGTTCGTGCGGGGGACTGCGGGCTCTGAGGTGTGTCCCAGGCCGGTCTTCCTGGAGCGCAAGGCACTCTGGCTGGGCGCGATGGCGCTGCACTGGTCCCTCCTCGTCATCGTGGCCCGCCATCTCCGGCTCTTCGTCGATCCGGTCCCTCGCGCCGTGGCGGCCCTGGCCGCGTTCGACGGGTTCTTCGAGGTGGGCACGCCGACGTGGTATGCCACCGACGCGATTGTCGCCGTGGCGCTCGGGTATCTCCTCGCTCGCAGGCTCCGCGATCCGCTGCTCCGCTACCTGACGCTGCCGGCCGATTACATGGCGCTGGCTGCGCTGATGGCAGTGGCCGGCACGGGCATCGTGCTTCGCTACGTTGTGCGCGTGGACCTGGTGACCGTTCGAGCCTACGCGCTGGGTCTGGCCGCATTCGCGCCCGTGCCGCTGCCGGGAATCGGTCTGTGGCTGGCACTGCACCTGGCGGCCGTCTCGTACCTGTTGGCGGTCCTGCCGTTCACCAAGATGGTGCACGCGGCCGGGGTGTGGCTGAGCCCGACGCGCAACCAGGCGAACAACAGCCGCCGGCGCCGCCACGTGAACCCGTGGAACGCGCCCGTGGCGGTCCATAGCTACGAGGCGTGGCGGGACCAGTTCCGCGACAAGCTGCTGGCGGCGGGCCTGCCGGTGGACGAGACGCCTCACGACGGTCACAGCCAGGGGTAGGCGGATCGCATGGCGCAGCAGAAACCCGACCCGGCTCAACTGGCGGCGGTGGACTTCACGCCTCCGCGGCGCGGGTGGCGGGACCTGCCTGTCCAGTTCCGGAAGGGCACCTACAACTACGCCACGCCGCGCCGGCACGTCGAGGCCCTGGGCCTGCCGAATCCCCGCGACTGGCAGCCCCACGACGCGGACTGGAACCTCCCGTCCGACTGGAAGCGGATCATCCTCGACGGCATGAAGGAGAGGCTGGAGCGCTACCGGTCGTTCCGCCTGTTCATGGACATCTGCGTGAGGTGCGGGGCGTGCGCCGACAAGTGCCACTTCTACCTGGGCTCCGGCGACCCGCGGAACACGCCCGTGCTCAGGGCCGAGCTGCTGCGTTCGGTGTATCGCCGCTACTTCACCGCAGCCGGGCGGATGTTCGGCCCGCTCGCGGGCGCGCGGGACCTCACCGAGGACGTGCTCAAGGAGTGGTTCTACTACTTCTACCAGTGCACCGAGTGCCGGCGCTGCTCGGTGTTCTGCCCCTACGGGATCGACACCGCGGAGATCACGATGATCGGCCGCGAGCTGCTGAGCCTGGTGGGCTGCACGATCCAGTGGGTCGTCGAGCCCGCAGCCAACTGCTATCGCACGGGCAATCACCTCGGCATCCAGCCCCACGGCTTCAAAGACAGCCTCGAGTTCGCCGCGGATGAGCTCGAGGAGCTGACCGGCATCCGCATCGACATCCCGATCGACCGGAAAGGCGCCGAAGTGCTCCTCGTGGTCCCGTCGGCCGACTACTTCGGGACGCCGCACTACTACACGCTGCTGGGCTACCTGATGGTCCTGCACGAGGCTTGCGTCGACTACACCTTCAGCGCCTTCGCCTCGGAGGGAGGCAACTTCGGCCTGTTCGCGTCGCACGAGTTGATGAAGCGCCTGAACGGCAAGATCTACTCCGAGGCGCGGCGCCTCGGCGTGAAGTGGATCCTGGGCGGCGAGTGCGGTCACATGTGGCGCGTCATCCACCAGTACATGGACACCATGAACGGGCCGGCCGACTTCCTCGAGGTGCCGGTGTCGCCGGTGACAGGGACGCGGTTCGATCACGCGGCGTCTACAAAGATGGTCCACGTGTGCGAGTTCACGGCGGACCTGATTGCGCACGGCAAGCTGTCGCTGGATCGCTCGCGGAACGATCACTGGAACGTCACGTTCCACGATTCCTGCAACCCGGCTCGCGCCATGGGGCTCTACGAGGAGCCGCGCCTCATCCTCCGGAGCGTGCTCAACCACTTCCACGAGATGGCGGAAGACACGATTCGCGAGCGCACGCTATGCTGCGGCAGCGGGGCGGGCCTCGGCACCGACGAGAACTTCGAGATGCGGATGCGGGGCGGCCGCCCGCGCGCGATGGCGGTGCACGACGTGCGGACGCGCCACGGCACGAATTGCGTGGCCTGCATCTGCGCCATCGACAAAGCCACGCTCCCGCCGCTGCTGGAGTACTGGGTCCCCGGGGTCGACGTCGCGGGCGTGCACGAACTCGTCGGCAACGCCCTCGTGATGACCGGCGAACGCCCGCGCACCACCGACCTGCGGGGCGAACCCCTCGGCGAAGGGGGCGGCCGTGCGTGATCGCGTCCTCATCCTGTGCGGCCTCGGGCTGTTCCTGGCCGTCGTGACCTGGCCGGCCTGGCGGACGCTGGCGTCCGCCCCGGCGCCGCCGCCGGAGCTGGCGCGGCCGGTCGGCTCGACTCGGTGCGTCGCTCCCGTCGAGTTCATGCGCGCCTCGCACATGACGCTCCTGGTACAGTGGCGCGACCGGGTGGTGCGCGACGGCGTCCGCACCTATGTTGACCGTGACGGTCGCGAGGTGAGGATGAGCCTGACGGGGACGTGCATCGGGGCGTGCCACACCGACAAGACGAAGTTCTGCGATCGATGCCACGACTACGCCAAGGTGACGCCCACGTGCTGGAACTGCCACGTCGTGCCGCCGGCGGGTCCGCCGGCCGGAGGCGTCCGATGAACCCGGGCCGCCGTGTGTTCCTCCGCATGGCCGGCAGCGCCGCCGTCGCCACGGCGGCCGGCGCGGCGCTGGGCTGCGTCGCAAGCGAGGCCAGGCGCCGTCGGCTCGGCATGGCGATCGACGTTCAGAAGTGCGTCGCCGACAATGGCTGCCGGGCCTGTATCGACGCGTGCCACCGCGCGCACAACGTGCCCGCGATTCCCGACGTCCGGCACGAGGTGAAATGGATCTGGAAGGAACCGTTCGAGCGCGCCTTTGCCGTAGAGGATCGAGACACGGTCACCGCGTCCCTTCGCGGCCAGCCCGTGCCGGTGTTCTGCAACCACTGTGACAATCCGCCATGCGTGCGGGTCTGCCCGACCCAGGCGACCTGGGCACGGGACGATGGGGTGGTGACGATCGACGAGCACCGGTGCATCGGCTGCCGCTACTGTGTGGCCGCGTGTCCGTACGGGTCCCGCAGCTTCAACTGGGTGGATCCGCGGCCGTTCGTCCCGGCTCCGCTGAGCGCGTACCCGACCAGGACCCGCGGGGTCGTGGAGAAGTGCAATCTGTGCGAGGAGCGGCTGGCGGTGGGCCAGCTGCCCGCGTGTGTGGAAGCCTGCCCGGAGCGCGCGATGGTGTTCGGCGATCTCCGCGACCCGGCATCCAACGTCCGCCGGGTGCTGGCGGAGCAGTACTCCCTCCGGCGCAAGCCGGAACTGGGCACTCGGCCGCAGCTGTACTACGTGATCTGATTGCGCGGCGCTTGCCCGTGCCGGCGCAGGCGGTACGCGGGACACGAGGCCAACGGATGTTCATGTTCGAAAAGGCGCTCCACGGCGGCCGCGGTTACTGGGCCTGGATGACGGCCCTGCTGGCCGTCGCGTGCGCCGGCGCGTGGAGCTACGGCGTGCAGCTGCAGATCGGCCTCGGGGTGACAGGTCTGAGCCGCGACATCACATGGGGCCTGTACATCGCCCAGTTCACCTTCCTCGTGGGCGTGGCGGCGTCGGCGGTCATGGTGGTGCTGCCGTACTACCTGCACGACTACAAACTGTTCGGCCGCGTGACCATCCTGGGAGAGTTTCTGGCTATTTCGGCGGTCGTGATGTGCGGGTTGTTCATCGTGATCGACATGGGGCAGCCGTCACGCGCCCTGAACGTCCTGCGCTACCCGACGCCGTGGTCCATGATGTTCTGGGACATGGTCGCCCTCGGCGGCTACCTCGTGCTCAACGTGATCATCACCCGCGTCACGCTCGAGGCCGAGCGCAACGGGGTGGCCCCTCCCGGGTGGATCAGGCCGGTGATCGTCCTGTCGATCCCGTGGGCGATCAGCATTCACACGGTGACGGCGTTCCTCTACAACGGCCTGCCCGGGCGGTCGTTCTGGCTGACCGCCATGCTCGTGCCGCGGTTCCTCGCCTCGGCGTTCGCGGCCGGCCCGGCGCTCCTGATCCTGCTGTGCCTGGCGCTTCGCCGGCGATGGCCGCTTCGCATTCCCCGAGCGGCGATCGGCAGCGTCGCGGTGATCGTCGCGTATGCGACCGCCGCGCATGTCTTCTTCCTCCTGCTGGAGATGTTCACCGCGTTCTACAGCCAGATCCCGGAGCACGTGCAGCACTTCAGGTACCTCTACGCCGGCCTGGAGGGCCACGCTGCGCTCGTCCCGTGGATGTGGACGTCGGCCGGCCTCGTGACCGTCGCGCTCGTGCTTCTGCTGGTTCCGGCCACGCGGGCCCGCGATGCGACACTCGCGGCCGCGTGCGCCGCCGTGTTCATCTCGCTGTGGATCGACAAGGGGCTGGGCCTGATTGTCGGAGGCTTCGTTCCGTCGCCCCTCGGGGCGGTGGCCGACTACGTCCCGACCGTCCGCGAGGTGGCGATCACCGCGGGCGTCTGGGCGATCGGCGCCGCCATGGTCACGGGGTTCTTCAAGATCACCGCCGGCGTCAGGGCGAGCGACAGATGATGGGTACCGCCGCTCCCCGCATCGTCGTGGCCGGGCTCTCCGGAGACTCGGGCAAGACTCTGGTGGCCCTGGCGCTCCTGCTGGCGGCGCGCGAGCGCGGCCTGTCCGTTCGCGGATTCAAGAAGGGGCCGGACTACATCGATGCCGCGTGGCTGAGCTGGGCATCGAGGGCGCCCGCGCGCAACCTCGACACGTTTCTGACGGCGCCGGACGGCGCCGCCCGGACGTTCGCGCGGCACGCCGCGCGCCAACCCGTCGGTCCGATCGCGGCCCTGAACGTGATCGAGGGAAACCGAGGCCTGTTTGATGGCACGGACGCCGAGGGGACACACAGTACCGCCGCCTTGGCGAAACTGCTCGGGGCGCCCGTCGTGCTCGTGATCAACGCGCGCAAGATGACGGCCACCGCAGCGGCGCTCGTTCGCGGATGCCAGGCGACGGACCCGGGCCTGTCCCTCGCGGGTGTCGTGCTCAACCAGGTGGCCGGCAGGAGGCATGCGGACGTCGCGCGGGAGGCGATCGAGCGCGCATGCGGTGTGCCTGTCCTCGGTGTCATTCCGCGCGTGGACGAGCCGGACCTGCTGCCTGGCCGGCACCTTGGCCTCGTTCCGCCAGCCGAGCATTCCAGGATCGGCGGCGCGGCCGAGGCGCTCCGGCAGATCGCCCGCGAGCACCTCGACGTCGATCGGCTCCTCGCCTGTGCCGCGGGATCCCCGTCGGGCGCCGTGGACGAGCCGCCTCAGGACGGTGCCCGCGTGCCGCACGCCCCTTCAAGGCGCGTCACCATCGGCTACGTCTCCGACCCGGCGTTCAGCTTCTACTACCCGGAGAACCTCGAGGCCCTCGAGGCGCGCGGCGCCACGCTGGTGCCGCTGTCATCGCTCGCCGGCCGCAGCCTGCCGCCTGGCCTGTCCGCCCTGTACATCGGAGGCGGCTTTCCTGAGGCGCACGCGGCCGCGATCGCCGAGAATCGCGCGTTTCTCGACTCGCTTCGCGCGTCGGCTTGCGGCGGCCTGCCGATCTTCGCCGAGTGCGGCGGCCTGATGCTTTTGGCGAACGCGTTCTCATGGCAGGGCCGGCGGTATCCCATGGCCGGCGTGATGCCTGTCGATGTCGAGGTGATGGACGCACCCCAGGGCCACGGGTACCTCGTGCTGTCGGTGGACCGGCCCAATCCCTTCTTTCAGGTCGGCCTCGAGCTCCGTGCCCATGAGTTCCACTACTCACGCATCGTGGGCCCGCTGCCGGACACGGTGTGCGGCGTGCTGAGAGGCACGGGTTGCGGCGGCGGCCGCGACGCGATCGTGGTCGACCAGGCCTGGGCGAGCTACGCGCACCTGCACGCGGCTGGCGCGCCGGCCTGGGCGGATGGCATGATCCGCGCAGCCCGCGGGTATCGGGCCAAGGCAGGCGAACCGACATGAGCGCGGACCATTGGCGCAGCTGGTCGCACCCGATCTTCCTCGACCTCAGCGGGCAGCCCGTCGTCGTCATCGGCGGCGGAGCCGTCGCCGAACGGAAGATCGAAGCGCTCGTCGCATCCGGCGCGCGCATCACCGTCGTGAGTCCCGACGTGACGGACCTGATCGCGCAGCGCGCCGGCGAAGACCGCATCACGCTCCAGCGGCGTCCGTACCGGAATGGTGACCTGGCCGGGTGCCGCCTCGCCTATGCTGCGACATCGGACCCGGAGGTGAACCGGGCCGTGCGGGACGAAGCGCGGGAGGCCGGAGTCTGGCTGAACGCCGTGGACAAGCCAGCCCTCTGCGACTTCATCACGCCTGCGACCGTCCGGAGAGGCCACTTGACGCTGGCCGTGTCGACCAACGGCCGGTGCCCCGAACTCGCGAAGCAGATTCGTGAAGAGCTCGAACGTGCGTACGGCCCCGAGTACGCCGAACTGGTCGACGAGATGGGGGAGTTGCGGGCGCGTGGGAAGGCGGGAACAGATCCGGCCGCGCCGGGGCTCGGCGACGCGGCCGGCACGGTGTACCTGGTTGGGGCCGGGCCTGGCGACCCCGAACTGCTCACGATCAAGGGCCGCCGCCTGCTCGGCCGCGCGGACACCGTGGTCTACGACGCGCTCATCGACCCGCGCTTGCTCGACCTGTGCCCGCCCTCGGCGGCGCGCTTATACGCGGGCAAGCGGGCCGGCTCTCACTCGCGCTCCCAGGACGAGATCAATGCCCTCCTCATCGCAGAGGCAAAGGCCGGGCGAACCGTCGTGCGCCTGAAAGGCGGCGACCCGTTCCTGTTCGGGCGTGGCGGCGAGGAAGCCGAGGCGCTTGCCGCGGCCGGCATCGCCTTCGAGGTCGTTCCCGGCGTATCGGCCGGTATCGCCGCCCCTGCGTACGCCGGGATTCCGCTCACCCATCGTGAGGTCACGGCCGAAGTGGTGTTCCTCACTGGTCACGACAGCACGGCGAGCCCGTCGCCCTCGGACTGGGCCCGCTATGCCGACTCTCCCGCCACTCTCGTCGTGTTCATGGGTCTCGACAATCTCCCGACGATTGCCCGGTTGCTGCTCGAACACGGCCGCGCCGCGCGGTGTCCGGTGGCGGTTATCGCGCACGGCACGACGGACGCTCAGCGGACCATCGTCGCTCCTCTCGCTGAGATCGCGGACAGGGTCGCCGAAGCTGGCATCGGGGCGCCGGCCTTGATCGTCATTGGGGATGTCGTTGGCCTTCGCGAGCGGCTCCAGTGGTTCGAGAGGAGCCGTGGCGGCAACCCGCCGGCCGCCGGACATTGATTCCCGCCGCGCCAGTAGCCGACCGGCAGGTTCACGACCGGCGGTCCGGCACGGCGTCCGCGTTGCATCCCGGCCCACGCTTGTGGCGGACCTCGCTCTGCCGCTCCGAGAGGCCGGGGAAGTCGGGATGCCCGATAGGTTCAATTTCGAGGCCAGTTGCGATATCATCCATACTCTGACGAGTTTTCTGGAGTGAACGAGAAGCCGGGGGAGGCTCATGCAGAGTAAAGGCGTTCTGTGGATGGCGGCCGTGGCGATGGTTGCGCTGGCCGTGGCGTGCGGGTCCGATGGCAGCAAGACTCCGACCAGTCCGACGTCGGCCGCGACCGTCGGCGACAGCGCCGCGGCGGCGGATGGATCGACGTTGAAGGCCACGGCCCCGGCACCGGTGTCGCCCACCGGCGGCGGAGAAATCACCGTGCCGCTCCCGACGCTCCAGTGGACGGCGTCGACGGGCAAGTTCGTGCCGGCCACGTTTACCTATCGCGCCCAGTTGCTGAACGCCGCCGGGGCGCTGGTCAAGGAAACGACGACCTCGGGTCTCACGTGGACGCTGACCGACGCCCTCGACGTCGGTGTCAACTACCAGTGGAAAGTCCGCGCCGAGAGCGGTTCTTCCCTGGGTCCATGGTCGACCGTGGCCACCTTCAAGTCGATGAACAAGCCGGCGGGCTACATCCGCGGCAACGAGATCTACGATCCGCTCATCGACGGCAAGACGGTGGGCAGGATCGTCGGACCGGCCCACTTCATACCCGGCGTCGGAATCATGATGGACTCCGACAGTTCGTACGTCGAGTACACGCTTCCCGTCACCCTTACGTCGGGCGAGTACTCGGCCCTCGTCACGAATCTCTCGGTGGTCAGTTCCACCGAGGATCCGAAGTACCGCGTACTCACGATGCGCGAGGGCACGGCCGCCATCAACGACAACGTCTACCGGATGTCGGTCGACAAGCGCGGCAACGGCGCGATGGCGTGGCGGTTCGTCAGCGGCAACAACTCGAGCGGGGCCTACATCGAAACTGTCGGGGCCGAGCGCACGGTCATCGACATGCACGAGAACCTGGTGTATTTCTACCAGGCGACGTGGAAGAACGGCGTCTTCAATGTGCTGCTCAAGGAAGGCGGCGTCAACGGCACCACGCGGTACAATTTCGGCAAGGCGTACAAGGGCACGTATCAGCCGTTGCCGCACAATGTCTACATCGGTTCGCCCTACGCGTCGGGTGACCGCGGCGAGCCAAGCACCTGCGAGGACATGATCGTCCGCCAGGTGTGGGTATCGCCGAATCCGCGGCCGAGCTACGCGAACCAGTAAGCCGCAGCAACAGTGAAGACCCGTCGGGACGCGCCGCGCTCAGCGGCGCGTCCCGCAGTACCAGGGCAGGGAAGACACCGCGTAGACGCCCACCGACGCGTTCCTGAACACCGGCGTGAAGTGCTCCGGACTTGAATCCAGCACCGGCTGGAAGGCCGCATAGGCCCGCCGCTCGGCCGGTCCCACCACCAGGTAGTCGATGCACTCCGCGGCGGCGCGCGCGTGCGCGTCCTCGGCGGAGGTCGATTCGTAGAGCGTCTTGATGCGGGCGCTCGCGACCTCGTACTTCTTCAGCGGGATCATCGAGATCGGCAGGCCGGCCGACATCCTCCGCTCCGCGAAGGCCGGAATGTAGTCCCACGTGTCGCGGCCCCGCACGGACGGCTCGACCTGCACCCGGGCGTTCGGCGGCGTGTGCGCCCTGATCCAGTCGAGCGCCTCGACCTCGTCCGGCGACAGGATGACCGTCCACCGGAACCCCGGGCCTTCAGCGCGGTTCCAGATGTCCTGCGTGTTGTACAGATCGATGACGACCATCGGCGCCGCGAGGGCCGCGAGGGCGGCGGCGGTCCCGACGGCGGCGATTCTCACGCGGCGCCCCGCCGCCCACAGCTCCTGGATCGCGTAGCCGGTGAGCGCCGCGAAGCTGATGAAGAGCAGATGCGACGCCCGCCAGCCGACGTACGTGTGCTGGTGCTCGGGCACGTCGACGAAGAAGTAGAAGAGCCAGCACACCGCGATGGCGACGACGAGCTCCCAGAACCGGCCGAGCGTCCGCTTCCATGCCGCCACACACAAGCCCGCGGCGGCGCCAATGAGCAGCGGCCCGAAGCTCAGGGCAATCGCGACCGGGGCGTTGTGGGCCGCCATGCGGTTCACGCCGATCGCGACAAGCGATCCGCCGCCGTCCACGTAGCGGAGCGCCCAACTGAGCGCCAGCGCCGCGGCCAGGGGCAGCGCCGCGAGGCCCGCGCCGGCGAGCATCGTCCGCCACGCCCTCGACGCGATCAGGCGGATGGCCGCGACGGCGGTCACCACCGCCGTCAGCATCATCGCGGCGAAGGAACTGAACAGCAGGCTCATCGCCAGCAGGCAGCCGGCGAGGAACAGCACCCCTGGCCTGAGCCGCTCGCGGGCCTGCACGAGCAGCAGCAGCGCGCCAAGGCCCAGCATGTAGCCGAGTTCGTGCTGGCGCTGGTAGAGCAGCACGCGCTGGAGCCCGTCAACCGGCAGGCTCTGGTAGGTCCACCGTGACACTGCGTCGATGTTCATGCCGCGCACGGCGTCGAGCGATCCGCCGCCGCGCCACAGCCGCCAGAGGAACTCCGTGCCCTCGAAACTGCTGAACAACACCACGCCTGCGCACGCCGCCGCCGCCGCCGCCGGGCTGTCCACGAAATGCCGCACGAAGACATAGAGGAACCCTGCGAACGCGAGGGCGATGATAAAATCGTTGACGAGCAGCAGCTTGTCGAGGCGGATCGCGCCGCGCGCGGCGCGATACTCGACGGCCGGCAGCAGGTGGCCGAGCCAGTAATAGCGAAGGTCGTCGTTCCGGTAGAACACGTTGCGCGGCGGGAAATCCCCCTTGCTGACCTCGGCGACGACGGCCATCGCCCAGACGAAGTCGGCGGTGAAATACGCGCGGTAGGCGCGGCCCTCCGGAATGTCGGCGCCCACCCGCGAATACGGGCGGCCCACGACCAGCGGGACCAGCAGCAGCACCACGCAGACCGCGATGATGTCGCGCCGCCCCAGGGCCGGGATCGACAGGCGTCCGGCGAGGCGGCTGGCCGGCCACGCCAGCAGCGAGGCGACGACGGGTGCGACGGCCAGCAAGGCGGGAGAACGGACCCCTGCCGCCCAGAAGGCGAGCAGGACAAGGCTGGTCATGACGTAGCCCGCCGCAGGCCCCAGGAGCCAGGCGACGGCGCGGCCGCCGGGTTCCCGTCGATAGATGAGCCACGCCGTGACGACACCGGGCAGGCAGACCCAGGTCACGATAGCGGCGAGCGAGATGGCCGTCGGAAGCGGCAGCAGGGCAGCCAGCGTCGCGGCCACCGCCGCCGCAACCACCAGGGCCGCCATTTTCGTCGTTGATATCATAGAGTGGGGATGTTGGCGGCGGCACTCCGCGCCGGCAGCCGCTCCGGGACATTATCCATGAATTGGCGGCGCCACGGCTAAAGACTCGGGCGCGATCTGCCGAAACTCCCAATATCGGGGGCTTTTGGCCCGCGAGCGGCGCGGTTCGGCTGGCACGCCGGTGCCGTTGGGACCGCCGAAGATGGGTCAGCCGCCCGGCTGGCGCGATCGTTGCTAACAGGGTTTCCGGTGGCTGGCTTCCCCCGCAAGCCCAGCCCGACGAGGTGGGACATGAAAGGGCGGACGAGGTTCCTGCTGGCGGTTCCCGGTACGTTTCTCGCGATGTCGCTCGTCGGCTGCCAGGCCACCAAGAGCGCCAATCCGACAAGCCCATCTGTCGCCGGGCCGATTCCCGGCGTCAACGTCACGGCTCCCAAGCCGCTGACGCCGAGCGAGGGTTCGTCCATCAAGTCCACCGAGCAGCCGATCACCCTGGTGGTCGAGAACGGTTCGACCAACGGCCAGCGCGTGGTCAGTTACATCTTCGAGGTCGCGTCGGACAACCAGTTTGCCAGCCGGCTGGTGACGCGAGACGGCATTCAGCCCGGCACCGACGGGAAGACGTCGCTGCGGCTGCCTGATGCGCTCGCCGCCGACCGCACATACTACTGGCGCGCCAAGGCAGACGATGGCGCCAACGCCAGCGGCTACTCCGCCGCGGTGAGCTTTGCCGTTGTGTCGCCTGTTGAGATCGGCACGCCGGTGCCGCTCTTCCCGATCAGCGGCGCGACCACCGCCTCGGTCACGCCCGACTTCGGCGCGGCCAACGCCCCGAAGAAGGGGCCGTACGGGTCCGTCACTTACGCATTTGACATCTCCGAGAACGAGGCCTTCTCGGCCAGAGTGGCACTGGTCACGGTGGCCGAGGGGCCCTCGCAGACGACGTTCAGGCTCGCCCAGACGCTGAAGAACGCCACGAAGTACTTCTGGAGGGTTCGGGCCGCGGATCCGTCCGTCACCGGGCCGTGGTCGTACACGCAGAGCTTCGTGACGCCCGCCGCGGCACCGGCGGACACGGGGGGAAAGTAGCGAGTCGGCGTTCCGCGGCGGTGCAACCCTCAGGCCGGCTCGGCCGTGCGCACCGGCTCGCTCACGCGCTCCAACTCCTC
>Ga0209048_10004016_pt1 | contig 14139 bp, 11 predicted proteins | sample FrelakmetCRP12CR_FD_187146 | JGI IMG/M metagenome (GOLD analysis project Ga0209048, IMG submission 187146) | Freshwater lake sediment microbial communities from the University of Notre Dame, USA, for methane emissions studies - CRP12 CR (SPAdes)... | ecosystem: Environmental > Aquatic >... | reverse complement strand
AGCAGAAAATGGAAGCATCGAACCTGCCAGCCTAACCGCCGATGCGCAATCGCGTCTATGACGAAAGTCACGAGCATGCGGGTACTGCTATTCCGCACTGGCGCGCCGCAGGCGATCGAGCACGGCTTCCCAATCGCCCGTGTCTTCGGGAGCCTCGACGGCAATCCAGTCCAGCTCGTCATCATCCAGGTAATGCAGCACCTGGTAGAGTTTCGCCGCGTATTGGTCCGCACGCTCGGGCATCTGCACCAATTCCCGCACCGGATGCGCGGGCGCACAGCGGATTTGAAGGTAGCCGCCATCGCCTGCGTTGGGCACTTGCCCGTCACGAACCAGCAGCAATTGCGTGCGCGGGCTGTAGTGCTGCGCATGCAGCCCGGGGGAGGGATGCGCGCGCAACGGCGTTTCAGTATGCAGCGAGATCGGCCCGATGAGCGCTTCGATCTGCGGTCGTGAGACGCCGCCAGGACGCAGCAGGACCGCCTGGCCGCCGGCCAGCGAGAGAACGGTCGACTCGATTCCTACCGTGCAGGGGCCACCATCGAGAACGTAATCCACGTGTTGTCCGAGGCTGCGACGGACATGTTCGGCGGTCGTCGGCGAAAGCTGGGTGAAACGATTGGCGCTGGGGGCGGCGATGGGAACCCCGGCAGCTTCGATCAGCTTCACGGCGACGGGATGGGAGGGCATGCGAATGCCAACGGTGTCCAGTCCGGCCGTTACCAAATCGGGAATCGATGGGTGTTTCTTGAGTACTAAAGTAAGCGGTCCGGGCCAGAACGCTCGTGCCAACACCTCCGCGTGCTCCGGCCACTCCGCCGCGACCAGCCTGACCATTGTCATGCTACTGACGTGCACGATGATTGGGCTGGACGGCGGACGTCCTTTCGCCTCAAAAATGCGTTGCACCGCCTCCCGATCGAGCGCATTCGCGCCCAGCCCATAAACCGTCTCGGTAGGAAATGCCACCAGCTTGCCGGAGCGCAATAGCAAGGCAGCGTGGCGGATGTCCCCGTCGGAAGAGTTGGCGCGTTGTGTCATCTCGTTTGCCCCCGCGATGGGTCGGGGGAGTTCGCGGTGTCCACGTCCACGTGCAGACCCGAACTCTGCGGCATACCGGGCGGATAGCAGTTGCCGTCCTGAGCATAAGTCTGGCGACAGGCAGCCGTCATTTCAGGACGCCGCGGAGACTGGACAAACTGCCACGCATCGGCGAAGCTAACGCCACTGCGGCCTGGACTCGGCGGTGCTTTGGGAAAGACACATCCCGGCGACGGTCTGCATTGATCGTTGCTGACGAAAAAGTGGAAATCGCGCGCTCCGGCGTGCTCACGAATGTCGTTGGCGGTGACCACCGAAACGGAATTCGACTCACGAAACGGTATGCCGGAGCAGTAAATCCCGGCGCGATATCCGCCGGCCACCACCGCATCCGCCCAGGCGTGAATGTAGGCCCACTGCTCGGGCAACATGCGCCCGCCCTGCTCCTGGTCGAGAAAGAGGACTGCGCCCTTGGGAAAGCCCTCGCGTCGCGCAGCTTGCAAAGCCGTCGCGGCATCGCCGGCGCCCAAGTGAGCGGCATCGCCCGAGGCTTTGAGTTGCGCGTATTCACGCCCATTGAACAGCAGCAGAAAGCCCCAACCCATGGACTGAAGAGCGGCACGCTTGCCTTGCCACGTGTTACGACTCGCACCGGGAGGATTGTTCAGCCAATAGCCGGTGAAGGCAAACGTCTTGCGAAGTGCGGTCATGGCTGCGTCGCCTGGATACTCGTTGCGATCGAAGCCCAGATAAGACTGTGCGGGAGCCTGCGTGACAGAGACACAGGTGGCGAAAAACAGTAATAACGCGACATACCTGGTCAGTCTTCTGTACATGGTTGAGATTGTGAATCAGTTGCGTGCTGAACAACTGTGCATGCTCCAACGCATCGACCTGTTTGCTAATAATTGCTCTTGGCTCCTCAGTACGGCCCAATAATCCCCCCGATGTTCCGCGACGCCGGCAGCTTGCGCTCGGGCGCGAACGCATCCACTCCCCAATACGTCGCGAAGGTATCCAGATACTTGTAACCCGATCCCGTATTGAACAGCACCACCCGCTCGCCGCTCTTGAGAAACCCGCTCTGCAAAAGCTTCTGGTAGGCGGCCAGCGCGGCGCCTCCTTCCGGACAGGCAAAGATGCCCTCGACCGAGGCCAACTCCTTCACGCCCGCCATGATCGCGTCATCGCTAACGGCGACCGCCGTGCCGCCGCTCCGGCGCACGATGTCGAGGATGATGAAGTCGCCATACGCCTTGGGCACTCGCAGACCGGCGGCCAGGGTCCGCGCATTCTGCCACATTTCCGATGCAGCCTTGCCTTCATCCAATCCTTTAGGGATTGGAGCGCAACCATCTGACTGCACGCAAATCATCTTTGGCCTCTTCCCTTCCTCAATCCAGCCCAGCGCCTCCATCTCCTCGAAGGCTTTCCACATCCCGATCAGGCCGACACCTCCGCCGGTCGGGTACAGAATCGCATCGGGCAGCGTCCAGCCCATCTGCTCCGCCACCTCGTAGCCCATGGTCTTCTTGCCCTCGACGCGGAAGGGTTCCTTCAGGGTCGAGACGTCGAACCATCCTTCCTTGTCCTTGCGCTCGGCCACCATGCGGCCGCAATCGCTGATGAGGCCGTCCACTAAGGTGAGGTGCGCGCCGGCTGCCTCGACCTCCAAGCGGTTGGCGATGGGCACGTCCTTCGGCATGAAGATGTGGGCCTCCAGTCCAGCAGCGGCAGCGTAGGAGGCCAGCGCTCCTCCGGCGTTGCCGGCCGACGGCGCGGCCAGCTTCTTCAGGCCGTAGTGGCGCGCCATGGTAATGGCCGCGCTCATGCCGCGCGCCTTAAACGAGCCGGTGGGGTTCAGACCTTCATCCTTGATGAGCAGGTTGGGATACTTGCGGCTAGGCAGCATGGGAGTGAAACCTTCGCCCAGCGTAACCGGCTCCGCGTCCGGCAGCACCGCCGCGTAGCGCCACATGCTCTTGGGGCCCTCGCATACCGCCTCGCGCGTGGTGTTGCGCCGAATCTCCGCCAGGTCGTAGCGAACGTACAGCGGCCCGCCATCTTTCGGGCAGATGGTTGGCGCCTCCTGCGGCGGGAGTGTTAGACCGCACCTGCTGCATTCGAAACCGATGATCCTTGCCATGAGCGTGCAGCCTCAATTCTGTCTATGACTTCCGCTGAAGGGATATTAGCAGCCTCGGACGGGCGCTCTGCCCTGAAGCGTTACATTCCATTAAGAGCGCGTACGGTCGCTATTGTTCCTGGCCACGGCAGAAAAATCCCCACCTAAGCAAGATGCGCTCGGCGGGGACATGTCTTTTATCGAAATGACTCTACACCCCGATCACGGCGGTCAATTCCTTCACCGAGTCGGCGCTCTTTTGCAGGGCGGCCTGCTCGTCCGGGGTCAGCTTGATCTCGATGATCTGCTCGATGCCGTTCGCGCCCAGCTTGCAAGGTACGCCAACGTACAGCCCATGGATGCCGTACTCGCCTTCCAGATAGGCGGCGCAAGGCACGATCTTCTTCTTGTCCTTCAGGATGGCCTCCACCATCTCGACCGCTGCGGCCGAGGGCGCGTAGTAGGCGCTGCCGGTCTTGAGGTGCTTCACGATCTCGGCCCCGCCGTCGCGGGTACGCTGCACCAGCTTCTCCAGCTTCGCGGGCTCGATGAGTTCAGTAATCGGGATGCCCGCTACGGTGGAATAGCGCGGCAGGGGGACCATGGTGTCGCCGTGCCCGCCCAAAACGAAGGCGGTAACGTTCTCCACCGAAACTTTCAGCTCCATGGCGATGAAGGCGCGGAAGCGCGCCGAATCCAGAATGCCGGCCATGCCGATGACCCGGTTGCGCGAGAAGCCACTGAGCTTGTACGCCGCCTGCGCCATGGCGTCCAGCGGGTTGGACACCACGATGAGAATGCAGTTGGGAGAGTACTGCACGACCTTGCCCACCACGTCGCTCATAATCTTGAAGTTGGTGTTGAGCAGGTCGTCGCGGCTCATACCCGGCTTGCGCGGGATGCCGGCAGTGATGATGACAATGTCGGAGTTCGCCGTGTCGGCGTAATCGTTGGTGCCGATCACGAACGAGTCGCGCTTCTCAATGGGCATGGCCTGGAGCAGGTCAAGGCCCTTGCCCTGCGGCACGCCTTCGATGATATCGATGAGCACGACGTCGCCGAGTTCCTTCGACGCCAGCCAGTGGGCCGCCGTGGCGCCCACGTTGCCTGAACCAACTACGGTTACCTTTTTACGCATGAGTCCTCACAGTGTGGATGAAATGTCACAGCAAGAAACCGAGACTTGCGGCGCGGGCTGAAGTCCGCGCCTTTTCAAAAAAGACGTGCTTGACGCGGCGCTAAAGCGCCGCTTTATCCATTCTCCGCGCGCATTCGAGCCTGATTCACTTCGCCGCCAACACCGGCGCCATGTTGTTGATCATGTGGCTGGCGAACTCACTGGTCTTCACCTTGCTCGCGCCCTCCAGCATGCGCTCGAAGTCGTACGTAACTTTCTTCTGCAGGATGGTCTGCTCCAGCGAGCTTTCGATCAGCCGCGCCGCCTCGTGCCAGCCCATGAAGTCGAACATCATCACGCCTGACAGCATGACCGAGCCGGGATTGATGACGTCCTTGTCGGCGTACTTGGGCGCAGTACCGTGGGTGGCTTCGAAGATGGCGTGCTGATCGCCGATGTTGGCGCCCGGCGCGATGCCCAGTCCGCCGACCTGGGCCGCGGCGGCGTCGGAGATGTAATCGCCATTCAGGTTGGGCGTCGCCAGCACGGCGTACTCGTCCGGCCGGGTGACGATCTGCTGGAAGATGCTGTCGGCGATGCGGTCGTTGACCATAAGCTTCGACTTCCACGCGCCCTTGCCGTGGGTGGCGTAGATGCTGTCGATCACGCCCTTCACTTCCTTGTAGAGCGCGTCGCGGAAGTCCTGCGGCGCGAACTCCAGGCCGGGCTCCACCATCTTGCCGTTGGCCTCGGTCGACAGCCCGGGATTGCGGTCCAGGTTGTCGATGATCCAGCTCTCGCGCTCGGTGACGACCTGGTCGCGGAACTCCTGCGTCGCCAGTTCATAGGCCCACTCGCGAAACGCGCCTTCGGTGAACTTCTGGATGTTACCCTTGTGCACGATGGTCACCGACTTGAGTTTGTTCTTCAGTGCGTACTGGATGGCCATGCGGACCAGGCGCTTGGTCCCGGTGATGGAGATCGGCTTGATGCCGATGCCGGAATCTTCGCGCACGTGCTTGTTGGTGCCTGCCAGCATCTTGGTGTTGATGAAGTCGATGAGTTCCTTCGCCTGCGCCGTGCCCTGCTTCCATTCGATGCCGGCGTACACGTCCTCTGTGTTCTCGCGGTAGATGACGATATTCATACGCTCAGGATGTTTCACCGGCGACGGGATGCCCTGGTAGTACTTCACCGGGCGCACGCAGGCGTACAGGTCGAGGATCTGGCGCAACGCGACGTTCAGCGACCGAATACCGCCTCCGACCGGGGTGGTCAGGGGACCTTTGATTCCAACCCGCAGCTCGCGGAAGGCCGCGACGGTGTCGTCGGGCAGCCAGGTCTGGAAGCGGTCCATGGCCTTCTCGCCGGCAAAGACTTCATACCACGCCACGCGGCGCTTGCCGCCGTAGGCAATATCAACCGCCGCATCAAACACACGCACGGAGGCTTTCCAGATGTCGCGCCCGGTGCCGTCGCCTTCGATGAAGGGAATGATGGGGTTATCAGGGATGACCAGCTTGCCGTTTTCATAAGTAATCTTGGTTCCGCTGGAGGGCAAAGGAATTCCGTTGAAAGAAGCCGCCACAAAGCACCTCGAAGAGTATGGGTATAAAAGGACCCTAAGCTGTAAACAGCCTTGTGTCGGGATGAGGTAGCACTAGCAGAACCAGCAACAGCCGGGAATGATGGCGTATTACTTGCGGCCCACCCTCTGGCAACATCGCCGCGTCCGGATCAGACAGGCTTACCAGCTAGTCCCGAACCTTTCTACGGTATCACCGGGGACTGTGAGGTTCAACGAAAAGCAATGTTCGCGCGTCACACATTGGTGTGAGGTAGCGCCACAATAGCTTGGCTTCAAATCTTGTGTCGCAGATAGATTTCTCTGGTCTGCCGCAGGACTTCCGCCAGCCGCATTTCCGGATCGAAGCTATCGTCGGCCTTGAGCACCCGCCACAACAGCTTTTGCACCGCCCGCCGAGGATGCTCGGCCACCGGCATCCACTTGCGCGCGCGGTCCGTTACCAGGCGGACCACGTGCTCCAGAGTACGCAAGAACAATACCCCTTCTGCCAACTGCTGATAGTCGCCGGCTTGCAGGAGCCCGCGTTCCTGCAGCGAGTGTAAGCGCTCTTTAAGATTTCCAGCGATCCAGAGTTGGTGACGTGCTTGCAGCGTTCCAGCCAGATAGTCCACGTCGTAGATCCCGCCTATGCCGGCCTTGAAGTCTGGAATGGCTTCGCTGCGTTCCAGCCGGGCGCGAACCGTGCTCAACTCGGCATCGAAGTCAGGTCGAGCTGCAATCCCGGCGATTCCCTGCTGCACGGCCTGCATCGCGCGATTCGCAACTTCGGCGTCGCCTGCTACGTAGCGCAGCTTCAGATAGGTCAGCGCCTCCCACGGCTTGGCTTCGTCCGCGAAGTACGCCGCCAGTTGTGCTGGGGTAACGATCAATTCGCCTTCCCGGCCATGCGGCCGCAACCGCGTGTCCACGGGAAAGACCGTCCCGTCGCTGGTGTAAGCCGTCAGGGCTTCCATGAGGCGCTCTGCTACCCGGCGTGTCTCTTCTGGATTGCTACTCTCATCAGCGACGAACAGGACGTCCGCGTCGGACAGCAGGTCGAATTCGCACGCGCCCAAACGGCCAAGACCCATCACGGCGAATCCGCCGTGGCAGCCAGTGATGGCCAGCGCTGCCTGGATTGCCGCGTCTGCGGCGGAAGTGTTCTCCGCCAGTGACTCAAAGACCTCGCGCATCTCGAACACATCGCGTGCCCCGGACAGGAATAGGCGGCGCCGGTAATGTCGTCGCAGGATGGACATTGCTTCTGCGCGGTCCACCTTTTCCTCCGCCAGATAGGCGAACACTGAATCCCGCGTGGCGCTGCTTGTCTGCCGGCTTCCTTCGAACAACTCTTCGCCTTCACTCCCTGCTGCTTCGCGAATCCTCGCCAACAGAGTGACTTCCGCCGGATGTCGCACCAGGATATCGGTCAGGAACTCGCTGAACTCGAAAAGGGTGAGAGCACTCGCCACCGCTTCGGGCGAACGCAGCACCGCGCCGTAGCGCTCGGAAGTGGTTCCCGCCGAACTCAGAAAGCGGTCCAGGTTGCGGCGCGCATGCTGCGAAAGGTCCGGCCGCCCTGCGATCTCCCGCAGGCGCGGCGAATCCAGCGCCAGCCGCTGCAGCATCTGGCTGTACGAGTTCTCGTGCGTGGCCGGCGTCTCGGGGCGTAGCTCAAACTTCTCCGTCGAGCGGTCCTGGCTCTGCTCCTGGTAGATGACACGCTGATAAATCTCTGCCACAGCGGCCATGCGCCGTTGCACGTGTTGGAGAAATTCCTCGGGAGGGGGCGCCGCCGTCCCTTCTCGCGCCAGGCTGCGAGCGAGCGATTGCAGCTCCGGTCGAGACTGCGGCAGGCGGTGTGTCTGCTGTCCCTGGCGCAGTTGCAGGCGGTGCTCCACATTGCGCAGGAACTCATATGCGTTGGTCAGGTTGTGGAAGTCCTTGCCGCTGATGTGCTCCTTGTCGTGCAGCTTCTGCAGCGCGAACATGGTTCCGCGCGAGCGCAGCCATAATTCGCTACCGCCGTACACGCGCTGCAGGCACTGGACCAGGAATTCGATGTCGCGGATGCCACCGCGGCCCACCTTCACATCGATGCCGCTGGCCGTTGATTGCTGCAGCGCACGCCGGCGATGGTGTTGCCCGATCTTCTCGCGGGTGTCCAGCGCCGTTTTGATAGCGGCGAAGTTCAGTTCCTCGCGATAAACGTAGGGCTGCACCGCGCGGATGAACTCGCGCGCCAGGCCGACGTCGCCCGCCGAGTGGCGGGCCTTGATCATCGCCTGCAGCTCCCAATCGTGAGCAACGTGAGTGTAGTAGTGGACGGCATGCGGCAGTGGCACCGCCGGCTCACCTTCGTTGCCTTGCGGACGCAGCCGCAGATCGATGCGGAACACAGGTCCTTCCGGCGTATGGCGCGCCAGTATCTCCGTGGCCTGTTGCGCCAGGCGAATGAAGTACTCGCGATTGGAAATCTCCGCCCCGCACGTCTCGGCGCCGCCATCGTAGAGATAAAGCAGGTCAATGTCGGAGCTGTAATTCAGCTCGTTTCCACCCAGCTTGCCCAGTGACAGCACGGTAAATCGCGAATTCACCACGCGGCCCTGGGCATCCAGTCGCTGCGCACTCCCAAAGCGGTGCTGCAGTTGCGCATCGGCCTCGCGCAGGGCCTCCTCGATGAGCACATCCGCCAGTGCGGAAATTTCCGCGGTGGTTTCCGCGAGCGCGGCCAGCCCGAGCACGTCGCGCAGCATGATGCGGATGTATTCCCGCTTCCTGAAACGAGCCAGCAGTGCGGCAGCATCGGTCTCGAAGGAGCGCGAGCGCAGCCGCCCCAAGCTTTCGCGGAATTCCTCGCGGGAATGCGTGCGGTCGAGACTGCGGTCGCGGGTGAAGCTGTGGAAGAGGTCGGGATTGTGAATCAGGGTCTCGCCCAGCCAGGGGCTGTTGCCGAAGACCACGATGGCGTAGTGCACCAGGAACGCGTGCTTCTCGAAAAGTCGCATGACTTCCGGCGAAGCCGACTCTCCCAGGCGCTCAAACTGGTTGACTGCCGCGTCGGGATCGGGCGACGTCGCCAGCAACGGAACCAGGGTGGAGTACACACTACTCGGAACCGTCTTCCGTAAACGACGCATGTTGCGGGCTGCCGACTCGGGATCGCAAAACTCTACCTTGGGCGGCGGCAGCGGGGATTCGAGTTGCGTAGCTTCAGACACGGGTTTCGGAAAGTCACCTGCCGAACGATAGCATGTCGCCGAAGGGATGCGGCGGCTGCGCCGCCGGCCAATATCCATTACACTGCTGCCACACATCCATGATCCTCGACGCACTGCACAAGATCGCCAACCACGGCTCTTCCCTCACCCGCGAGGAGTCGCGCGCCGTCATGTCGGAGGTGCTGCGCGGCGAGGCCACGGACGCGCAGATCGCCGCTCTGCTGGTGGCGTTACACATGAAGGGTGAGACGGTGGAGGAGATTGTTGGCTTCGCCCAGGCCATCCGTGAAGAGGCCGCGCCATTGCGCACCGAGGATGGCGAGGCGCTCGACCTCAGCGGCACCGGCCGCGAGGCGCTGGTGGATACTTGCGGTACCGGCGGCGACGCCAGCGGCACCTTCAACATCTCCACCGCGGTCGCCCTGGTCATTGCCGGCGCCGGGGTCAAGGTTGCGAAACATGGCAACCGTGGCATCAGCTCAAAGTGCGGCTCCGCGGACGTGATCGAGGCCCTCGGGGTCAACATCAATCTCCCGGTCGCCCGCCTCGCTGCCTGCCTGCACCAGACCGGCATCGCCTTCCTGTTCGCGCCGGCCCTGCACTCCGCCATGAAGTATGTCCAGCCGGCGCGCCGCGAGTTGCGCCTTCGAACGGTCTTTAACCTGCTCGGACCGCTGACCAATCCGGCGCGGGCCTCGGCTCAGGTAGTCGGCGTTTACTCGGATGACCTGGTGGAGAAGCTGGCAGTGGCGCTGCGCGAACTGGGTCTGCGTCGGGCATTGGTCGTGCATGGCAGCGATGGTCTCGACGAGATCACCATCTCGGGACCAAGCAAGGTGGCCGAGTTGCGCGACGGTAGCGTCCGAGTGTACGAGGTTGCGCCCCAGGACTTCAGCCTGCAGCGGGCGCCACTGGATGCCATCGGTGGCGGTGACGCGCAGCAGAATGCCGCCATCATCCAAGCTGTGCTGGCGGGCGAGCGCTCCCCGCGCCGCGACGTGGTGCTGCTGAATGCGGCCGCTGCGCTGGTGGCCGCCGGACACGCCGACTGCATTGGCGACGCTGTGCCCCTCGCCGCCTACGCGGTCGATTCCGGTCATGCGCGGCAACGTCTGCAACTGCTGGTGGACTTTACCAACAGCCGTGCTTGAGAACACATGCACTCCGTTCGCACACGATGCCGTTGTGTTGTTGGTTCCCCTGGTCTTTCCCGGCCAGTTCCTTTCCTATAAGATTCCATTGCAACTCCAAGGCCTACCGCCCGGACTGAGTCGTTCATGACACAATCTCCATCAGATCCTTGCCTTTCTATTCAAGCCGAGGAAGCGGCGGGGAAAGAACGGCGACAGAACGGACACGAGAACTTGATGGGCACGCACACTTACGGCCCGGGAACAACCCAGGGTTGGTTCGCGCGGCGAAATAACCAGGCAATCCTGCTTAGTATCCTGCTTGTCCTCGCCACCCTGATTCTCTATTACCCAGCACACAATCATCCCTTCGCCAACATCGATGACAGCGGATATATATCGGAAAACCCTCACGTTGCGGCCGGCCTGAATTGGGACACGATCACGTGGGCCCTGACCACCTACGATGATTCCAACTGGCATCCCGTAACGTGGCTCTCGCTGGCCCTCGATTGCCAGATCTTCGGAGTCAATGCCGGACTGCATCACGACGTCAATGTTCTGATCCACGCCATGAACGCGGCACTGTTGCTCTGGGTCCTGTTGCTGGCGACCGGATACATTGGCCGAAGTTTTATGGTGGCCGCGCTGTTCGCATTGCATCCCATCAACGTTGAGTCGGTAGCCTGGATCGCCGAGCGCAAGAATGTGCTTAGCATGACATTCCTTCTCTTGGCGCTGGGAGCGTACCGCTGGTATGCGCAGAAGCCCGGATGGTTGCGTTACTCCGTTGTGGCCGTGCTGTTCGCGATTGGCTTGATGACCAAGCCACAGATCATCATGCTGCCTGTGGCTTTTCTGCTTTGGGATTATTGGCCTTTGCGGCGCATGTTCGCGACCGTTCCGGGGACGGCGAACGGCACACGGACCGACGAAGCTGTCCCTCCCAGGAAATTTGCCTGGTTACTCGAAGAAAAAATGCCTCTTCTGGGCCTTTGCGCGGCCAGCGCACTGCTTACCGTGCTGGCCCAGCGAGTAGGCAGTCCGAAGAATTGGCAGTACACGTTACCGACTCGTATAGCCAACGCTATCGTCGCCTACGCGCGCTACGTCGGAAAAGCAGTCTGGCCCTCCAAACTGGCGCTGATGTATCTTCATCCCGGCAATTCGATTAAAGGATGGCAGGTAGCGGTGGCACTTGTCTTTCTGCTTTCGGTTACCGCCTGGGTGTTGATGGCCTGGAAACACCGCTATCTGCTGGTCGGCTGGTTCTGGTTTCTGGTCCTGATGGTGCCGACGGTCGGACTGCTCCAGGTGGGACGACAGGCCATGGCCGACCGCTATGCCTACCACACCTTCATTGGCCTGTTCATCATGTTCTGTTGGGGAGGTGCAGACCTTGCCCGGCAACTGCATGTCGGCAAAGCACTGTTGACCGCCGTCAGCTTGAGTATTCTGGCCGTGCTGTCCGTAGTCGCCCGCCGTCAGCTCAATTACTGGAGCGACAACCTCACGCTGTGGTCGCATGCACTACAGGTCACGGACAACAACTGGGTAGCCGAGGACCTGGTCGGCGAGTTGCTGGCTGGCAAGGGAAAAACCGAGCAGGCCATGCCTCACTTCTACCGCGCCGCCGAGATAGTGCCAGAGGACCCCGTCAGCAATCTGCCGATTGCAATCTACGAACACCGTCGCGGAAACCTGCCGGAGGCCCTCAAGCACTATGTGCAGGTAACCAAGTCCGGCGAGGTCACCACCGACCAGAAGGCCAAAGCTTACGCGGGTGAAGGTTATACCTATCGCGAGATGGGCGACTACACCCGGTCGCGGGAAAACCTGCAGATGGCTGTTGCATTGAATCCCAAGGATCCTGAAATGTGGATATTCCTCGGCGTGGCAGCTTACAAAACGGGGAATGCTTCGGAAGCGGTGCAGGCTTACCAGCACGGCCTTGCGATTCGTTCCGTGGACTGGGGCTACCTCTTGCTCGCGCGGGCTTTCGAGCAGAACGGCCAGAAGGAACAAGCGCAGCAGGCCACAGAGCGCGCGCGGCAGATCTCGAAAAACTTTGCCGAAGCGCAGAAGGCTGCGGAAGGCGTTCTTGCAGCCCCCGCTGCTGCCCCCTAATCCGGACCTTCAGCGCGGTACTTTCTCAGAAAATCGGCACCGAACCGAATGCTGTGACACTGTGCGCTTCCTTGACGGAAGCAGGTTTCGCTGGTCCGTGCCTTACAAGTTGAAGACCCTGGCGGCGACCAGCACCATGCCCAGCGTGACGGCGGCGATCACGACTTCGCCAATCGCGCCCACGGCGAACGGTCGCAGTCCTTGCAACTTCAGCTCCTTCAAATTCGTGCGCAAGCCCACACCCGCGAACGTCAGCAGGAAGGCCCAGCGCGACAAGTTGGCCAGGTTGCCGATCTGCGGTTTGCTGAAAACGCCGACGGTGGCGAGGAGCGAAATCAGCAGGAATCCCAGCACGAACTTGGGAAATTTGTGCCACAAGAAAGCGGCCTTGCCTTCCACCTGCTGGGCCTGCCCTTTGCGCGCCCAATACAGCGCATAGCCCAGCACGACAAATCCGATCATCGCATTGCGTGTCGTCTTCGCCAGAACTGCAATTTTTCCGGCCGCATCGGAGTACATCGCGCCCGCGGCGGTGGCTTCCGCGGTGTTGTCCACGGCTAATCCGGCCCACATGCCGTACGCGCGATCGCTCATGTGCAGCCAGTGTCCGATGAGCGGAAAGGTGAACAACGCAATGGCGCCCAGCGCCAGAATGGCGGCGATAGCGTACGACGAATCTTCGTCGTCGGCGTCAATCGCTCCCTTGGTGGCGATAATGGCCGACACGCCGCAGACCGCCGAGCCCACGGCCAGCAGGCTGGTCAGCTTGGGCTTCAGCCGGAACCATCGTCCCAGCAGCGTCATGAAGGTCAACGCGACTGCCAGCTCCAGCACCACCAGCGTGAGGCTGATTCCGCCAAGCCGCGCGACGTCGCCCAGCAGAAAGCGCGCGCCCAGCAGCACGATGCCCGCCTTCAGCCAGAACTCATAGGTCAGCACACCGGGCTGAAAGACCGCGGGCACACCGACGGTGTTCGACACCACCATGCCGAAGACGATGGCCCACAGCACGTACTCGATGTTGGGAAAATGCAGATGGTGCGCCTTGGCGTAGGCCGCGAGCGACTGCTCCACGAACTTCCCGAGATATCCAATCGCCGCCAGCAGCAGCACTCCGGGCACCAGCCGCAACAACTTCGGTCCCGGACGAAACGCCTGCACCTGCGGTAATGCGATCGATCCTTGCGCCACGTTCCTTGTTCCTCCAGATTGTGGGTTGGTGTTTTACCAGGGCACGCGATGAATCAGCCCCAATCGCACCAGCAGTGCGAGGACGAGAGCGACGGCGACGGCCCAGCCGTCAACCGAGAGCTGAAAGCGTTTCGGCGGCGGTTCGTTGCGAGGGTCTGCTGACATGAACTGGGCTCCTGAAAAATTTGTTTGCGGCCCTGACCTGGCGTCAACGCGGGCTCATTTTTTCTTCAACTCAGGGTACGGTGGCTCTGCACCAGCCGGCGAAGGCTTGGAACGCGCGCGCCGATAGGCCCGTGGACCTTCTTCCAGTAGTGGAAGAAACCCTCATCGGTCAGGCCCGGCTTCTTGGTGATGCAATACGCAAGCGTAATCATGGATACCTGCTACCAATTCCAGCCCCGGCTGCGCCAATCACCTCGTCGCTTGAGAACACGAAGGAGAAACTTGCCGCTACTACCCCCACCCTCCACTCACGCTAAAGTAGTCATTTCAGCAGTTTAGCTGGGGTTTCGTGGTGAGAGCTTGATTCTAAAGCAGTTAACGTATCATCTTCACTAATAAGGACTTACACAGCGTATTTTCCCGCCCGCAAGCGGCCTTTAGTCGCCCGCATGACG